>Ga0214921_10002320_pt1 | contig 31144 bp, 36 predicted proteins | sample LL1505_MetaG_FD_177992 | JGI IMG/M metagenome (GOLD analysis project Ga0214921, IMG submission 177992) | Freshwater microbial communities from Lake Lanier, Atlanta, Georgia, United States - LL-1505 | ecosystem: Environmental > Aquatic > Freshwater > Lake | place: USA: Georgia | collected... | reverse complement strand
CCCCTCGTTCGCTCAACCTTTGACCAGAGAGTTCAGGGCCGGGGATGGTCTCATAAACTCTTTGAACGGCTACATAGCGGGAGTGAAGTGGGTTATCCTCGCCAAGCTCAACCTTCTTTTGTTGTGCAATAATTTGATTCCCGCCAAAGATAGGATCGCTGGTACCCAGTTCCACGGTCTCATATTGGTCACGAGGCACAATATATGTGCGGCTAGTAATGGGATATTCGGGGTTGTTGGCACTATAGTCCAATCCAAAGTTCCAAGCGTCTTGCGATGCCAAGGTTCGGTCATTGGCATAGTAGTTATAAACAAATTGACCAGTCTCATCTGGATTTTGATAGACCAGATACAGCGTAGAGGGCCATTTATTAGCGTCCCTCTTGTCGTAGGTAATGGAGCCGTCTAGCGGCTGTGGGTTGTAAGCACCCTTTTCGGCACTAACTTTTTCAACCAGAATAATATGTCCATCCTTCGTATAGAAGTCTGGTACATTGGGGGTGGGGTATTGAGGTACGCCCCACTCCAAAGGAGGGTTTGGAAATCTAGGTTGTTTGGAAGTTGCCATGAATGGTGATTATTGCTTTATTTTATTGTCAAGTCAATCCATCGCATTTCGCTCTGCATTCATTTGTTTCATCCGTTCAGCCATCTCTTTAGGAGAAAGTTTCTTTATTTCTCCCTTTAATCCTCCAGATTCTCTTATATCCTTCTCAAACTTTACCCTGCCAATATATGCTCCACGATCAATCATTTTCTTAAAAATGACAGCTTTTGTCTCATCGGTCATTTTTAGGTAAGAAGGAGAATTTACAAGATTTTCAATCAGCCTCCTTCGTTCCTTTCCAACGAGTGTGGAGTATTTATTATATTCCTCTGGAGTAAGTCCATAGGTTGTATTTTTAATGGTATATGAATTTTGTGGAGATGATGGTATAATCTCCTTGTCTCCCGTGGAGTGGAACAGATGTAGCATCTCAAGAGAAACTGGATCATTCGGTATGTCCCTTGATTTAGACATATCCAAGAAGTTATACAGAACGGGATTGGCACCTTCTGGGGTTTGCTTTACTGGCCTTCCCCAGAAATCAACACGAGGCTGAATTTCTTTCATTGCACCAGCAAACCCAAAACGATCCCTAATTGTATTCTCCATTGATTTATAGAAACTATCGTCTTGCACATCTGGCATATAATCCCTAACTGAACGGCTAATAGCAGAAAATGTGTTGGGAATAAATGCAGATGAAGCCGCTCCAAACACACCTTTAGCCCATTTATCTCCTTCTCCCCTAATAAGAGATTGTAGAACATCGTTTGCTCCCTTTAGGAATGTTTGATTAAGCGAGAACGAAAGAACCTTTGGAAGAATAGTAGCCACCTCATTTGATATTTTTGCTGGCAATGATTTATCTCCACCAGAAAGTTTAAGCTCATCCTGCTTTTTCTGTCTCATAGCAGATGTAACTAGGATAGCTCCAAGAAGACCTAGTTTGTCAGCACGAAGTATTTTGTCTCCAGCTTGAGGTTTTCCAGACTCTCCGTTCATTAATCTTTGGACTCCAGAAATATTGAGAGAAGAGCTTGGAATTGTAGCATATCCAAGTTCTTGCTCCTTGCTTCTTGGATCTGCTGGTGCGGTAAGAACTCCCTGCTTGTATAGATATGCGGCGGCAAATGACCCAATTGCTCCAATGGTTGCCTTACCAATAAGTTGTTGAGCCTCCCTTGTGTTACCCTTTTTTACTGCACTCGCAACCCTAGCAAGAGTGTAAGGCCAAACTGTATATTGAATAACTTCATCAATAACATTTATTGGAGTCTTTGTGTATGGAATTGTTGCCCTTGCAACAACCCCCGCAACTGGGACTTTATCTAAAGCATTTAATCCATTGTTTACTGCATCTGCCACTTTGTTTTCTTGTTCAAACACGGCCTTGCTTACATCTGATTTTAGGTTCTCAAGAAGCTGTTTGCGAATTTTAGCCGCCTCTGCCGAATCTTTTCCTGTGCGTTTTGCATATTCCTTAATTCCGATCTCTGGCATTTCTACAAACTTTTGATAATCCAAGCCCTTTAGTCCAATTTGCCTAGCTATACCAGATGCGGTAAGACGCTTCGATGCTTCTCTAAATGGCTTGTCTCCAACTGCAAGCAAATCAAACATTAGATTTGCCGGGATTCCAAATGTTGCTTCAGCGAAATCTGCCGCTCTATTTCCCATTGTATATTCCCCCTCATATAAGCGAGTTTTGTCAGATGACATTAGCCTCTTAAATGCTGACAATGGTGAAAGCATTCTTTTAATTTCTGCCTTATCAGAAACTTTTCCAACATCAAGATGTTTGCCAAATAACGCCATTGTAGCGTTTTTTAACATTGTTGGAGATTCTTTTGTAAGAGTTTTGAAATATTCAACAATTTCTGGAACCCCAAATACAAACTCCCTAGGCTTTCCAAGCAATAAAGACCTAGCCGCATCTAAACCAGAGGCAATAGACATTGATGGAATATCAACAATAGTCCTTAAAGCATTGGCTTGAATATTGGTAGCAAGTGAAATCGGAGTAAGAAGATTTCCTTTAAGTAGTGATGGGTAAACCTCGCCCTTAAAAGACTTTGGCAAGATTGAGTCTACATACCCAAACAAAGCGTTTTGTGAGCGAAGGGCATCTGATTGAGCTTTCTTCATTTCTTTCAACGCTGACTTAAACTCTTCTTTAGTGCCGGCGTTCTGAACTTTGTTTGCAAATTCTTCGTGTGTTTTCTTTTTGGAGAGAAAATCGTTGGCAAGCTCTTGTATCTTTTGCGTTGCCTTTGGTTTTAGTTCAACTCCAGCCTTTTCAGCGAGTTTTTCAGCCACTCTAACAAAACCCTTCGGAGATGTATTGTAAAGAAACTGAACGCTCCTCAACACGCTTGCGGCATCACTTGCTGTTTGTGCGATCCTGTTAATAACTTCAGCACCTCCAGCATCATCGCCCTTGGCAAATTTTTCACTAGCAAGCCTAGAGCCAAGTCTTACACGAAGTCTTGCAAGTTTTTCGTTTGCCCCTATAGACTCCATTGATTTGTTAAATGTGTTCTCAAGATGCTCCGTTGGAACTGAAGAAACCCATTCATCTGCAACTTCGTCTGTCAATACCTTCCTAGTTGAAAGATCATCTGCCTCAATAAAATATTTTTGCGATGGAGTTGTTTCTTTAGATTCTGCAATACGCTCTGAAACGCCACGCATAACCTTGCCGCCTTCGCCTTCTGGTGCAGGAGGAATGGCACCTTTTTCTACTGGAGGCTTCGGTGGAATGGTGGGTGGGACTTCTCCAGCTTTTGTTTCTGGATAATCATCCTTGGTCATCTCATTGCTATGAGCTTTCTCGCCAAACTGATATTCTTCAACCTTGGACTGACCAGATGCCTTGGCTATTTTCCCACCAAACTCACGGGTGGTGGTTGTGCGAGTTCCATCTGGTAGAGTGATGGCATATCCAAACTCATCTGTGTTGCGAGATTCTGGAGTCTGCTTTGCGTCAATCTGCTCTTGTGTGATGGCTTCAGCTTCCTTTGCCTTCTGCATTGCGTCAAGATGCGAGGAGCCTTCATAAGTTTTGCCATCTGGAGCTAGGTATGCGGCGGCGGCAACCCTAGCTCCTTCGGGGGTGGTTACTTTTGGTTTGGCTGGTTCTTCTTTAGGAATTGTTTCTTTTCCGCTTGGTTGTATTTTTTCGGATTCCTTTTGTTGCAACCAATCAAGGAAATCCTTAACTGGAACTCGCTGTTTTTTCATGGATGACCTCGGATCAACCACAGCCATGATATACTTTCCATCTTGGCTTAATTCAGCGTCATCCCACTCTGCCAACAAATCATTAACTTCATCCCTTCCTCTTGTTTTAACTAAATTTGGAAGAGATTCTTTTTTTCCTAAAGTTGTCTTTGTTGTTTTAATCCAAGAAATAGGAAGTTTGTCTTCTTTCCCATCTGGGAATCTGACTCGCAAATTCTGATCTAAAGGATCTTTGCTTTTAGGGCCAATGATTTCTATCTCTGTTCCTTTTTCGTATGAACCTAATTTACGAGTAGTTACGCCTTTATTTTCAAGAAAAGCTACTTCTTCTTTACCTTCACCTTCCCGCTGTGCAACTCCTTCTTCAGCTTTGACTGCTGTTTCTGCGACAGGGGGCTTCCTTTGGAGAGTAGGTATCCCACTTGTTTCTTTGACTTGCTCTTCACTTGGTATGGTTGGTTGTGCTTCAGCAGGAGCTTCAGCGATTGGTTCTACAGCAGGGGTTTCTCCAGCAACCGATACAAGAGGTTGGGCTTCCTCTTTTGGCAAAGATGGAGCCGCCTCCTTTGGTGCTAAAGGGGGTGCTTCTGGAGTGATTGGCTCAAGCGATATTGGCTTGGCGGGAGCTTCTTCAAATCTCTTTGCAATAGCCTCATCTGGAGCCATTGATCCAGCAACTTTAGCAGTTTCTGGCAAACCAGCTTTTCTAATAATCTCCTCACCAGCACCAGACAACGCCGCCATCATCAATGCCGACTCTGCCGTAGATTCAAGCGATGGCTTAACTAGCTCTTCTCCACCAGCTACCATCTTGATTCCCTTCTCAACTGGATAGCGTACCCCAGCCTCATAAAGCGTTCCTGCGGCTCCTCCAGCGGCAACCCTCTTTCCAACCTCCTTGGCGGCTCCTGCGGCTAGGCTACCACCTTTAATTGCGGCATCCACGCTTCCCTTGGCGGCGGCTCTCAATAATCCAGCACCAGACTGAACCACGAAAGGAGCCATTGTAGCTATCTCTGTTCCTTTGGTAATCTCTGGTTGTTTGGCTTGTGCCTCTTCAATCATTGGGGAAATGCCCAACGCTTTTTCGGTTTGCTTGACAATCCTCTTGGTAACATCAGCAACTCCAGCAAAAGTTGCCAAACCAGCAGTCAAACCTAAAAACGGAGCGGCTGGGCCAGTCTCTATTGCGGCTCCTGTAGCAAGAGGTGTAACAACCCTTGCGGCTATGCTTCCAGCCAATAAGGGAATGCCAGCTTCGGCGGCAGTAGCAACGCCAGCAACAATGGCTGACTTTGGATCTTCCTTAACCTTTTGTAAAAAGGGTTTTTCGGGAGCGGATGGAACGCTTCCCTTGATTACTTCCTCTTTGTTCCCCGCAGGGACTTCGCCTCGTAGCCCTTCCCCTTCTTTTTCCCCTTGGACTCCAAAGGCTTCATTTTCTTGTAGTCTTTCACTTGGTTCTCCTGTTATTTGCCGAGAGGCTTTCCGTTCTTCGCTCGCGTACAAGGAACTGGGTTCACCATTGGCTTGTATCCCGACTTCAGCGGAAGGTTGGATTTGTTGGTTGCCTTCTCGTCCCGCATTGCGATCCGAGTTGGCTTTTGGCTGATTTTGCTCATTTGTTTGTTCACCTCCTTTTTTCTTGGATAAAAGATTGTTAATTGACGAGCTAATTTGGTCATTGCTCATCCCATCTGGAAATTCAATATTCCCCAATCCGGGGACTTCTACAAGCGTTGGCATTTTACTCCTTCGGCTTCAAGGTTCCAGTTTCGGGATCGAAAACCATTACAGGGGAGGCAGTAGTAGGTTGGGTTGTTGGTTGGGTTGTGGGTTGAATGGTAGCCTGTTTGGGCTGTTGTGGCAAGGCGGTTACTGATGGCCTTACAGCTTGAGGAAGTTCCTCTTCATACAGATTTTTCCAAGCATCTTTAAGAGGCATGGCATAAGTCCTAGCATAATCCAAGGCCGCTTGAGTTTTTTGCTTTAATTGACCAGACTCCTCTTGCTTTTGCAGATATAACTCACCCTCGGTCTTCTTTTGCATTTCTTCTCGTTGCTTTTGCTCTGCTTCACGCAATTTAGCAAACTGACTGTTTTTCTGCTCAAGGAGAGAATTAACAGAAGTTCCACGAGGGGAAAGCATAACTGACTTAAACTTGTCTGTTTTTGCAATTTCATCAACCTTTTGAAAATAATCTGGATCAGTCGGACGCAATCTCATAATTGAGGAATAAACATCGGCAGCTTCACTAGCAGTCTCCATCTCATGCAAATCATCCTCTTCTTTACGCTCTGCTTCACGGATGCGGATTTCATCCATTCTTGCTTGTCTGGCCTCCGCTTTAGCCTTGTAATCAAGTTCAAGATCCTGTTGCTTTTGAAGTCTAGCCTCCCTTAAATTAGAAAGATCAAATGCTTTTTGAGCCCTTTCTTCTTGGGCCACATTGATTTGCTCATTCAAAAGACCAGTACGATATTTAATGGCATCTCCACCAGCATATGCCTCAAGGTATGGTGAACCTCCGGCGGTATGGGTGGTAAATGTGCGAGCGGATTCTTCTTGTGCCATATTACGATATTTGCGAAACGGAAGTTCCAGTATAGGGATTAATACGCTTTTTGTTCCAAGAAGAATTTTGATCCCCAACGCTCATCATTGGCTTGTCTTCCCAGCTATGCGGCCCCTTCCAAGCAGTAGAAGTTCCAGTAATTCCGGGTCGCAGACCAAATCCTTGTTCTGGTTGGTCTTTAATCAATTCCCCTCCTAATCCGCGATGCTCTGTTGGGCTGACACGAACAGTGGTGTAAGGGCGGCCATAAACATCACGCTTCACCCTAATGTCTTCCGACCCAGCAAACGGCATACCACCAGTCGGCTCATACATGGCTTGAATTCCCTTCCATGCTTCCATAAGGGCATTGGAACCATCCTTTCCTTTTTGTGCTGTGTTCTGTGCTGATTGATTACCAATCGGTGCTTCAGAAGAAATACCAACGGACTCTGGAATTCCAGTTCCTGCACTTAAACCTGTGGGAAGAGTCCCAAGTCCAGCAAAGCTAAATCCACCAAGAGGCGATGGGTTAAGATTCTGCGGCTGAAATGCACTCATAGGATTTTGCTCTCCAACAAATCCCTTCTGCCACCAAGGTATGTTATTTTCTTCTCCCATATTAGATTAAGTTTTGAATAAGTGAAGGTGCAAATGCTTTTGTCTGAATATCCACTTGGTTTGCGTCCCCTTCCTCGTAGGAAGTGGTCTCCTCATTCAGACACTTGTAGGAAAGATCCCAATACACTTGGGCTCTCTCAAGCTCATTCACATTCTCGTAGTTATACGCTTGAACTCCGTAGCGGTAAGCATTTCGGTTCGATGGGAGAAGCAAGTCAGTATCGTTAACCAGAGGCACATACCCCCTCCTCACAATACAATACATCGTGCGGTTCTCTGGAACCCTTCCAATCACCCTATACCTCTGCGTGTCGGCAGTAGAACCAGAGGGCAAGGCACTAGCAGGAGTTTGCCCCTGTCGGATAATCTGCGTGTCTCCTGCGTAGTTGGGGGCTACAAAACCAAGGCCAGCATCGTTCCAAGGATACCAGTCACTCATAATATCCACAATCTCACCAGTAGGTTGAGATCCCTGCGTGGTGTCAATGGCAATAACCTTTAACACACTCTCAATGCCGGGGACTGTATCAAAGTAGTAGTTCCCACTCCCATCAACGCTCACGCTAAAGGAATGAATGAACCGATTCCCCTTCCATTGACCAGAAGTGATGAACCTCTCATTGACAAAATTAATAGCACTAGCAACCGCAGGATCAGAAGCCCCTTGGCTCGTAACATACGGAGCCAGAAGAGTTTTAGCCTGTGCGAAAGATAGGGAAGCCATAATCAGCTTATCTAACTAACAATCACCATCAGTTAAGTCAACTCTAATCATCGTCATCTTCCATCTCACATTTAATAGTTGGATCATCAAACTCCCCATTAGCCCAAGCCTCCACCATCCCAGTCACAGCAAACTTATTGCCAAACTGCGTCCCATGATAAGAAGTCATGCCCTCGTCGTTCTGTCTTGAGAGCATAATCACCCCCACATCAAAATGCTCGGAAGCAATAGCCCTTATCTTATTGATAGCCTCATCAATACGCTCAAACTCTCCGTCATCTTCTGGGTAGGGCTTGGCGGTGAGCATCCCTGCTTTTTAATACACAAGCCTTTAATCCGCAAGGATTCTCTCAATCTCCTGCCTCTTATCGTCGGTTAGCCCATCCCAACTCCTATACTGCTTACAAAAAGAAGGCCAATCCTTCGGCTCCATCCAAGTGAACGCATCCCTGTGATACCGATATGCCCATTGCCCCATCGTGTTGAACTCGCTGAACTCATGCCCCGGCTGATTGCAAATCCAATCATCCACGCTCATCCCATGATTCGTAGCCATAAATGCCCTAAACTCCCGATACAACCACCTAGGAAAAACAATCGGTAAACGCCTCATATACTCGTAACTATCCCTCCACCCCAACGATCTAGCCGATATATCCATCCAAGGCGATACACAGCCATCCTCACGCAAATAAACAGGCTTCCCATCCAAGAACAGATCCATAGGACTCACATCCTTTGTCAAAATACAATCCGAGTCCATGTGCATCACATACTCGCTATTACAGAACTCGTCGGCATGGAGCTTGGTAATCTGCTGATCCATGTATCCGTCGCTGTGCTTCGGATGAACCAAATGCACCTCCCCATCAACCTTCGGCAATAACCCAATATCAGAGGCAGGAATAGCAATATGAACCTTCCCAAATCCATGAGCATACTTCTTCACAGAAAGCAAAGACAATGCCAACCAGTTAAAGTCTTGAGAATAGGATCGGTAAAAGATGTCTACATTCATTTCGCAACGCAAAGGATGTCATACTGCATCCCTCCCTCATCTGGATATGGCTCAAATTCATATCCCATTCCATGCAAAACATCAAATATCTGGGAGGGAACAACACCCTGCCTCTTTAATGCCCCAACATTAATCTCTATCCACATGATCGGCCTGTGAGCCTCAATCGTCTTCTTTGCTCCCAACAACGCCCTCAATTCCATCCCCTCCACATCCATCTTTATAAAATTCAACCTCTGGAATGGCATGGAATCCAATGCCACCACATTAATCGACTGCCCACCATCGCCCACATGAGACGCACCAGCATTCACATCAATAGCCATCTTCAACTCCTCACTCCTGTCACTTAACCCAAGATTCAATGCCATAGCCTCTGGGCAGTTGTGAACCAAGCACTCATAAGCCGATGGATTAGGCTCAAAAGCCATCACCCTTCCAGTCTTACCAACGGCCTTGGTATAAGCAATAGTATGATCTCCTATAAACGCCCCTGCATCCACCACCACATCACCATCCTTGATATACCCCAAAATAAGGGGAAGTGCATTCTGGTCGTGATCCAACCTACCCTCCTCCTCCACCCACCTTGAAATATGGGAATCCCCATCCAATACAGCTATTCCATTAGAAAGAATTTTCACGGCTTGACATTGCCACAACTAACTCCATCATGGCAAGTAATCAATAACGGATTCTTCTAGCCCTCCCATGATTTCTATTTGATTTTCTTTTAGAAAAGTAAACCTCATCAATATTTAGCATTTTTTTAGCCATGGCTCTAGCATTATCTCCAATATGATTTTTCTGAAATAACAATGAGTAACAAACACCTCCAAACTCCTTTTCAATTATTTTTCTCTGATATTCAGTAAGATAACCAAACAAAGCCTGAACATTTACACGCTTTCTCTTTCTATTCTTGTTTTTGGTCGCTCTTTCAATGGCATGAATCGCACTATGGCAATCTCTGCATAAAACCTGTAAATCTTCAATTTTTTCATTACCTCCCCATCTCTTGTAAGTAATATGATGCACATCAAATCCATCTTTCCCGCATTTACCACAAATGCTTCCATAATGATCCAATGCCACCTGCCTAATCCTTTTCCACAAAGGAGACTTCAAATACTCCCTATGCAACTCTTGCTTGATAGTAAGTTTCATTTAAGCATCCCCCTTTTAACCACACCATCAACCCTCCTCCTTTGCCTTACTAATCCTTTATGGCCTTTTGCCATCTTCCAATAAGAACCCCAATCAACCCACCAAGGATCATCCCCCCTATACCCCCAGCATACCAAATCATTGTTGTCAGGATGGATGTCTCCATTCTTAAATCTACGCTTGCCCTCCAAGGCTCCACGATCTAAATTATCACCAGCTTCGCTCATAGGTTGTTATGGGTTGAGGTTAGGGGCGGGAGAGAACACCACATTCTCTCTCGCCTTGTTATTTATACCACTTGACTAAATTCTACGCAAGTGCTATTAGTAAGCCCTTCCCAAACGGGAAGTCTGTTCAACGACAGGATGTCTCTGACTCCCCTGCAAATCGTTATACCTCGTGGATGGTCGCCCAGCCATGCCTTAATCTTTGTCATACGCAATGCTTGCATACTACCTCACTATAGAGGCAAGTGCAACGACCTGAAGGAAATAGCGAGGGGTCGAAGTTGCGAATGCTCTCTTGGAACCGCTTTGATTTAAGACACCAAAGCCCCAAGGGGCATGCTTTGTCTTCCCTCGGAGAGCGTAATTCACTACACTCCTTATTAAAGATAATCACCATTTCCTTTAATAAAACCTTGTTAAAAATATCCATACACTTTATTAACACTTACCTCTTATGCTCCACCAACACGACTCCCTCTCATTCAACTCATTCAAAGACGCTACAAAACTAGCGGCTTCGGGCGAAGAATACTCACATCTGCTTCAGCTGATGAACCCAGACCACGCCCTTCGCCTAAAACTCTTCGTTCAAGACCTCCCTTGGAGCGTAGCAAACAAGACCATCTACGGGAAAGCCCATTGGAAAGAACAATCCGAATCCCGTCAAAATAAACGCAAATGAAACACCACATCAAAATAATTTTAGCCTTCACTCTAATCAATACCTTCCTATTGTTGGCTATAGTCTACAGAATGTGGAGTTAAGTTCCATATAGGAAACTATAAAGTTGTCACTCTGGGATTTTGTGGAAAAATTGTATGGGGGTTTTCTCGCAAACACGACGGCGAGACTTTCGCCACCGATGGGGGTGCCCGTCACGGCCTCGCCACGGAAAAAAGAATGCTTTTAGCCTACCGGGACGAGTCACGCTACAGAGACGACTTACCCTATTAAACATAGGCTAACATAGCTTTTATTTATCAAATGACCGCAAGTAAATGCGTTAATGATTTATCTACTCTGTTAACATCCTACTAACTCGACTATCTACTTTGGCTGTTATCTGATGTTATAGGTCAATAACAGGGCGGGGGGCGAATCCGTCCAGAGATAGGCCGAGGACATTTACGCTGATCTGTGCGGCTCCCTGTTCCGTGGGCCACAGCTTTCCCATTGTATCGGCAAGATCCTTCAGCTTTCGGGATGACTCCAACGCCTCAAGAGGGTGCAACTCTGATGCCGCCACGCTGGCGTTGCTTACTGCAACCGCGAGGGCTGTCTGCGTCTCTCCCTTTTTCTTCTCTAGCAGACTCTGCACAGCATCGGCGGTGTGACATACAGGCACAGAGTCAGAGTGTCCCCTGTCTCTTTTAACCTCCCTGATCTCCTGTGCCCTTCGTTCCAGCTTGTTAGCGTTTGAAGATGTTTCCCAGTTGTCGCGCTTGGCCCATTGTCGGATGGTGGCTGGTTTGATCCCGTGAAGGGTTGCAGTCTCTTTTAGAGATCCCGTTTGAAGGTAGGTTAATCGTGCGGCGTTTCGATCTACTGCAAGTGGGGAGGGCATAAGGAAAAAGGTGACTCGTGACAGCGTGACACTATGTCCCACAATTTAATGACGCAAGGGGAAAAGGGAGTGTTGCAAGTGTTATCTTGATATTATTAACGCACGAGGATTGAAAAAAAGGGGGGTAAAAAAATTGAGCTGATGCCCTAGGTGGTTAAAAAAACCGATGTTTTCTTTGTCTTACAAATGGGCTTCTCTCTTTGATTTTGCGGTTGAGTCAAGAGGTATTTTGGAAAAGATTTTTGAGAGCATGAAAAAAGATCGTGACATCGGGAGCCGTTCGATCATTGTTACGGAAGCGAGGCGATTATTGCCGAGCGTAACCAACACACACCACCGAACCAATGAAAACACAAGACACGATCGAAAACCTTTTTGAGGTGACGATTTATTGGAGAGCCAACTGGTCGGGATATGTTCTGCACAAGGTCGGCAACGATTACTTCGAAAAGTCTGGAGGGCTAAAGATTGAAGGATTCGAGCTTGTAGACGCTGATGGATCTTATGCCCTTCCCTTGCCAGTTTTCAAAGCCTTGCAGAAGCATGGCATCAAAGTTTCCCCTGATTTCCTTTAATCACCCACCCACCAACCAACAACGAACCGACCATGACAACAACGACCGCAGAAAAGATCCTGATGACAACACACGACGCAGATGGAGCCGTCTATCATGTCCCCGTACAAGTTACCAATGACAAGGAGATCACCTTGCAGAACATTTCAGAACTTCTAAAGGGAAATGATTTTGACCAAGTAAAGATAGGCATGATACGCATAATGGTAAATCGCGCACTCACCAAGTAACCCAACCCAACAACACCAAAGGAGAAACACCATGAAAAGCACACGATGGACAAAGCAGATGAGGAAAGAGCACTTCTTTAAGGTTCTTTCTAGTTTCGGATTCTCACACGATGAAACCGCCCAGCTCTTGAGGGTCGAAAAAGGCCTCTCCCGCTGGCATGAATTGGAGTGTGGAACAGGAAACGCCAAGCGATCCGAAAGCGTAGAGCGCGACGAGGTGACAGGAAAACCTTTTCGACGCATCCAATGGAGAGACCACAGCGGGAATTGGAGAGAGAACAAGTACCCAACACCAGACAGGGAAAAGGGATTGCATAAGCAACTTGCGGCCCTGTTTGAAGGGAAAGCCGTTCGACCCTATATCCAAGGAGATTGCCGAGGGTGCGCCGTTTATATCATCCGCCCTAATGACATCCCCGAAGGGGAAAGCGTCCATGCTTTTTATTCACGAGGGATTCCCGTTTGCTTCTAATCTTAACCAACTCCCGACCATGTACCACTACAACAATCAGACCGAAGTCAGAAAAGCCTTCTGGGAAACCTTCCCAGACCTAGAAGAGCAGGCGCGACGGAATCGCACCCTTTCCAAAGGGCAAAACGCCCAAACAGCAGATTTCAGAATGACCTTCTGTGACTGGGTAGAAAGCCTATCCCGAAACGTGCAAATCAGCGACAAACTCGCCCAAAATGTCACCCTCTAATCCTATGAACTACCAGAAAAGCCCCGCCCTTATAGCCTACCAGCGACAGAAGCAGATCAGGAACCTTGTGATCCTTGGAGCCGTATTCCTTGCCATCCTTGCGGCCCTTGTCGCCCGTCTCGCATACCTTGCCACCAACTAAAACCAAACACCCTAAAACATGAACACAGACAAAGCAACCGAACGCGCCGAGATCCTCGGCACTAAAGCAGGACAAAACGCCGCACAATGGGCAATACAAGACCTTTGGGGAGGCAGGGCAACCAGAGAGGACCGGGAAACGGCAGAATCAGTATTGAAGCAACTCGACGAAGGAAATCCCCGCATATACGATTCCTTCACCCTCCCCGACCTTTCGGGAGAATGGGCAGGAGATCCCACGCCTCACACCCTTTTCGAGGATTGCACAGGCTACGAGTATTTCCCCGATATTGACGACCATCAGGAGATCATGGACGCACTTTGCACGACTTGGGAACAGGCCGTCTCCGATGCTTTCTTTTCAACCCTTGAGGAATCAGCCCGCAACTTTCTTTCCGAGGAGGTGACAGCATGAACACACACACGCCCGCCCCTTGGATTCTTGGTGAACCTTTGCCAGATGAGAACAGGATTCAAATAATGAAAAAAGACGCACCAAGGCCCGACGACATCGCGCCCACATGGGTCGTTGCCAATGTTAATCTCTGCATGGGTCAGGAAAGCGAAGCGAACGCCCGACTGATCGCACACGCTCCCGACCTCCTCGACGCTTGCAAGGCATTATTGAAAGCGGAAGCAATGCAACAAGGGGAAAGGAATGGTTACATCATGGGAATAATATCCCAAGCCATAGACAAAGCTCGTGCCGCAATCGCCAACGCCGAAGGAGGTTCAAAATGATAACGCCACACAGCGTCATCTTGACCGCCGCCTTTCTAGGCTATCACCTAACGGACAGAGAAGCGCGTGAAATCCTTGCTTTCTGGATTCCATGGGAGTCCCTTGACGATAAAATCCGCGACTACTGCGCCGCCTATGAAAGTTAAAACCGCCGAGCAATTCCAACTCATACCCGAGGAGGAATTGCCCTTCAACCTAGCAGGAGAAACCCTAGCCCCCGAACCGCCGCAGGAAACCACCAACACAGAAACCCAACCCGACCTTATACAATGAACATCACAATCGAATCCGCATACGTAAAAAAGATAAAAGAACTAAGAGAAGCTCTTGAGTTTCTTTACTTCCAAGCAAAAGATCTTGACCAATCACCAAATCACAACGGCCTCTTAAATTGCGATGCACTCGCAAAGGCTAGGAAACAACTTGAAGATTCTTTGGAGTATCGTTGAAACCATGAACCTAGAAACCGCCGCCGCCATTGTATATGGCCCTAAAACCACGCCAGAAACGCCCACAAATGCCCTTGCAATCGCGCCACAAGGAGACCATTGGCAAGTGATACCGCCGCCCCGCCCTCTCACCCTAGAGGAACGCTTGCAACGCCTGATCGACCTTTGTGAACGATCAGCCAAACTTGCCGACGAAATTGCCGCTTCCCTGAACAAATGAAAACAGGCGACCTTGTAACTATTCACCAAGATTGGCAACCCGATGGCATCACCTATGTCATCACCGAATGGAACGGAGACCGAGGCTTTATCTCACCCGTCGAATGGGACGCACCAATTAAACCGAACGAACTTGTCCACCAATGGATGATCCAACCCGTAACCACCAACACTGCCGCCGCATAACTGAAACCATGAGCAAACCGCAACAGATTGCCCTGCACCTCGTTTGCCTAATCCGTAGGCCGTCAGGGTGGCGATTCTACCTAGCAGGGATCAGAAGGGCCGTCAGCTAGTCAAAGAAGGGGGAGGGGATTGATCCCCTCCCCCTTTTCTTGCTCCGTAAATCCCCGCCAGCGAGTTTTTACCGCCTCTCCCTTGTCACGACCTAACCCGCCAGCGTAGGCGATTTTGGGGGATTGCCTTCAATCCACGAGAGCGAAGTAACCCGCCAGCGTATCACGCGGCACGAATGGGTGATTTCATGGAGCTTTTTACTAGGTCTTTTTACTAGGTCTTTTTACTAGGTCTTTTCGACGATTTCATGGGGCTTTTTCCCTTCTTTTTGAATATAAGATCCCACCCGACAGCGTACTTTGTGGGGCTGTATGGTCGAGGAGTGTCCCCTTTTCCTGCTTCCGATTTCATGGAGCTTTTTGACTAGGTGTTTTGACTAGGTATTTTCACCAGTTGATCGTTGAACCTCCTGCTCCCTTGGAACTGAAGTGACTCAATACCTCTGGCGGCAAGCCATTTGTCGCAAGCGGATCCTACTGTGCGGGACAGATTGAGAAGGTAGGCTTCCCAATCGTCCCCGTTGGCTGTGTCTCGGTGTGCCCACTTGTTGTGGGGCACATAGTTGCGAGGGCGATTGCCCTTGCTCATTTCATCGCTCCCAAGACGGATTCCATGCGGCAAAGTAGGCACTTCTCCTTGTCCTCTCCTTCGCTTCCGTGGTCAGTCTCGCCACTATTCTTTGCGATTAGCGTTAGAAGCACATAGGCATCACCTAGGATCTGGAACATTTCGGGAGCCTTTGCAAACAGCTTTGTGAACTTGAGGCTTTCACCGATAGAGATGGATTCGCTCATGGTGAATACTTCACGGCCTTCAGCGTCAACTACTGAATCGTCCTGTGCCCGAAGGGGGAACTGCATGGGAACCCTCACGGATGCTTCGTCAATGTTAGATGGGATAATAATGTTGCTCATTTTGTTTTGTTTGTTGTTGGTTTATTCTGTGTCGATTACTGATTGTTTGATGTTAAATGCGTCTGCTAGGTCTTGTTCTTGTTCCATGATAAGGCGAGCGTATGCGGCTCTGAAATCGTTGGATAGCTTAAACTCTTCCTCGCCTTCGGTGGTGAGATAGTAATTCCAGCGTAGAACCTCATAGAGCATACCTATGCCCAGCTTGCGATTGTGATTAGATCCCTTGCTTCGGAAGTCCCTCGCCAGCTTAACTAGGTTTTCGTACACATGGGGGTTGGCGGCGTGGAACCGCTTAAAACGAGCATAAATGCTGGTTTCCTTCTCCTCCGGTAGAGGGGGTGTGAAGTCTAGTTCAGATTGCATTATGCTTCCTCCTCGTAACAATCGGGGTCTTGCTTCGTTGATTCGATCACCTCGTCGGCGTCGATCTCGTGATCGCATTTAGGACAGCTCTCTTCCCAAACGCCAGCACTATCTACTCTGATTGGAAACTCAAAACGGCAGTCACCATTTTGGCAAGTGTGATCGTATATCATCGGTTGTAGTGTTTAAGTATTGGATTGATTACTTCATCGGTGATCTCCCTAGTCTTGCCAAGAGAGTTAAGGGATCGGATGTCCTCTAGGGTGCGGAGAAGGCCGTCAAGCTCTCCTTGTAGCCATAAGACTTTGCTTTGAAGTTCCATATTTCGGTCTCTGATGTATTCGTTTTCAGTACCCATGCTCTAGTTTGTGCTTGGTGTTGTGAATCTCTTTCTTCGTCTCCTCCAGCGAGATGCGATTAAGGAACATGGTGGCCTCCATAGGCTTGTCTCTGTAGAAGAGAGCAATGTTCTTCTCGGTGCGCTTGCGGCTATACTCAAGCAACTGGAAGCTCCAGACTGCTAGACCAACGGCAAGCGTGAGGGCTCCAAGGGCGATGACTAGGATGGTCATTTTAGTGGCGGTCGTGGATGATGATGACTTGGGGCTTTACTGGCTCCCTCCAGATGGAGTCGTAGTAGGCTTGCATCTGCGTTGAGTAGGCCGTTGGTATGGCTTGCTCTCGCTGGTAGCTATGGGAAATCTCAAGATCCCTGATGTATGGGTCTGCACAATACGGACGATCATAGTCGTATCGTGTGCCGTAATAATCTTGGGCGATTGCGGAGCCTGTGAGGGCGATGAGTGCGAGTAGGTTTTTCATTTGAGTGAGGCGGCGATTGCGTTGTTCATGGAGGAAGCACCAGCAAAGATGCTGTCAAGGTGGGCGAAGTGTTTTGGTTCTGCGTAGTTGCTTTCTAGCTCTTTGTCGGCGGCGATGGCGAGATGAAGGATCTCGTTAGCTCGTGACTTGCTGATTCGGATTTCGTCCATTCCATGCCTGTCTGCCATTTTCACGGCGACATGGAGGAGTGGCTTGATGTTGTCAATAACTGCGTGTGTGTTTTTCATTTTGATTGCCGCTTGTTGTAGCGGTTTAGATGAGTCTTTCACATTATCGTGGTGCGTCAATAACTATTTTTTAAAAAAGAAACCCCCTCCCGCACACGACTACAGGAGGGGGCTCTTTGCAACCAGCGCGAGCTAAATATCAGAAGGGGATGTCATCCCCGTCATTCGCACGATCCTTGGGCGAATAGCCATTTGACTTGGCCTTGTTGTGCGAGTCAACACCCTTTTTGAATGGCTCCTTGATTGAGCCAGACAGGAACTCGCCGCCGTTCTTTCCAGTCTTGTTCCAAGCACTCATCTCCCACTCCTTGCCGTCGATGGTGATGGTTCCACTCCAATTAGGAGCCTTGGGGTTTGCGTTGTTTTTTGGGAAGAGGACAAACCTCTTTTCGTTATCGTATTGCATTGTTGTTTGTTGGTTAATCCCTCTCGTCAAACCGAAGGTATTCGGAACGGAAGGAAAGTGGTATTCTGCCTGTTGGCGTGGAGCGAGACAAGACTATATTCAGCCACCAATCATTCTCGTTCTCTTCGTCTCTGGCGATCTTTAGCATGAGGTCGCAATCGTGCTGGATTGCCCTTGACTCACGACTCTCGCCGTCAGCGTTAAGTTGTGTGAGGGCGATGATTGGGATTCCAAGTTCTTTGGCAAGTAGCTTGATCGTTCGACTGGATTCTGCCACTTGTTGCTCTCGACTATCCTTGCGGTTTAGGGGTTCGATAAGCTGGAGGTAGTCAATCACAAGGAGCTTGATCCCATGAACCGCCACCATCCTCCTAGCGGCGGCACGAAGTTGGAGGGGGTTAATCCCAGCCTCGTCTCGGATGTAGATGGGTAGCTTGGATACCTGACTGATTCCCCAGCGGATTTTGTTCATTAAGTCGGGCGTGGGATTCTTTGAGAGCAGGGAGATATCTGCACCAGAATAAGCCGCTATAAGCCTGTCCAGAAGCTCTCCTGACCCCATCTCAAGGGAGATGATACCCACAGGATGACTATGATTTGCCGCCCTCATAGCCATGTTTAAGGCCAAGGCGGTCTTCCCGCCTTTCGTTGGGGCACCAACAACCACCACTTGACCGGGGCGAAAACCGCCTGTGATGTCGTCTAGGGGCTTGAACCCCGTGGTGATTCCCATGAGTTTGCCCTTGTTTTTTACCATCTCCTCGTATGCGGCTAGGCGATTGTTTGCCACTTCAGCAACGGATTCAATACGCCCTTTGCTCTCGGCATCAGCGGCTACGGCTACCAGAGCCTTCTGCACCACTTCGGATAGCTCCCCTGCCTCGGCTGGATTCTGTGCAGAAGCAATGATCCGCTCTGCGGCAGAGATGGCGAGCCTAGCCGTGTGCTTATGTCGAAGGATCTCCAAATACTCACGCCAGTTTCCCACTACGGCAGGAGCGACGAAGCACTCGGTTAAGAACGACGCACCTCCTGCAAGCTCTAGCGTCCCTGCGTTGCTCATGGCATCGGTGAGGGTGACTAGATCGCAATCCTTTCCCTCCTTCCACAGCTCTAGGGCAGACTCAAAGATCCGCTTGTGGGCAGGGTGATGGAATAGCTTGGGCGTGGCATAGTCAGCGGCCTCGTTAAGAATGCCGATGTTCTGAATAGCACAGGAAAGGAATGCTTTCTCTGCGTCTAGGTTGGCTGGAGTGGTCATGCTAATGCCTCCGATGCCTCATGCATCCATTTTAATCTGTTCGGATGGCGAAGTTTGCGAAGTGGCTTCGCCTCTATTTGCCTAACTCTTTCAGATTGAACTCCAAGAGAGATTCCAATCTCCCGTAATGTGAACCCTAGTAAAATGTGACAGACCACTACATATCTGCTCCTTTTGTCCAAAAGCGATAAGGCGTAGTTGATTGAATCGACTGCCTCCATTCGTTTAATTTCATTTGTCATGCTTTTTTCTTCCTCTTTGGCTCTGGCTTGGCGGCTTGCATAGCCCAGTAAAGCTCAACCTGTTTCTGGAATACAAACCATTCTTTTGAGAGGTCTTCTTTCCAGACTACTTCAAAGTCACCTTCCTCCTCCTTGCCGATACGGACGATGGCATGGTTGGTGATCTTGTGGTCTTCGGCATCAATATCACCCTCCCATCCATTATGGTTCCAAAGGTTTGCATACCCAGCACATTGCCGCCAATAGCTCTCGCTGATCTTCTTGGAAGTCTTGAAATCCAACAGCACATGGTCGCCGTCATCGTCAACAGCAATGAGATCAATCGTCCCCCCATACCGATACTCCTCATTAACAAGCTGGATCTCTGGGGCTACCACCTTGAGGTTCTGAAGCTCCCACCAGTCGAGGAACTTGGTGTAGCAACCCAACGCCTTGTCAATGTCCTCCTGCGAGTAATCCTCAAGGTCAGCCACCTGACCATTGAGATAGCACTCAATCAAGAAGTGGGCGATGGTTCCAATGTCAGCGGCCTTGTCTCGCTCTTTGCGATAGTCCTTGCCCTCTCGACCAAGGTTCCAAGCCCAATGGATCAACGCCCCAGCGTCGTCACCGATCTTGCAAATAGTGCTACCCCCCGGCACTTGGGTTCCATCGGCTAGATGGTATTTTTGATGAGGCGCATTACGCACTAGTTTTGTTTTTTCCATAGTTTTATTTTACTGATTCTGCAAGAAGTCTGAATGCTGTTGCCGCCACTCTAGGTACTTGTCCATTTCCAATGAATTTAATCCGGTCCAATTTATAGGCCACATCATCCTCCATTCCTGCCAGCAAGGGTTTGGGCATATCTTTGTATCTTTTTCCAGCAAATTGCGATTGATCCAAATCTTCCCAAGATACCTTGCTATGCGCTCTCCTTTGAATAATCTGGCTAATTTCCAAGCCACTCCCATTCCATCGTGCTTTTCCGACGCTACGGGGGTAGGCAACCAACCACAAGCGGGTTCGATGATGGATAGCTCCGACATGATTAGCTCCCAGCACTCCCCATCGTGCATCATACCCCAATTCGGCAAGGTCAGCGAGGACAACGGCAAGTCCTCTTCCCACAAGCAATGGAGAATTTTCCACGAACGCAAACCTAGGTTGTATTTCACCAATGATTCGGGACATCTCCTTCCACAAACCACTTCTGGCTCCAGAAATTCCTGCCCCCCCCCCCGCAGAGCTGATGTCTTGGCAAGGGAATCCTCCGCAGATGACATCGACCATTCCTTTCCACGGCTTTCCGTCGAAAGTGCAGACATCATCCCAGATTGGGAACTTTGGCAAGATTCCGTCTCGTTGCCGTTGGAGCAAGACTCTTCGGCAATATGGTTCAATTTCCACAGCACAAACTGTGGTGTGTCCGAGGAGCATTCCACCAAGGATTCCCCCTCCTGCTCCTGCAAATAGGTGTAGCTCACGCATCACACCTCCGTTTTGTTTTTTCCATCCACTACCGATAATCAGACTCAAGCTCATGGTCAAGTGCATATTCCTCCCAATCCAAAGAATTTTGCGATTGACTTCCAGAGGCATCCCCCATGCCGTTTTGTGCCACAAAGAGTTCAGCTAGGAGGGCGAGTGCGTCAGCCCTGTCTGGCGAGTTGCCCTTGGTTCGTTTCTTGAGATCCTTCTTTGACTCTAGCAAGGTTCGTTCATTCTTGAGCGTGTAGATCCTAGCACAAAGCTCCCTAGCCGTCTGGTCGTCCATCCCCCGCATTCTTCCGCCCATCACAATCACCTTGATCTGACCCCAGAGTTGCGTCACTCGGTTCGCATAAACTTGTTTCGCTGGCCTCGTATCCTCAACCGAGATAGGGGAATCCGTAGCCGCACCGCCGAAGCTCACCCGCACAAACCCAGACTGCCACCTCTGCGAGATGATGTCGGCAATACCGGCACCAGCACCAGTAGCATCAAGGGCGAAGTCTTCTGGCTCAACGCCCCTCGACTTTAGCTCGTTAATTGTCTGGTCTGCAACTTGGTAGAACAACGGATAGTTGGGATCGTCTTGTAGGTTTAGCCTCACGACATCGGTTAGAAGCATTGTAAGCTCTCCGTCATCTGCTCTACCAACCTTGGCAAAGCGGAGGATACAATCGTCGCCTTCCGTGGTGAATGCTGGATCAAGTCCAGCAATCGTCTTGATGTTGCCGCCCTGCCAAATAACGCTCTCCCTAGCCTTGCCCTCTGTAATCATGGCAGAGTCCAGCATCGTGTTCCTCGCTCCAGAGCGTGACCACATCCCTCGGCAATAGCTGTTCCACTCAAGGCTCCCTTCACCGAACACCTTCTTAATCGTGTCGATATTGTCCTGACCGAAGAGGTAGGGATAGATGAGGCGACCAGCCTTCACATTCGGAGATTTGAGTCCATCAAACCTCACGCACACACCAGACTTGGTTTCCCAATGCTCGTCTCCATCCCCGATACTCCCCCATCCCATCTTCGGTTCGCAGAACAGCCCATGAGAATCGAACATGGACGAGGCGTTTGCGATGGCGATAAAGTGATAAAAGTCCGTACCCACTTGGAGGTTAGCCCTAGCGGAGAACACCGCAGGATTGGTCTGTGCCGCTTCGTCAACCATGATAACCATCCTAGGCAGGTGAACGCCCTGTAACTTACCCACGGCTTGTTCCACCGCCCCGCTATCGACTGCCAAGGCAATAACGCTACTCCTATCGTCGCCTTTCTGGAACTGAATCTTGGTCTGGGAGTCCACCACATTCAACCCAAATAAGGGGACGCAAGGACGCACGAAACGCATCATTTCCGACCAGATGCGACCACGCAGAGAAGGAACAGTCGTACTCGTTAAAGCCACACGAGTCATCATCGGCTTCGCCAGATACTCAACCAGAGAAAGCAGGGTGAAGGTGAAGGTCTTTCCAGCCGCCGCACATCCAGTAACTCCGATTTCATCGTAGTTTGTCCACGCCCAGAGAGCCAACTCGTTCCAGTCGTTCCAAGTCTTAATGACATCGGGCCAGAGCATATGAATCACATGCTTCATATGTTGCCCTCTGGAAATTCCAGAGAACCTAGACGGATCAGCATCCCCAACCATCAACAACTCTATCTCAAGTTGTGATAGTTTGGGGTGCTTGCTGAAGTCTAATCCGTATGTCTGTAGCTTCATCCGTCGTAACAACCGCAGGGGATTTTTGCCGCATCATTCTCGTCAAGCCATTCAAACATCTTCATTTGATCGTCATCAGCAGAAACGATGTCACTCCACTTTACTCCAAAGTGAAGCCCTTCTACCCGTCCCTTAACAATCATATTTTTCTCAAGTTGGATGGCTCTTTCAAAATATTCTGGGTATTCTTTTCTCAAGCGAAGAATCTCTCCAGTTTTCATAGACGGACAGAAAAAGCATGAGGATTTACCCGGTTGAGGTAGTCCATGACGCTTGATAGCATCCACGCAATCTGGCCTTCTCCACATCCACTCAATCAACGGATACCACATAGTTTCCTGCTTGTTCTTCCCATAGGTATTGGACTCTATGCCTACTGCTCTATGCCCCTCCCCTGCATCATATCCAACGGCAGACACGATCTCCGTGAGGTTCCTAGAGTCCATCCACTTCAGCATGAATTTTTTTTTGGGGTCAATCTTATACTTCATACTGCAAGCCTTCCTTCCATATGCAAGAGACGGGATCGTTTTGTTCCGTAAGCAATCTGACTCTAGCGAGGTTTGTTCCTTCTTATATGTTTTTGCAACAATTTCAATAGGCATCCCCCACCATTCCATTGTCTTTTCAGACATCATTTTTATATGGTTGTAAGTATGCGGAAGCTCACCACCTGTATCTGCAAAGATTATTAGCTCTGGTTTAATGTCTCGCTCCAAGAAACCACAGAGCATTGCCACGCTGTTTGTGCCGCCTCCATAAGCGACAACAATAGGTAATTCATTTTTCATGCAAAAAGGCTCCCCAATTACGGGGAGCCTGTCAAGCATCAATATGAACGCAGTTGTGACCTAATGCTATCCAATGCAGACTTGGGCTTGCCCTTGGTATCACCCTCGGTATCGGAAGACCCGCGAGTGATCCTAGGTTGAGTCGCCACATCAGCCGCCGCCCTGTTCTTGTACTTGGCAAGCTCCGCCTTGAGCTTGGCGTTCTCCTCCACGGCTTCCTTTGCAATAACGGCTAAGAAAGGAGCAACAGTCATCTCGTTCTGCGAGGCATTTCCATGAATGATATTCTTGGCCGCCTCAATACGAGCCTTAACAGCCTTGTCGTTTTCGTCATCTCCCGTCATGCGGAAGAACTCAGACTTGTTGGCAAGGTGAGCCGCAACACGATCGAAGTTTTTATTGATAGCTTCAACTGTCTTGAATTGTTCCTGCTGTTCAGAGGCGACGATCTCTTGGTGAGTAGCTTTGTAATTCTCCAAGGCTCCCTCCAATGCACCGCGCTTTGAGTCAGCATCATTTACAAGCGACAGGAACTGAGCCGCCGCCGCACCGCCTCCGAAGGATTCATCAATAAACTCAAGCCTCTCTTTGCCCTTTAGCGAGAGAGCCTTTTCAGCAATGGATGCGTCATCCGTGAACTCAACGGCAAATGCAGTTGCGTTTTCGATGGATGTATTATACGGGGCTTGGTAACGCTCGCGGAACTTGGGAGACTTCTCAAACGCCGTGCGCTCTAGCTCTCCCTCAAGCTTCTCCAGCTTTTCTCGGTAAGTCTGAACCTCGGTATCCTTGGCTTTGAGCGACTCCTCATAAGCCTCTGCCTTCTTGCGAAGCTCTGCAATATTATCCTCTTTGGATTTCTTTTTGCTCTTTTCCTCAACTGGCTCTGGATCTTTGCTAAGATCCAAATCAGAGATGTCAAAGTCAGAGGATGTCTTACTTTCTGGCTTAGAAGAAGGCTTCTTATCCTCAACGGGTTCATCGATTGTAGATCCCCCGTCCATCTGCTTAAGGAATGAGTCTGCCTCCTGCGTGTTCACCTCATCCATCCCTGCTGGAACTGGAATGGCTACATCTGGTAGATCCTCAAGGCTCTTGAGGTTGGTTCGTTCAATCTTTGGTTTAGCCTTAATCTGGCGTTCCAATACAGATTCAAAGCTCTGCTCCACGGGAGCATGCTGAGTCTGCGCGATGATGGGGTCTGCTGTTACGGTTTGTGTTGGTGTGTTGTCTGACATAAATTAGTGTTTGAATTTGCAAATTATATTGTCGAAAATAGCAATCTTTATTTTATCTTTCATTTGATTCCATGTGCGGGATGGGTAAGCCCAAGCAGGTGACTTTGACTCAAACCAAGCGTTTTTGGTGGATTCGTAATGCCAGTTCTCAAGGATTCGATTGGAAAGCATAGCTACAGAGTTGCGAAGCTCTGATACGGCCTTGTCCATATTGTCCTCAAGGATCATGTACTTGGTTCGTAGCCTTGCAAGCTCATCAACAATATGCTGAGTGTCTGCTTGTGGCGCGGATGCTGGTTTCTTTTTAACGGTTGGCTTGGTTGCTTTGGTTGTTTTTTTCATAACTTGTATTTTTGAAATTGTCATTGGAACTTTCGGCATAGCCCCAATAGGCTCCCACTCGTCATAAATTGTCATTAGAACTCTCCAGTATAGGTTGGCTGGATCTCGTCAATCTCCTCTGGGACAATCGAAAGCCCCTTAAGGTCATTTAGGATAGAAGCCCGTCCTGCATCAAATCCAAATAGGACATGAGCATTGTTGGCGTTGGTGATAAGAGAGTTGCTTGTGCCAAGTGTCTTTGCGGCAGTTAAACCATCGCAAACGGATAGAGCCTTCTGGATGATTGGAAGCTCCAAAGCCTTCTTCAGTTCGGAGGCGAGAGTTACATCCGCTCGCCAGTCTTGTAATGTCATTAGATTAGTTCTTTTTCAGTTGGCATTTCCTCGTCAGAGAAGATGATCCCCTCTTCCTCGGCAGTTTCTATTTCATTTAGTGCCTTAATGATGGAGTCGCTATTAACAACTACATTGAATCCACTTACAGCCTCGGCGTGTTCTTGACAAGCCTTAATTGCTTCTTCTGGCGTATCCCCAATCCCGATACAATCCCCGATCTCTGACATCTTAACGCCATCCGTAGGTACGATGTAGCCCTGTCCCTCGATCTCGGCATAGTTACGCCACTTGATCCATTGCCTAGCCTCTGGCTTGACAGACACAGGACACCAGCGTTCATTGGCAAAGTCCGATGTGATAATTGCCAAGGCTCCGTATTTAGCCCTCCAGACAGGCTCCACAAGCTCTCCGTTAGCACCAAGCTCAACAATCTCCCCCACATTCTCAATCATCTCCCAATACAGGGCAGATGGAGGTGCAGGGCAACGAGTCGTAAGGTCAATAAGATAGGGGGTTCCATCCTCCGTTACCCGCACTTCCGTGGAGAAAAACTGGGAATACCCGGACTCCTCAAGGAATGGCGTAAGGCAATCGTTAACATACTTTACTGGCTCCGCAACTTTGTCGTAGTCCCTCACGCATCCAAGGTATGACTTGTCCTTCACCTCCACACCGACAAGGCAAGTGGATGGGAATTTCCCACCAACGGAATACCCATCATATCCAGCCTCCACAACTGAATCAATCTTATGCTCCACGATGAATGGGAACACCTCACAGGCTCCACCAAGGGCATCCCAAAGCTCGTTCATGCGAGGCTCAACTTCCTTCCAGTTTGCGGAATGGAAGGTTTCTGCAAGCCCTCGGAATCCGCTAATCTTCACATACACATCGTCATTCTCCTCAAGATACTTGCGGAGGTTGCTCATACCAGTAACAAGCTCGCACTTTCCCACGGGAAGCCCAAGGGCTTTCATCGTCTCTTTAGCCCTCCAACGCTGAACTTCCAGCTTCTCTCCTAGCCCTGCCCCCCAGACTTTATAACCTCTGGAACGAAGCCACTCTTGAAGCTGGTAGAAGCCCACATCGGGGAAGACGATGAAATCCACCTCGTCGATAAGCCTCCACATATCCTCAACACGCTCCACTCCTTTGAGTCCAGTCCCAACCATAGCAGGGCCATGCTTGGGGAACGAGCGATCAGCATAAGGAACGAAGTAACTCACTTCATGATCTTCTGCCAGACGCTCGGCAAATGCCGTAAAGATTCCGTGGTCAATTACAAGGCACTTACTCATTTTCTTCAATCCCCATTTCCTTTGCTTGGTTGTCTCTAATTGTTTGTATCAGTAGCTTGTGAGCTAGTGCGAGTTCAGAATCCCTTCCGTGGAAGGTGCGATGGTACAAGTACCTATCGTAGATCAATGCTACGATCAATTCCGTTGCTTCTGCTTTCCCCGCATCGAAGGGGTTCGTTTCCATTTGGTTTGTTTGTTTTATTAGGGCTGAATTGCCCCATATTTTTGTGCGACCTTAATGCGGTCAACCATCAAACGCTGTGCCGTCTTTCGATCTTGCAACTGCATCTGGTGTTGAGCCTTGGCCTGTTTGATCTGTGCGTCATTCTGGAACTTCATTCGGTCAAGCTGGATCTTATTCATGGCAACCATAGCCTTCGGGTCTTGTTGCTGACCCTGCTGTGCCATAGCCTCCTGCTGTGCCTTCATCTGCTGTTCCTGCATATCCTGTGCCATGCGAGAAAGCTGATCGGCAATCTTCATAAGCTCGGAAGTCTGCTCGTTCATGGCATCATACTGCTCTGCCCTTGTAGGATCTTCCTCAAGGTATTTGAGGTGAGTCAGAAGATGGGGGATAATGCTCTGCATAGCCTTGTCAGCACCAATCGGATCAACTTGCCTATCCTGCACCCCCTGCACAATCTGCCCTGCAAACTGCATATGGACAGTAAGGTGAGTGAAGTGGTTCTGATCTGGGTCGATAAGCACTTGCCCCCCATTCTGGAGTGCATTGTTCTCAAGAGACGCAATAGATAGATCGTTGCCGTCTGGTTTGGTTTCCTCTGGGATTCCGAAAGTCTCAACCCCAGTTTGTCCCGCAATCGCCGCAATGTTGGCGTTAATAACTCGTTTCCGATTGGACTCTGGGAGTTGAGGGAGATACTGACCAATAAGCTCCATCGCTTGCATACGAGCCGCAGAGCTACCTTGTCCGATACTACGGGTGGCTTTAACTGTGTCGATGTCAAGCAAGGCGGCGGCAGGAACGCCCCTGTCCATGCAAGCCTTCTGGAAGCGAAGAGCCTCTGCACCGCCATGATCCTCTTCAATAAGGTTAGGGTTGGAAGCCCTGCGATAAACCTCTGCGTAATGCACATCAAGGGCTTGGAGGTAGATTTCAGCCCTAGTATTGGTGAGTCGGGACTTCTCCCCGATCTCCATCTCAACTTCCTTATTTCCCTTCTTGCGACCTCCACCCGAAACGGATGGCATGAAGCTACCAATGTCATCAGACTCTTGCCCTTGGAAGAACTGTGCAGTCTGCATAGCCGCACCAAGATTGGAAGCGACAGAGGCTTGGGTAAGATTGAGTCCGGGGGGGAGAATGCGATAAGGCCCAATCTGGACAGTCTTCAGCTTCTCTGCATCGGCGGCAGAGTTAGGCTGGAACATGACACAGGAACCAATAATAACACCCTCTAGGAGAGCGTTATTCACTCGGTTCATTGCCTCGGCATACTTATACACCTTCTGACCCAAGCCCCTAACGCCGTGGTAATATCCGTTACCAACTCCGTTAAGGAAGACTGTGAAAGCGTTAGAGAAATCTTTGTAGCGTCCGATCTTCTGGCATAGGAACTCCGTGGAGTTAAGGCGGTCAAAGATGTAGTGAGAGATGCGACCATCGTATTCCCGCACATAGAAATGAGCCACCTTGATAACCTTGCTCTTGGCGTAGGAGTAGTAGAGAGCGTTGTTTTTAAGCTCTCTCTGATACCACTCCCAAGGGCGACGCTGATCCTGTTCGTCAACCCTAGCTTGCATAATTGCCTCCCTAACCTCATCCACATCCCATCCGCCACGCTTGGCGGCTTCCTCGTTTTCGATATAGGAATAAAGCTGTTCGCAGTAAAGCTCGTCTAGGATATAGCAGAACTCCCAGTTGTTCCAATCAACCTTGGCTCCCTTGGGAACAACCAACGCCCAAGGCTCAATAGCCTTTGCCCTCCAATCAGTCTGGTCGGGGAAATACATACAAGCCTGTCCGTGGATAACAAGCTCCTTCTGGGCTACTTGGTGTTGTGCAAGGAAGTTGGGATTAGAGGAGGCTAGAAGCCTGTGGAACTCTTCGGTGATGATACGGCTCCACTCCTCACGCTTGCCCATGTCCTTACCATACTTGGTCTTGACTGTGGCGTAGGAACCAACGGATGTCAGGATGTCGAAGTAGGGGATAACGGCAGTTTCAACCTTGGCCTCGGCATGACCCCAGTTCACATTGATTCGGTCTGCCTGTCCCATCTCCCGAAGCTGTTGATCGTTATATGGGGGATTCCCGTCAATAATCCCTTGGATCTGTGAACGACGATAGGAAGCAATCTGATCGTCGTCGATCAGAGTATAAAGCATAGACCTAGCCGACCCAGCGTCCTCCACCCTTGTTTTCGGGGGTTTCTCGCCTACATTGGGGTCGTTAAGTCCGTAAGTAATCATATGTGAAGGGCTTGTGATGCTTGGTTAAGGTCGTCGTTTTTTAACCAGCACCAGTCTGGTCGAGAGTTAGTTGTCTCTGATTTCTCTCCAGAAAGCAAGATATTTCTGTTGACATGAACTATGGCTTCATTCCTACATCCGCACACTCCACAAGTGTAGAGCTTTGAGTCCAAGGGAGTTGTGCGTTTTCCCTTAACCTTGGCTACCATAGAGGTTATCTTCTGCATGACCCCACAGCCAGCACAGAAGTTAGTGGTCATGTTCTGATAGCACCTAGCACAGATTTCAGCCCTCCTAGTGGCCTCGCTCTGATTAACGAAAACATCACCTCCAGAAACTGACTCTGTTGCCATTGTTGCAAGGCTAGTGATGCCCTTAATAATGCTCTCCGCTGATAGTAGCGACCTAGCACCTCTCGCTGGTTGTCCGTCAGAGTATTCGCACCAACCTTCGGGTAATTGACGGCATATTTGGTCTTCCACGCTGGCCTCCCATTCGTTAGGGAGCGGAATGTTGTTGTCTTCATAATGCTTCTTTACACGGGCAAGCAACCCATTCATGGATAACTCGTCCTTTATCTTGTATCCAGTTTCGGGAACAGTAAATCTGAACCGCCCCGGCACTACTTGGTCTTTAATTATAAGTTTCTGTCGAATAGTCATCATCAACAATGTTGGCGTTTAGCGGGTCAAGAAGGATCTCCGTGGCGTGGTCAATACCCTGCTTGTATCCTTGCATGAAGGCTTGCTTCATATACCACTTGTGACCATCGGCAGTCCCATGATTCTTGTCATCATAGGTGCGGATACCTTCGGTGTTAAACCAATTCTCGAATTTATCTGTAGCGTTCATTTGTATATCTCCTCGTCTTCTTCTTCCCAATCATCCCCCATGTCTGGCAAGCTGGAATTTGGAAAAAGCACCATATGCTTCATCAATAATCCCAGCGGCTTCGTTAACTGATTCTTCTGTAAGGTCAATGAAACGAGCATGGAGTATTTCATGTGCCAGCACATCAAGGAGATTGCGAGTAGATCCACGACTGATTGTGATTCTACGCTTCTCGTAATCGCAAATTCCATCGTTGGTTTTTCCATCTGTTTTGCCGGGGTATCCATATCCAATACTCCACTTTGCATCATTGATGGTGAGGGAAGCAATCTTTTTGAATTTCATCGTGGTTTATAGGTGTTGAAATAGAACCAGATAGCAACGCCAGTTAAAATGGCTATAAGTAGGTCAAGCATGGGTCTCTCCTTTGGACAGGATCATTCCCCTGCGTTCCACATTGATACGCTCAATATCAACTCCATCTCGCTTGATTGTCTCCGATACAAGGCGGTAGTCGATATTTCCACGCTTCATGTCCCTAACCACATTATCCAGCATCTTACGCTGTGTTGGTGAGTGGACTTCATAAGGGCCAGCCAAAACATGATACTCGTCGGAGATGTAGTAGTGGTTCTGGATGTGTTTTGGTTCTTGGTTCATTTCTTTATAATCTTGTAGTGTGATGTGAGGTAGACCTTTTCGCCTATTGGTATTCGGAATTTTTTCGTCTCAACTTTTTTTGATTCAATTGCCCACCTTAATCTGCATTTGGTTGCTGTTGCAGACAAACCCCATATTTCGGAAAGCTCTTTTGCAGTTTTGTATTCTTTAGGAACCTTTTGTGGCTCCATTGTGGAATACTCTGAAATAATGTCAGCCCATTCGTTAGCACTCATATTGGTAGCCTCCATTCCTTATCAAACTCGCCTCTGGTGATTAGCCACACGGCACTATCCTTTGGCCCGATCTCCCCATAGACTAGCCCTTGTCGCCATCCGAGGGTTGCTCGGCGGCATTTTGCATAGTCCATCTCGCCTCTGCGAGTAAGCGTACCCACGCAGTACCCTGTGCTTTCTTTAATCGTTCTGCCCTCTGCTTGCGATGAGCGATGCGTGTGTCCAAATATGACTTTGCCGCCATAAGTCTCTGCCATATCCCTAGCCGCATTTTCGTTATAAATGGTTCCATGAGTGAAGGTCACATCGCCAACAGCATACTTTTGAAAAACTCCGTCATACGGAATCCTTCGGCAACCAATCTCGACAAACACCTTGTCAATATAGTCTGTTGCTTTTTGGGCGGCGTAGGCCACCACAGCGTTGCGGTGATTGAGCATCCTTGGGATTCGATCCTCATGGTTTCCATCCAAGACATGAGTTGGTCTATACTCTCGCAAGAAAGTAAGCCCTCCATCAA
>Ga0214921_10002319_pt1 | contig 31155 bp, 14 predicted proteins | sample LL1505_MetaG_FD_177992 | JGI IMG/M metagenome (GOLD analysis project Ga0214921, IMG submission 177992) | Freshwater microbial communities from Lake Lanier, Atlanta, Georgia, United States - LL-1505 | ecosystem: Environmental > Aquatic > Freshwater > Lake | place: USA: Georgia | collected... | reverse complement strand
TCGGAAATAACGTATTGGCCACATCCACGTCCTCATCGGCCAACCGCTTAATTGGTCTGTCCTTCAAGCAGAGCGGCAATGCGACCAATACCCTCACCGTGAAATCTGCCGATGGGTGGACTAATGTGGTGACGCTGACCAACTTCACGACTTTTTCCAAGGCAGAAATCTGGTTTAACGACAGTGAGACGGCCTCCATGTCCTACACCGATCCTTCGGGGGGCTATCAAAATCTGACGACAAATAGCTTTGTTGTTTACTTCGCGGGGAAGCTTGTCACACTTTCTGCTTCGGGATCTCCACTAACAGGGGCCAGTGGCGCCAGCTTGAATATCGGCAAAATCGGATTTAGCACCGCATCCGGAACTGCAATTGACTTTTCTTTTGATGATATTTTTGCCGGAGATTCGGAAAACGTAAATCTGGTCAGCAGCTTGTCGTCAGATAATCCTCTTTTGAGCGGCACGTACGACGTGCTGACGGTTCCGGCGGGAACGAGTCCGTTGTTAGGTTCGGCTTCTGCCCTGCCCACAATCAACGACACCTCAGCCACTGGATCCACCTATAATCTGGCAGGGACGGTTGCCACGTATGGGGCTCTGGATATGCGTGGGTTGTCTCGGCCCTCAACTGGGCGGGATATTGGCAACTATGAGGTGGAGGTTACCGGAACAGGGAACCGTCCACTCCGACGAGCCGAAGTCGGTGTTGTCGCCGCCACTTATCCGAATTCAATTCAGGTGAACAGCATCACTCAGGGGGTTGCTTTTTCCCAACAGTTGAGTGCTTCCTTTGGCACGGGGACCTTAAGCTGGTCGTCTACTGGAACTTTGCCCGCTGGTTTGAGTCTCACCCCTGGGGGGCTGCTTTCGGGGACGGCATCTGGAGAAGGAACTTATCCCGTCACGATTCGAGTGACCGATGCGAACGGAAGTTACGCGGAGATATTCACTTCTCTGACTGTGGTGGCACCCGTGGTGGCTCCTGTCATCAGCAGCTCGGCCGCGGCGACTGGGCAAAAGGGAACAGCCTTTAGCTACACCATCACGGCCTCTGGCTCTCCCACCTCTTTTAACGCAACTCCTCTACCTGATGGGTTGAATGTCAATACCTCCACTGGAGCCATCACGGGCACGCCAACAGCTGGGGGAACTTTTTCTATTACGCTCTCGGCTACGAACTCGGGTGGTTCGGGAACGAAAGCTCTCACACTGACGATCAGTGACGAGTTCGATGCGTTACGGTTGAAGTGGCGGACTACACTGATTGACGACGTAAAAATCTCAAAAACAGTTGATAGCATTAACTCCCGATCCTCTGGCTATCAAACGACGATGCTTTACGCCCTGACGGGAGTTAAAGTGGTAAACGGGGGTTCGGGTTATACGAGCGTGCCGACTGTGGCCATCAGCGGGGGAGGGGGTACGGGGGCCACTGCGACGGCAACGATCGCGGCAGGAAAAGTCTCGGCTATCACCGTGACGAGTATGGGGTCGGGCTACACCACAACACCGACGATTACGCTAAGTGGTGGAGGCGGGAGTGGGGTTAGTACGACTCCCATCGTTGCGATTTGGAGTGACCTACCGCCCGCAGCGCAAACGGGGGTCACAGCAGACGTTGCCTCGGGAAACATCGCAGATTCTTTCAAACGGTTGGAATACATGGCCCAAGCTTACGCCATACCAGGATGTGCTCTCTACCAGGATCCCGCGCTGTTGGCTGCTATTACTGACGGGTTGGATTGGTTGACCTCAAATGTTTACACCTCAACGGGCACGATGTTTGCGAACTGGTACGACTGGGAGATCTCTGGTCCGCAATCGCTGAACAATGCAGCGATTCTGCTCCTCTCTAATCCTAGTGCACTGACCTCAACCCAAATCGCGAACTACGTCAAAGCGGTTTATAATTTCGGACCCAATAGTGTGAACTTCAAAGACTATTTTTGGTGGGGCGCCTTGACCGGGGCAAACACTTCCAACGTCGCTCTAACTACGGCGGTTCAAGGGATTCTCCTCGGAAAGAACACGACGACCGTGACCCGTTTTTGGCACAATACCGCCGGTCATCCCGCTAATCCCCAGACCGATTATGTTGTCAGCGGGACCCTATTACTGAATGAGGCTCAGGGTAATTTGAGCGGTAATAATCCGCTTGATTGGTCTGGCGACAGCGTTTTCACACCAGTCACGAGCGGGGACGGCTGGTACGCCGATGGTTCTTTCATCTACCACTATAACATTCCCTACACGGGTTCGTATGGTCAGGAGTTGATGGAGAATGTTTCGATTCTGGTCAAACTTCTCGATGGCTCGGCTTGGGAGATTACCGATCCCGAGATTTCCAATCTCTATGGTTGGATCACGAATGGTTTTGCCCCGTTGATGTATCACGGAGCAATGATGGACATGGTACGCGGTCGGGCCATCGCTTCGTCGTCCTCGGATGAGTCTAAAGTGGGAGCCAAGGTGATTGCTAATATACGATCGGTCGCCACCTTTGCCCCGACTGCCCCGACCGATATAGCAGCTCAATTGCTGGCGTTTGCGGATTCGCCTCAAGTGGCACCGGGCCAATATCACTATCCGTCCATGGATCGGGTGGTGGCACATCGCGATGCCTTCAGCTTTGGTTTGAGCATGTCCTCTACCAGAGTGGGGGGGTATGAAATCAATACAACTTCTCCGACCAATCTGAAGGGTTGGTACACCGGAGCTGGGGTGACCTACCTTTATTTGGGCAACCCGGACACCCAGTACATGGATACTTACTGGGCGACGGTTGATTGGTATCATCTGCCCGGTACGACAGCAGACCTGAGTGCGACTCCGGACGATGCCGTTACAGATCAGAACTGGGTCGGCGGCGCTCAGGTCGATAAAAAATACGGGGTGGCCGGTATGTCAGCACATCCGGCGGGGACCGTGCTTAAGGGCAAAAAGTCCTGGTTTATGCTGGATGACGAGATTGTGTGTCTCGGAGCTGGCATCGAATGCACTACGACCGGCCAAGTCGATACCACGGTGGAGAATCGTAAACTCGGAAAGACGGGTACGACGGCGTTCAATATTGCCGATACGGTTTACTCGCTTTCTGCGCCGACTGTTTGGGCGGATCCTGTGACAGTCACGACAAGCACGGGCGCAACTTGGTGTGCGTTGGAGGGTGTGGCTGGGTACTACTTCCCGACTGGAGGCTCGAACCTGCAGGCGCAATTCACCTCCGGTACCGGCAAATGGACGACCATCAACCCGACCGACTCGGACTCCACGGAGTACACCGATTATTATCTCAAACTAATGTTTAAGCATGGGGCGAACCCGACGGCCGCGAAGTATGCCTATGTGATCCTTCCCAACCGAACGGCGATCAGTACGAAGGCTTACGCGGCCAATCCAGATGTGACGATTCTTTCGAATACAGAACCCACGAGCACGACCTCTGGCATTCAGGCGGTAAAGAGTCCGATACTTGGCGTGGTGGCGGCGAATTTCTGGGCCAAAACGAGCGGTCCAGACAACGGCGGCACAGCAGACATCATCACCGTGAACAGGCAGTGCTCGGTCATCGTCAAAGAGACCTTTAACACTATTTCGGTAGGTGTTGCCGATCCCACTCAGAGTAACACCGGGAGTATCACGGTCACCCTGAACGGTCGCGCTTCGCTTGCAACTTTGTCTGCAGACTCCGGTGTGACGGTGACGGGAAATAATCCGATCACGCTGAGCGTGAATGTGAATGGATCCAAGGGGAAGTCTTTCAACGCTTCTTTTTCCATATCTCCGGCTCCGCAGATCATCAGCAACCTAAACATGGTGGGGGTGACCGGTTCACCGCTGAGTTATCAGATCGCATCTGACCCCAGCGGGGTAACCTATGGGGCGACCGGTTTGCCTCGGGGGTTGAGCGTGAACCCGACCACGGGGTCAATTACGGGATCGCCGACTGAAAGTGGAATATTCACCGCCACTCTCTCCGCCACCAACGGTTCGGGTAGAACTGGGTATGCGACTTTGACGATTCAGGTTGGATCGAGTCTATCGAATCTTTCGAGCACCTTTGGTGCTTCTACAACCTGGGCCTGCCCGGCCAACGTGACGGCGGTGCAGGTGGAGGCTTGGGGTGCGGGTGGGGCGGGCGGAAGTGCCTTGCGCACGCCGGATACTGGTAGTGTGGAATATGGTGGTGGGGGGTCGGGTGGGGCCTACGCCAAAAAGACAAATTATCCGGTCACACCTGGAGCAATCTACTACATCAATGTGGGGGTTGGCGGGACGAACAACTCCTCGGTCAACGACACGACTGTTCCCGGTGGCGATTCTTGGTTTAATTCCGTAAACTCGACGAACTTGGTATTGGTCTTAGCTAAAGGCGGTGCGGGCGGAGAGAGTGCGGTCGGAAACACCAGCACCACCCGCTACGGGATTGGAGGCACTGGAACAACAAACAACAGTATCGGGGACGTTATTTATGCTGGTGGTAACGGTGCCACAGGCGCTGCGTCCTCAGCTGGTGGAGGCGGGAGTGGTGCAGGTAATTCGACGAATGGAACAACAGCCACCAATAATTTCGGAGCCGTCGCTCCGCTGGGAGGAGGCAATGGAGGCACCGGACAGACAACCAACTCGACGATAGGAGGAAATGGCTTTGCTGCGGGTGGAGGAGGTGGCGGAGCGCGTGCTTCGGGGACATTGAACGCAGGGGGTGTCGGCGGTTCAGGCCAAATTATCCTTACCGTGCAATCTGTAGCAAAGGTTCCCCAAACGATCACCTTCGGACTGGATCCGGCAACCGCCACCGTCGGGGATCCCGCACGGACGTTGATTGCGACATCTTCTTCCGGGTTGCCAGTGACCTTGATCAGTTCTGATTCCAGAATTGCGACGATCACCAGCCGAAACACGCTGAACATTGTGGGGGCCGGGACGGCGACCCTTACAGCCTCACAAACAGGTGACGGAAACTATGAAGCTGCCTTGCCGGTGAGCGTGAGTTTGACTGTTAGCGCAGCATCCTCCGGCACGACCCTTGGCAGCTGGATCGGAGAAATGACTTCTGCCATTACCTCGACACAGTTCAGCCTTACAGCTGTTGTACGCACGGGTGTGGTTATCACGCCGGAAACTGCTTCCGATTTGAGTGGGACTTGGAGCTCAAGCTCTCCGGTCATTACCGTAAGCATTGCAGCCGATCAGTCGGGACTGGATGCGGGATTCGTGCGCAAAGTCTTTACAGTCGAACGAGGAAGTGACCGAGCCCGTTTCATCCGGCTTAAGCCAGTTTCTACTCCGTAAGTCGGGTAGGCAGGCTTTGGGGTTTGAGTGGTGGATTGGGAGCTGGTACATGGGAGTGTGACTTTTCATAAAGTATTCCTCTGTTTCTTATTCGTTTTCTCCTTTCAAGTTTTGGCGTCAGCACCTGTGACCATAAGGGTGCAGACGGAGAAACCGATTCGGACGATTCCGGATGATTTTTGTGGGCTGAGCTATGAGACGAAGATGGTGCTGCCCAACACCAACACGGGAAAACACTACTTTCGCGGCGATAATCTGCCTCTGATCACGGCATTCAAAACCCTCGGGATCAAGCATCTGCGGGTGGGGGGGAACACGGCGGAGCGTGCAACGGTTAATATTCCCGACGAGAAGGATATCGATGCACTCTTTGCCTTTGCGAAGGAGGCGGGGGTGAAGGTGATTTACAGTGTGCGACTGCAGAAGAACACGCCGGAGGCAGCGGCGAAGGTGGCCAAGTATGTGAACGAAAAGTATGGGGATCGGCTTTCCTGTTTCATTCTCGGAAACGAGCCGAACAAAGACATGAAGTATGGGGAGTTTTTGGCGGAGTGGAAAAAGTTCCGAGAGGTGATCGTTCGGCCCAAGTATGTTCCGTCGGCCAAGTTTTGCGCGCCGACGGCGACCGATCGAAATCCCGACTGGTCGAGAGATATGGCGGGGGAGCCTGAGATGAAGGATATGTTGGCGATGATCGGTCAGCACTACTATCCGGGCGGGGACGGTCCGAATGTGAAGGATATTGTGAAAGCTCGGGATGATATGCTTTCTCCCGAATGGCATCCGAAGTATCAGGCGTTTTACGATCTCTTCGCGCCGGCGGTGCTCAAGAACGGGCTAAAATTCAGGATGAATGAGGGGAGCAGTTTTTCGAAGGGTGGGGCGTTGGGGGCGAGCGATACGTATTCCGCCTCACTATGGATTTTGGATTATCTGTACTGGTGGGCTCATTACAGTGCGAGCGGGTTGAATTTCCACACGGGGGAGAAGGTGTTGCCGGGAACGGTGGGGCCGGACAAGCCGAACGTGTACACGTCTCTGACCAGTTCGGCCAATGGTTATACGATTTTGCCTCCTGGGTACGGGATCAAGATGTTTGAGTTGGGTGGGCACGGGGATCTGTTGACTGTGGAGGTGGAGAAGAATAAGGAAAAGGTTAACCTGGTGGCGTACGGGGTAATGAAATCCCCAGGAGTCGTGAACGTGACATTGATCAATCGGGAGTATGGGTCGAAGGGGAGGGCGGCGCAGGTGGAGCTCGAGGTGGGGAAGTCGGTTGAGAAGGTGGAGACGATCACGATGAGTCAGAAGGATGGGGACATCGCACAGGTGGATGGGGTGACGGTGGGTGGGGCAAAGTTTGGCGAGGATGGAGCTTGGCTGGGCAACTGGTCTGATTTGATTCAAGGGGCAGACGGGAAGAAGAAAGAGAAGCTGAAAGTTGAGGTTCCGCCTGCGACGGCCGTAGTTCTAAAACTCAGATATCGATAGGACGGGGGAAAAGCTTATGAAGCGTACCTGGATGATGATTTTGGCTTTCCTGATTTTAGGATTGGCCACGGCGATTCAGGCTGAGGTTGAAACCGAGTATGATGTTTATGGTGGATGGAAGAAGTTACAGGGGAAAAAGACAGGATTTTTTCACACGGAAAAGATTTCGGGGAAATGGTGGATTGTTTCTCCTGAGGGGAATGCTTTTTTCAGCAAGGGGGTGAATTCGGTTCATCCCCCCGGAAAAGACAGTTTTTCCGGGCAGGGGGCAAGTCAGGCAGTGGATTGGCTGAAGAGCTGGGGAATGAATACGGCAGGGTGTTGGTCGGATCCGGATTTGGCAGGGATGAAGATGGTGGTGGCGGTACGGCCCAAGACAACCGTGGCTGGAAATAAGAAATTTCCGGATGTTTTTGATCCGGAGTGGAAAGTGGCTGTGGAGAAAAATGCGCAGAAGGAGTGTTCCCCGTTTCGCAATGATCCATGGATTTTGGGTTACTTCACCGATAACGAGCGTCCTTGGAAGCATGACGATGAGGCGGGGGATTTTTTGAAGATGTTTCTTGAGATGCCTTCTTCTTCCTGTGGGCATCAGGAGGCTCTTAAGGCAAGCAAGGCGGGGAAGGCTGGGATTGAGGCATTTCGGGACAAGGCCGCAGAGATCTATTTTAAAACAACAGCTCAAGCTTTTCGGAAGGCTGATCCGAATCACATGATTCTGGGTTGTCGCTTTGCAGGGAAGCCACCTATCCGTGTGGTCAAAAAAATGAAAGGGTGTGCGGACGTGATCAGCCTGAACAACTATATGGAAAAACCACCCAGCGGGTTGATTCAAGAGATGAGTGAGGCGGCGGATCTACCGGTTATGGTAACGGAATTTTCATTCAAGGGGCCTGCTTCTGGGTTGGAGCAGGATGGGTCAGGGCCGGAAAAAAGCTCCCAAGGGGAAAGAGCGAGGGGATATGAAAGCTACGTCCGTGCCTTGCTTCAGTTGGACTGTTGCGTGGGGTATCACTGGTTCAAGTGGGGGGAGACTTGGCAGGGGGTCTTGCAGGCAAGTGGGGAGCCTTTTGCCGAACTAACACAGGCGTTCCAGAAGATGAATCGAGAGGTTGAAACTTTACGGTAGTTGGAGGTTGGAGGTTTGTAGAATAGTAGGGAGGGACTGCTATTTTGATACAGCTTCGCTTACGAACGCTTAATTTGCCTTGGGATTTAAATTTTTGCGAAAGATAGCTCTTTTAGAGCACTTGAGGTTGCAGGATTTGATTCAGTTTCCTGTCCAAAAAGCACAAATACATGCCCTTTTGAGAACTTATTAACACTATAAATACATGTAATACAGCAATTTATACATGCGATAGCAATTTTTTATAAAGGCCATAAAAAACCATTTGCTTTTTTCGAATTCTGTGGCAGTTTTCTCTTAATGGCGAACTCTGTAATCAATACAACTATATCCCGAAAGAGGCTGTAATTTTGTTTGAACAGAGTTCATTCCTAAGAGTCTAAATAATATGAGCAAATATTTAAACTGGCCACTCGCTCTTGGAATTTTCCTAATCGGAATTTTTTCCGCGAATATTTCGCAAGCTCAATACACCAATGCCTACTGGGACGTGAACGGAACAAATGCTGGCCAAGGTGGAACGGGGTCGTTCAGCACTTCCTCCGTTTTTTGGACAACGAACAGTGCCAATGCAACGGCGAATACGGGTGGGCCCACGGGTGGCGGACTGTTTGCTCTAGCTAATGGTGCTGCTGGAACCGCTACAAATACCAACTCTGGTGGCTACAATATCAATTTCGGCGGAACGGCTGGAACTGTAACCCAATCGGCAAATTTCCAATTTGCCAGCGTGAATTTTTTGACGTCGGGTTATATTTGGAATATTGACGGAACAGGCACCAACAGTCGAACGATCACGACGACCAACGGAGTTAACTTGGGGGCCAATTCACTAACGCTTGCCAACGGGTCTAGGGGTCTGAATTCATTTACCTTTACCGGTCCTACTGCTGCAACAGCAGTGGGCATTACGGGTACAGCTGGATCTACTTTGACCCTTAGAAATCTTACCGCTGATTCAACTACAAACAGCTTTGGTGTTTATATAAATGGCGGGACGATCTCTAGTAGCATTGCCATCAATACGGATATTGGAGCGGGTAGTAAGATATTCCTCGGTTCGCAGGCTGCCGCTGGTGCGACGATTGATTCCGCCATTGCCCTCAATACCAATGCTAGCGGCGTCGCCTTGAACCTTCTCAACAGCACGTCGGGAGTGGTGACTTTTAACGGAGTCATTAGTGGGGCGAATGGGTTGGTTCTGGATAACACAGGCAGTGGAAAAATTGCCCTTAATGGAGCGAACACGTACGCCGGTGGGACAACCGTGAATTCTACTGGAACTGGTGATGTCCGTTATACTAACAATTCTGCCTTTGGATCGGGCACGGTTAGCATTTCCGCGGGGTCGACCTCATATCTGCGTGCTACGGCCAATGCAACGGATTTGACCAATGCCGTGAACATTGGCACAGGTGCTACACTCCAGCTCGCGACGACCAATTCCTCATGGAAGTCTACCTGGTCAGGAGTGATCAGCGGGGCAGGGGGAATTAACTACGGCTACAGTGATCTCGGACTTTATCTTACGGGAACCAACAGTTCCTTTGGTGGAGGGGTGAACGTCTCAAGCACCGGATCTTTGTATGTTAGCAAACTTGGCAATGCGGGAGCTAACAGCTCAATCGGAACTAATGGAGCTATCACCATCAGTGGGGCATCAGCAAATCAATCGACGATTCGGTGGACTGGAACGACGAATGAGGTTTCCGACAAGTCTATCGTGCTGTCTTCAACATCCGGGTTGATCCTTAATGCTAACGGTGCGACAAATTCTAGCTTGACGATAAGCGGCAATATTAACACTACCGGTTCGGGAGCTAGGACACTTACTTTCGCGGGGTACGATACGAATACACTAATCCTCAATGGTGTGATCAATGAAAATGGCGGCGCAAACAGCGTTGTTATTGGTGGCAACAACTCTGGAACCGTAGTCCTTGGAAACGCCAACAACAGTTTTAGTGGGGGGATCACCATCACAAATGCGACCGCTTCGCGGAATACAATTCTTCAGACCGCTAATATTGGCAATGCGGGGGCAAATAGCGCTTTGGGTCAGAACGGAACGATTACCTTTGGCAGCACTAACAATACATCGGGCACTATCCTCAGATACACTGGCACTGGGGAAACTAGCGACAAGGTTCTCAACCTCGCTGGAACAACGACTGTGGCCACGTTGGATCAGTCAGGCGCAACGGGGAATCTGAAATTTACCAATGCGCTGACTGGTTCAGGGACAGGCAGCAAAGTCATTGCTCTGCAGGGATCGACAAATGGGACGGGAGAGTTGGCTGGGGCCATTTCTGATTTGGGTGGAAATTCGACCTCTTTGACCAAGTCGGGCACTGGAACATGGACGCTCTCGGGAACCAATACTTACACTGGCAATACGACAATCTCTGCGGGAACTCTCAAAATGGGTCTAACTAATGGATTAGTGAACGGTGTTTTGATTGGCTCCAGTTCCACAGGCAATAATTCAACGTTGGATATGACGGCGGCTGGAAATTATGTCATGAACTCCTACGGGGCCAGCAGCGCGACCTACGGACAGTCCATGGTTTTCACCAACAGCAGCGGGGGTGGTGGTAACTACACGCTTACTTTCACCAATGCTAACAACTACGCTTCGGGTGGTGCTGCTGCCGGCAGAACCCTGAACAATGCCAGTGCCAATCTAACGTTAGCATTTAATGGGGCGGTTGACATCGGTTCGAGCGTCGCCAATGACATGACCTTTACCGGACCGGGAAGTTTCACCATCAACGGGTCGCTGACCAACTCGCTTGCAGGAGTGCGTGGGTTGACAAAAGAGGGTGGCGGCACGCTGACACTGAACGCAGCGAGTGGCTACAATGGTACCACGACCTTGAGTTCGGGGACGATCGCTTTAGGCGCCAATGGCACCTTGGGCACGAACTCGGTAATTATGAGTGCCGGAACGCTGGCGGTGGGTACATCATCCAGCACCATTAAAGATCTTACAGTTAACAATGGTACAATTACTGGGACAGGCACCCTGACCTCTACCAACTTTACCTTCGCTAACACCACTACAACCGAGGTGAGCGCAAGACTGGCGGGATCGGGTGTCCTAAATAAGAGTGGAGCGGGAACTACTACCCTTTCGGGCAACAACAGCTACAGCGGACTCACGACAGTGACTGCTGGAACCTTGACCTTGAGCGGAAGTAATTCAGCAGCGTCGGGAGGGGTGACGCTAACTGCGGGTGCCTTGAACGTGAATAGTGCGAATGCCCTAGGATCAGGAACTCTCACCCTCACGGCTGGAACAATCAACAACACCAGCGGGGCGGCGGTGGTGAATGCGGCCAACAACGCTGTGACTTTAGCGAGTGGTTTAAGCTTTGGCACATCAGCGAGCACATCGTCTAACGATCTAGATTTGGGAGCGGGTACGGTCACGGTCAGTACGAGCAGAACGCTCACCCTTTTGGGAACAGCAACTACCTTAAAAATGGGCACTCTTGAAAACACCTCGGCGCTTACTAGTAGAACTTTTACCTTTGACGGAACAGGAAACACCATGCTCTTCCGAGGCTTTAACATCGCCACAGCAACGGCAACTGCCACGACCAATAGCTTGGCTGGAAGTGCAAATCTGACGATCTCGGGTGTGATCGCTAACGGTAATGCCAACGCCAACGCGGTGAATATCAAAGGCACGGGCACCACCACATTTTCTGGTGCAAACACCTACACCGGTGGCACCGAAGTGTTCAGTGGAGCTACCTTGGTTTATGGAGCAAGTAATGTCACAGCAGATACAGGGGCAGTGGTCATCTCTGGGACAATGAACATTGGAACATTTAATGACACTGTGGCATCCGTGAAAGTGAGTGATTTTGGATCTCTCACAGGCTCTTCGGGTGTGTTATCCGCAGGCAGTTTTAGCATGTACGGACCTAATAGCGTATCTGCTATTTTGGGTGGGGGCAGTGCTACTCTTTTGAAAATGACCCAAGATACTGTAACTCTCTTGAGCGGTGCCAACACCTATGGCGGATTAACAACGGTATCCGGTGGAACTTTAAAATTGGGTAGTAGCACCGCCCTGGGAAGTACGGATGGGGCAACGACTGTAGGCACGGGTGGATTTCTTGATCTGAATGGGCAGACAGGAGTGGCGGAAAGACTCAACTACACAGGCGCTGGAGGTCTGCTCAACAGTGCCGCTGGCACAACCGCAATCGTAAGTGGGGCAGTCGATATTGGTTCCGGAATGACCGTCGAAACAGCAGGGGACATTACTTTGAGTGGTCAGTTAACAGGATCTAGTTCGAAAAACTTAACTAAGAGCGGTGCGGGAACTTTGAAGGTTACTGCAGCTAACTCTACCTTCACTGGAACAAACACGGTGTCTGCTGGAACTCTATTGGTCGATACGGCTGCCAATATTGCGACTAGTAAGAGCATCGTAAATGGAGGTCTGCTCAACGTGCGAGGTACTGCTGGCGCCGTCACAGTGAACAACGGTGGTACCTTGGGTGGTTCGGGAAGAGTCGGTGCGTTGACTTTGAATAGCCTTGGTTCGCTGAACCCTGGAAATAGCCCAGGCTTGTTGACAGCAAACACGGCAACCGTTCTAGGAAACTCTACCTACAATTGGCAAATCTCGGCTGTCAATGGAGTGGCGGGGACGGCTTGGGATCTCTTAGATGTGACAAATCTTCTGGATATGAGTGCCATCACGGGTACCGGTACGGATAAGTGGAATTTGGTGGTCACAGCTGATTCTGGATTCACGGGATGGACCGATACCACCAGACAATACAGTTATGTCTTTGCACAGGCAGCTACCCTGTCCTTGGCTTCTGGTTTTAGTACGGATGTTGATACAGATGTTACGAGCCTCTTCAATATCACGACATCCGGCTTCACCTCAACCTCATTGCCTAATTATCAATACAACGCAGCTGGCGACTTCAAGGTCTTGGTGGGAAGAGGTTCCAATGATGTTATTACCCTTAACCTTCAGGCCGTTCCTGAGCCTTCTACGGGCTCTATGCTGGGCTTGGGATTAGCTGGGCTCGTTGTTACCCGTCTTTTACGCCGCAAAATCAGTTAACCTTCGCCAAGGCGGCAGGGTTCGAGTTTGTGGGATAGCCCGCGAATGTTTACACTAAATTTGTGATCCGAAGCTTCTCCCTAAATCTTCTGGTCTTTTTTCTACTAGGAGTTTTCGGATGGGCAGAGACAAATGTTCCTAGCCCTGTTCTCCTGCAAGAAACGAATGAGGTAACTCCATTAACCTTGCCCGGGGCGGAATCCTATGTTTTTAAAAGGGCGGGCGATGTGGAGTTACGGATTCATGTAGTAAAACCGAAGGATTGGAAAGCCAGTGACAAGAGACCCTGTCTGGTCACCTTTTTCGGGGGTGGTTGGAGCAGTGGAACACCAGCCAAGAGCATCACCTATGCAAAATGGGCGGCGAAATATGGTCTGGTGGGCATAGCTCCCGATTACCGGACCCGAAAACGGTTTGATGCAAAGCCAGAAGACTGTGTGGCGGATGGGCGGGCCGCCTTACGTTGGATTCAGGATCATGCAGCCGAGTTGGGCGTCGATCCGGCGAAGATTGTAGTGCAGGGCTCTTCAGCTGGAGGTCATGTGGCGGCTTGGACAGCGATTCCTGATCCCGTGATGCCCGAGACGGCCTCTGATCCCGTGCCCAATCCAGCTCCGATGGGACTGATTCTTCTCTGGCCGGTGACCGATACGGGAACGAACGGGTATGGGGGGCCCAAACGTTTCAACAACGATGAAGCTCGGGCAAACAATCTTTCGGTGACAGGTCGGATGCCTGCGAAGATGCCGCCGACTCTGGTGTTTCACGGCACGGCGGACAAGACGGTAAAGTTCGAAAATTCGCAGGCTTTTACCGATAAAATGAAAGCCAATGGGAATCCTTGTGAGTTAGTTGTGTTTCCGGATGCCCCGCACTCCCCTCAGTCAAGCAAGGAGGGGGAGAAGGGGAAGATCGTGAAAGCCAAGATTGAGGAGGAGAGCCTGAAGTTTCTAGAAAAGCTGGGATTGGTGAGTCCAGAACAGGTAACAGCAGGTGCGAAGACGACGGACAAGGAAGAAGGGGAGTAGTTTTGACGAGATTAGTTTGCTTTGTCGGTTTGTGGGGGTTCTGCCTGAATCTTCAGGCAGCAGAAAAATTTCTTCTGATGCAGGAGGGTCGGTTGGGGCAGTTGGAATCGGCTTATGAGGGGAAGCAGGATCCCGGCCTTCCACCTGAAGCGGGTGGGATGGCAAAAAAGATTGTGAAAGAGGCGGACAAGAGGGTGGGAAAGCCGGTGATTACCATCACGGAGAATGAAAACCTGCAGGCGAGCAAGGATCCGCACGACTATTTCAGCATTGGGCGTTATTTCTGGCCGGATCCTAGCAAGCCGGATGGGTTGCCCTGGATCGGTCGGGACGGGGAGACAAATCCGGATGCGGTCAAAGCATCGGATGAGAAGAAGTTGGGGGAGATGATCCATACGGTGGAGTATCTCTCCTTAGCCTATTACCTGACTGGGAATGAGAAGTATGGCGCTGAGGCGGCTCGGTTTTTGCAGGGGTTCTTTCTAGATGCGGAGACCAAGATGAGTCCCCATCTAAACTACGGTCAAAGTGTTCCCGGTAAGGCAACAGGAAGGGGGAGCGGTCTGATCGATACGAGGGGGTTTATGATCCTGCCCGATGTGCTGAAGTTGCTGGAAAATTGCCCCGCTTGGACGGCGAAAGATCGAGAGGAAATGAAAGCTTGGTGGACGGCTTATGGGGATTGGATGCAATCCAGTAAGATTGGTTTGGACGAGAAAAAAACGACCAACAATCACGGGGCGGCTTATGACGTGCAGTTGGCCGCAGTGCTGGTGATGTCCGAGAAAGAGGACGAGGCGAAGAAAGTCCTGGGAGAGTCACTGCCCGCCCGGTTGGACGCTCATATCACCCCAGAGGGGAGGCAACCGAAGGAATTGGCTCGGACGAAAAGCTGGTCGTACAGCTGTTTTAATTTGAAGAATATTTGCAAGGGGGCGGTGATGGCACGATCGTTGGATATCGATCTTTGGAGCCATGAAGGAGAGGGGGGCAGGGGGAGTTTGAGGAAGGCGATGCTGTTTCTCGTACCCTTCTTAAAAAATCCCGAGAGTTGGCCAGAAAAGCAGATTACAAAGTTTGATTCGAAGGAGGCTCGTGTTTGGTTGAATGACGGGGCGGTGGTGTATGAGGATGAGGCGATCCGGAACGCCCAAAAAGAGTTTGCCCCGATGGAGAAAGCTGATGTGGAAGATTGGATTTCGACACCGGTTCGGAAATGAGGTGTCTCGCACGTCTCTTTCGCAGTAATCTTTTCTTTAGGATGAGATCTTTTCTCTCTTGGTATGGATGGTTGCCCCTCGCTCTTGGAGCGGTTTCCGTTGGATGGGGGGAAGGAAAAGAGTCAGCTCATTGGAAAAGTTTTCAATCGGCCACCGATCGTTCGCCGGCGGAGATTTTGACCGACTACTCCTATGCCGGGTATGAGCACGGGGAGAAGGGGATTCCTGATGTGCAGGGGCCTGTCTTTAAGGTGACCGATTATGGGGCGAAAGCGGACGATGCGATTTCGGACGAGGATGCGGTCCGCAAGGCGGTGGCGGCGGCTGAAAACGCGGGCGGGGGCGTGGTACTGTTTCCTGCGGGTAAATTTCTGATTTGGGCGGATCGAAATAAAGCGGATGTGATTCGCATTTCCAAATCCGGTGTAGTGATCCGGGGAGCTGGATGTGGAAAGGGTGGGACAGTGATCCGGGCGGTTCATTCCGGTTACCGGACGGGGCCTTATGCCGTACCGAAGGGAACGAAAGATGCGGACGGAAAGGATGACTGGTCCAAGATCCCCTACTTTTTCATGTTTGAGGGGAGTGAGGGAGGAAAGAAGGAAACTGGAAAATCTGCGGCCGTTACAGGTGCGGTGAAGCGCGGGAGTTTTGCGATTCCGGTGAAATCGACCGAAGGTTTTAAGGCGGGTGAGTGGGTTGTGCTGAAGGCTGGCACACCCAAGTTGGATGCGGAGTTGATGTGTGGATTGCAGCCTGATCCGACTTGGACTCGAATCATCAAGGATGGATCTAGCATCAGCGAACTGCATCAGGTGAAAGAGATTCAGGGAGAAAGTCTGATTCTGAAAGAGCCTGTGCTGGTGAATCTTGGTGCGGATTTTGAAGCGAAGGTGTCGCCTGTGAATTTGATCGAACAGGTGGGGGTGGAAGATATGGCATTGCAGGGAGGATGGAGGGGGGCGTTTGTGCATCATCGGTCGGCTTTGGATGACGAAGGGTGGGACGGGATCCAGTTCAAGGGAGTGGCGAATGGTTGGGTGCGGAGATGTTCGTTTCTTAATTTGAACACCGGGGTGTATCTGAGGGATTCGGTTGTATGCTCCATTCTGAATAACCGATTTGCCGGAAATAAGGGGCACTATGACATAGCGATTCGATCGAACTGCACCTTCAACCTGACGGGGTTGACGGAGGAAACGTCGTCGCCCCAGCACGGGGCTTCGACGGGGAACCGTTCGGCCGGAACGGTCGTTTGGCGCTGGCTGATGAGCAAAGCCTCCACGGTCGATTCCCACGGGAACGGTCCGTATGCGACGCTGATCGATCGAGTGGACGGGGGAACGATGACGCGCAGTGGCGGACCGGCCCCGTCTTTTCCTAATCATCTTCGTTGGATGGTTTTCTGGAACTTTTTCTATGACAGTGACGATGAGCAGCCCATCAACTTTTGGAACTATGAGAAGGGGAAAGAGGCGAAATTTGTGAAGCCGCTTTTTGTCGGGCTGCATGGCAAGCCGGTGACTTTGAAGCAGGATTCTGTGGAGGCGAATGAGTGTCCTGGAGCTCCAGTGACTCCGGAGTCGTTGTATGAGGGACAACTCAAGTTGCGGCTCGGAAAAATACCGGATTGGGTTGGGCTAGCACGGAAGGAGTGGGAGAAGGTGAAGGCCTTGGAGTTGCCGCCATACGCAGCAACAGACATCGAGAAGCACGATCTACATGAAGAGGAGTTTACCTTAGCGGAGATGTTGAAGGATTGGCAGGCGCAGATGGCAAATCAGGAGCTGGGTTGGGCAGTGCCAATAGAACTTCCTACGTCCGTTCCGGAAGTTAAATGGAAGAGGGACTATGTTCTGTTGCGGACGGTTTTGCAGGCGATGGCTACGTATGCGAATCCAGTCGGCAAGAAGGATGCACCTGTGCCGGCGATGAAGGTGAGTGTGGAGGTTAAGCCGGGTGAAGTTATCTTCCAGATGCCGATGCAGGCGGATGCCAAGGCACAGAAAAAGAATCAGGACGCATTGAGGGTGGCCAAAGAATTGGCTCCGACCTGTCAAGGAGTGCTGGTGTCGGATCCGACGAGTTTGAAGTTAACCCTGAAAAGGTGAGAAGTTTCGATTCCGTAGCGCCCGATCTACGCATCGGGCCGAAGTTGAGGGCTTTCGATTTCGAACTCAAAACTGCGGCCGGGTCATAGACCCAGCCCTACCATTCCTAAACCGACGGAAGAATGGGATTTCGGACCGTCCAGAGTTCGCCTTTTTGATTTTTCAGGGACCAACTGGCGGATTGGGCTTCGGTCAATTCCCAGCGGCCCAGCGGGGTGGAGGTTGGGGCGAAGGCGTGGAGTGCGGCCAGCCAACCCTCCCCAGAGAGTAAATCTGTCTCCAGAAAGAGGGTGACGCTGTTGCCAGCGTAGATGTGGGTGCGCGGCTGTTTTCCAACGACGGTCCTTCGGGATCCGGCCTTGGCAAAACCTTGCAGGGATTGAAGGACAACATGGTGGGTGGAATTATTCCAAGACAGGTTGGGAAATGAGGATTTTTCCTTCAGATCCTCCATTTCCTTTCCCGAAAGGCTCTGGCCTCCGAGTAGGAGCCGACATTTTTTTCCGATCTTGTAGCGATGGAGGTGGAGTTGCCAGGGGCCGTTCCACCAAAGATGGGTTTCGATCTCGACGGAGTCTCCGAGAGGGTAGGAGCAGGCGAGGTGATCTTTTTCGACGGCAAGGGAGCGGGTCTGCTGGCGACCGTACAGGGATCCGTCGTCCATCTGGGCCGTGAGGGAGGAGTCGATCGGATAAAGGCCATCGGGAAGTTGGACGTCGAAGCCGCCGCCGGTGCGGTAGGAGAGTTTCCCCCATTTGTAAGGGCCGAAGACGGTGTTGGATTTGGAGATGGCGGTGCCGGCGTTGAGGAGTTCGATTTCTCCTTGGATCGAGCGAACGACCAGTTCGGCTTTTGGAAGTGGTTTGGAAAAATCGGAGATCTCGGAAGGAAGGGGCTGTTCCGGCTCCTGCCAGAAGGGGGAGGATGGGGGTAGAAGGAGGGCGGAGAGGCCCTTGGCGGCCCAGTAAGGGGATCCTCCGCAGGAGTAGCGTTCGGTCAGAGGAATGAATTCATCGATCCAGCCCAGGCTGAGGAGACCTTGAGACTGTTGGATGGGATGGCTCCAGAAGAAGTGGAGATTTTTTGAGGAGATCCGTCTGGATTGGCCATGGGCAAGTGGAGAGCATTCGCACAGTTCGGCGAGGGCAAAGGGAGCGACGGCGTTGAAGCGGTAGGTGAGGGAGCGGCCGAAGGGAACGTTTTCTCCGGAAGCGGCAAAGAAGTGAGCGTAGTCGGGTAGGAACTCGCGGGTGAAGTTTTGCCAGCGTTTAGTGCGGGTGGAATCGTTTTGGCCGAAGAGTCGACCCCACCAGAGACCGTAGTAGTGGAAGGCGTAGGCGTTGTAGTAGTCGACCGTTTGGTTGGATCCGTCGCGAAACCAACCGTTGCCGATGGCCATTGTTTCGAGTGTATCGAGCCATTGGCTGATCTGAGGAGTGTCGGTTTTTTGACCAAAGCCTTCCTTCTCCAAAAAGGAGAGAGTGAGGACGCCGAAGAAGAGATGATTGTTAGGGTGAAGTTTGGTTCCGCGAACGGAGGCAAACCATCGGGCGACCTGCTCTTTTTCTTTTTGGGAGAATTGATTCCAAAGAAATTCACGGGCGATTTGAAGGGCTAAGACGAGGGCGGCCATTTCGACCGTATGTTGGTGGTTGTCCTGGGTTGGGCCCCAGTATTCCGAGGAGGAGGGGTCGGTCCCGAGGAGCAGGCCTTGGCGGAACCAATCGGCAATCGTTTTACGCGAGAGGGATTCGGGGGCGGTGGCGGGAAAAGTGGTGGGGGTGGCTTGGAGCCAATGAGCGGCCCAGAGGCAGGGGCGGGAGAAGGATTCGAGGCGGTCGGCCTGGGCTCCGTGGCTACTGGGTTTTCCGAGGATGGGCAGGTCCGCCTTGCCCGGTTTCATCAGTTTAGCCAAGGGACGGAGTCCCTCTTCAGCCACGCGGAGCCAGTCGAAATATCCCCAGGACGGATCCGGAGATGTTTCGGTTTTTTTTACCACCACTTCTCCTTTTGGCAGGCGGAGAGGGCGTCCTGAATCGGGGTGAGATAGGGATGCCACATTTTTTCCCATTCGAGTGAGACGGCTCCGTTGAAATTGTCCTTTTGGAGGAGGTCGAGAACTTGGCGGGCTGGCATTTCGCCGGTTCCGGGCAGGACGTAGGTGTAGGGGTGGCGGGCGGAAGGTTTGAGGATGCTGTCCTTGATATGAACGTGGCGGGTGTGGGATTTGAGATGTTTCCAACTATCGGCGGGTGTTTCTCCGGCAAGGCGCCACGTGTGGTGGGAGTCCCAGATGATGGGATGGGTGCGGCCGAGGAGTTCGAAAAGTTTGAGGAGGGGAGGTGTGGCGGAGAAAGCATCGTGGGTTTCGATGAGAATTTCCACCTGCCAGCTGTTTTTCTTTTTTTGTTCCTGCCACCAGTTGAGAAGTTCGACGGCTTGGCGGTAGTTTTCGTCCGTGAGGGTGGTGCCCCAAGTGCCGCCTCCGAAGATGCGAAGGTAAGGAGTGCCGATCTGCTCGGCCAGTTGGGCAAAGGAGAGGAGGGTGGCGCGGCCTGCTTCGGTGTCGCCGACAAGTTTGAAAGAGGTGCCGAGAACGCGGGCAGGGTGGCGAGCGAGGGATTGCCGGGTGGCGGGGAGGCCCCCGGGTTGTTCCGAAAAATAGGCGGGGAGATCGATCCGGTTTTCGAGAGAGCGGAGTTCGAGGCAGTCGATCGAGAACTGGTCGGCGAGGGAGAGGACTTGGGGAAGGGTGAGCTCGGTGCACCCCATCGTCGAGAAGCAGGTGAGGAAGGAGTGGGTGGGATTACGTGGCGCGGTCATAGACATCGAGGGTGATCACGGATTCGAGGGGTTTTCCCTGTAGGAAGCGTTGAAGATTCTCGATGGCGAAGGAGGCGGTGTCCTGGCGTCGGTCTTTGGTGGGACCTGCGATGTGGGGGAGGAGGGCGACATTGGGCAGGCCACGGAGGGGGGAGTCCTTGGGGAGAGGTTCGTTTTCGTACACATCGAGGCCGATCTGGAGGTCGGCGGCGCGGTCACGGGCGACACGGATGAGGGCGGCTTCGTCGACGACGGCACCTCGGCCGATATTGATGAAGGTGCCGCCGGGTCGGATCGAGCGGAGGAGTTTTTCGGTTACGATGTGGTGATTCTTTTCTGTGTAGGGGGCGAGTTCGACAACGATGTCATGTTGGGAGAAGAGGTGCTCAAGGGAGGTGGAGCGGGTGACGCCGTATTTCTGAAAGACCGCGTCCGGTACGCTTGGGGAGAGGGCGGAGATGGAGACATCGAAAGGGCGGAGGAGGGGGATCATTTCCTGGGCGATGGCTCCGAAACCATGGAGGCCGACGCTGCGACAGAATAGGCTTTGGGTAACGGTTTTCATGCCGTCCTTCCAGGCTCCGTCCCGATGCATGGCGACGTTCCAGTAAGCGGAGCGTCGCATCGCGGTGAGGATGAGGAGGAGGCCGCATTCCGAGATAGTGCGGCTGATGGCGTTCCCCCAGTTGGTGACGAGGAGGCCATTTTCGATGAGTTTGCGGGGAACCAGTTTTTTCACGCTACCGGCCAGGTAGGCCACATAGCGAAGTTGGTCGGGCTTGCCGACAGGAAGGTCGTCGGGAAGCGGAGGGCAACCCCAAGCGCAGAGGAGGGCTTCAGGTTGATGTTTTTCGAGAACCGCCTTCCAGGATGCTGGATCGGCAAGGGGGACGGAGACGGGGACTTGGCGGAACGGGAGGGAGTCCAACTTGGTTTGGACAGCCGGAGGCAGGAAGTCTTTGCCCTCTTCCGAGGTCAGGGGAATAAGGAGAACAGTCGAGGACATTGAAGGATCTTACAAATTCTTTTTTGGAAATCACGAGAAACTCTCGCACTCGGATGTTTCCTCGGCGGGTACTCTTTTGAGAGCCAACAGAGAAAAAGAGTTAACTCGTTAACAAGTCTTTCCATCGCAAGTGCATCGTGGGAAACTTTGGAATGCATAAAATCATAACAATATTATTTCTGGGGATGGTTCTTTTGAGCCAATTTGGATTTTCAGCGACGAACAAACCGAATGTTCTTTTTATTGCGGTGGATGATTTGAAGCCAGTGTTGGGTTGTTATGGGGACAAAAATGCGAAGAGCCCGAACATCGATAAGTTGGCTGCCCGCGGGATGCTGTTTGAAAAAGCGTATGTGAATCAGGCGGTGTGTGCACCCTCCCGCAACTCTTTGATGTTGGGAATCCGACCTCAAACGATGGGTCTCTATGACTTGAAGACCTATTTCCGCGATATCCCCGTTTATTCGAACGTGGTCAGCATGGGTCAGACCTTTATGAAAAATGGGTACGTGGCCCAATCCCTAGGGAAAATTTACCATGCAAGTTTGAACGACAAGGCTTCTTGGTCGGTTCCGAATTGGGAGGCCAAAGGCGAGACGTACGCCATCGAGGAAAACCGTGCGCTGATGAAAGGAGAGAAGGGAACGACAACGGAGGCGGGAGATGTGGAAGACAATTATTATGCCGACGGAAAGATTGCGGATGAGGCCGTGGTGCGCCTCAAGCAGTTCAAAGCCAAGCCTGACCAGCCCTTCCTCATGATGGTCGGCTTTCATAAGCCTCATCTTCCTTTCGTCTCTCCTAAGAAGTATTGGGATCAGTTTAAGCCCGAGCAGTTTTCTTTGCCGGAGTTTCGCACAGCTCCTGAGGGATCGCCCGCCTATGCCCTCGGCGAATCGGGAGAGATCTTGCAGTATCAGAAGTTGCCCGTGGACAAGTTACCTTTCCCGGATGATTTCGCCCGCCACCTGATTCATGGGTATTACGCAGCGACGAGTTATACCGATGCGCAGATTGGAAAAGTGGTCGCGGCTCTGGACGAGTTGGGGCTGGCAGAGAATACCTTCATTGTTCTTTGGGGGGATCACGGTTGGCATTTGGGGGATCACGGGAAGTGGTGCAAGCACACCAACTACGAGCAGGCGACCCGGATTCCGATTTTGATCAGTGGTCCTGGGATCAAGCCAGGTCAACGCACCTCGGCCCTGATTGAGACGGTGGATCTCTACCCCACTTTGTTGGAATTGACCGGGCAGTCTACGCCGGAGACCGGAATTGCAGGAATGGGTTTGGATGGGAAAAGCCTTGTCCCGATTCTGAAAGATCCGAGTCAGAAGGTGAACGAGCATGTGTTTCATGCGTATCCCCGTTCAGAAAAAGCGGACGATACCAAGAGGAAGTTGATCGGGCGGGCGGTGAGAAACGACCGCTACCGTTTGGTTGAGTGGAAAGAGCCTAACGATCCGGCAGAGAAAGCGGCCATTGAGCTGTACGACTACCAGACCGATCCGCTGGAGAAAAAGAATCTGGCCAAAGAAAATCCTGAGTTAGTTACCCAGCTTCGGGCTGTTTTAGCCAAACTTCCCGAGGCCAAGCCGCAAATGAGTGATGAAGGCGCACCTGAATCTGGGTACGAAAAGAAGGCTAAGAAAAAGAAGAAGGATAAAGCGGGAGACGGGGAGTAAAACAAAGAGGTTCATTCATGAAAAAATGTTTATCTGTCTTATTGGTCTTAGGTTTGGGATACATTGCACGGGCTGAAGAAGCTGCCACTCCGAAAGCGACAGGGGCAAATAAGCCCAACATCATTTTCATTCTCTCGGATGACTTAGGGGTCGATATTCTTAGCTGTTTCGGTTCGGATCAGTACAAGACGCCTAACCTGGATGCCTTAGCTGCAGGGGGAATGAAGTTTACCCACACGTACGCTGCACCACTTTGCGGTCCTTCTCGGGCACTGATTATGACGGGGCGGTATGCATTTCGTACGGGCGCGGTGAATCAGGATAAAACGGCTGAGATCACGCCAGAGAAGGAAACCATGATGCCCAAGATCCTCAAGGGAGCGGGCTATGTCACCGCTTCCTTCGGAAAGTGGGGGCAGTTTGGGTTGCCTCCAGGCGTATTTGGCTTCGAGGAGTATCTCAATTTTAAGGGAAGCGGGATTTTTTGGAAAAATCAGCCTAACGGCAAGGGTGGGGAGTACGATCTGAATGGCAAGCAGGTGGAACTGAAGGACAAGGAGTATATGCCTGACTTGATGCACAAGCTGATCGTGGATTTCATCACCCGCAATCAGGATAAACCTTTTTATCTCTACTATCCGATGTCCCATATCCACGGGGACATCCTTCCAACCCCCGACAGCAAAGAAGGGGCCACTGCTAAGGAGTTGTATGTAGATAACATTGTATACCACGATAAGTTGGTCGGGCAGTTGATCGCGGAGTTGGAAAAGCTGAAATTACGAGAGAAGACCCTGATTGTGTATGTCGGGGATAATGGAACGGCGAAGGGCGGTGCTGAACTGTCGACGGTAGGAGGGAAGAAAATTGATGGATCGAAGGGATCGATGCTGGAAGGGGGGAGCTTAGTTCCGATGATCGTGAACTGGCCGGGCACCACTCCAGCTGGGAAAGTCTGTGCGGATATGATCGATTTTTCCGATTATGTACCCACGTTTGCGGCAGTCGCAGGAGCCAAACTTCCTGAAAATGTGATTATCGACGGGCACAGTTTCCTGCCTCAGATCAAAGGGGAGAAGGGGACGCCCCGCGAGTGGGCCTACGTGCAGTTGGCACGGATGTGGTATGTGCGCGACATGAACTGGAAATTGAATGAGAAAGGGGAGTTGTACGACATGAGTGGCGCTCCGTTTGAGGAGAAGCTTGTCCCTGCCGACAGCACGGATCCTGTGGCCATAGCGGAACGGGCAAAACTAAAAGCTGCATTGGAAAAATTGAATCCTGCGGGTGGTATTCTGGATGACGGGGACGGCACGGGTCGTCACGGCGGCAAGAGCGAGAAAAAGAAGGACAAGAAGGTAAAGAAAAGTAAGGACGATACGACGAGCGAGCCTTCCTCAGAATAATTTGAGTCGTTCGATCCCTGTCATGAAACCCAGCCAGATTTTTTGGGTTCTCTTTTTCACTCTTCTGTCTTCCTTCTGCCTGAAGGCGGAGGAGATTCTTTTTCAGGATGAATTTTCCGGAGATCTTTCCCGTTGGGTGGTAGAGCAGACTCCCAGCGGAAAAACCCAAGTGATCGAGGGTGAGATGGATATCGACGACGCCCCTGGGGAACACGACAAAGGGGGATGCACGGTCTGGTTTAAGGAGAAGATCTCGGGCCCCATTCGGATTACATATGATGCGACCATGGTTCAAAAAGGGGGTCCGAACGATCGGATCAGCGATCTGAACTGCTTCTGGATGGCGAGTGATCCCAAGAACCCCGAGAATCTTTTTGTCGGTTCTAAAGAGCGGAGCGGGAGCTTTAAAAAGTATGATTCGTTGAAGACCTACTATGTCGGATATGGGGCCAACGAGAATGTCACCACAAGGTTTCGTCGGTATCCTCGCCCGAGAGACGACAAGCCCCTGAAGCCGGAATTTGACCTCAGTGAGGCCAAGTACATGAACGTGCCGAACAAAACCTTGAAGATCGAGCTGATAGCCGATGGAAAGAAAATCCAGTTCCTCCGTGATGGGGAACTCATCTTCACCTTCGATGATCCTGAGCCTTATCAGGAGGGTTGGTTTGGGTTCAGAACCACCCGTAGCCACATCCGCTTCGACAACTTCAAGGTCACCCGAATCCAAACCAACGGAGAAAATAAATGAAAAAAACCATGCTCAGCATTCTTCTTGTTAGCTTTTCAAGCCTATGGGCCAGGGAGATCCCTGTGCCGAATGTTGCTGCGTTGGCCGCAGCTTTGGGATCGGCAGGTCCGGGGGATGTAGTCGTTCTGGCGAAAGGGAATTGGACGGATGCGGAGATCAACGTTGGGCGTGGGGGTTCGGAACAGAGCCCCCTCACAATCCGTGCTGAGACTCCTGGGGAGACGATTCTGACGGGCGGGTCACAGTTGGAAATTAACGCACCTTACGTGGTGGTGGATGGGTTGTATTTCTCCAAGGGAAGCATTGCGACGGAGAAGTTTTCCGTGATTCACTTTAAGTCGCATCATGGAAAGGTCCTGAACAGTGCGGTGGTGGACTACAATCCGCCCGCGTTTGAGGATGAGTATTACTGGGCGTACTTCAGTGGGGATAACAATGTTTTGGAAAAATGTTACTTCAAGGGAAAGAACAACATGCATCCCCTTCTTGGGAACGCGATCGACGGAAGTCGTACTAACACCGTTCGGGGCTGTTACTTTAAAAACATCCCTCTCGATGACGGGAATGGACGTGAAATCCTCCGAATGTGGGGACCGGGAAAGTTTGATCCCAAGGATAAGGACGGTGCGTTCTGCCTGGTGGAAGGGAATCTCTTTGATGGTGCGGACGGGGAAGGGACGGAAATCATTTCGCTAAAGTCAAATTACAATCGAGTCCTGAGCAATACGATCGTGGGAAGTCGTGGGTGTCTGAATATTCGGCAAGGCTCCCATAATGTGGTTCAGGGAAATATTTTACTGGGAAAGGGGGTAGTGGGGGCTCAGGGGTTGCGAATGTCAGGTTTCGACAACAAGGTCGAAGGGAACTACGTGTCGGGTTGTGATTGGGGAATTCGAATACAGACGGGGGAATATACTGAGTCGGCTCTGGCGTCGGGTTATCAGGCCAACATGAAGGAAAAAAAGAGTAAAAAAGGGGAAGGGAGTGAGGTGAATGTTGCAAAGTATCCTCCAGTTCAAGATTTGGTCTTGGCACACAACGTATCCGTGAACAATACGGGAGCGGATTTAGAGGTGGGATTTTCCTATAAAAAACATTGGCCTGAGAGTCAGCTGGTGCTTCTACCCGAGAATTGTCAGATCAAAGACAATCGGTTCATTCGGTCAACCGGTGGTGAATCGGTGATCGGTTCGCTGCCCGACACGCAACCTCCTTTGGATAAGATCAAACTTTCGCCCAATCATTATGAGAAAAATCTCCTTTTGGGTGGAACCTGTGCCTACGCACTTGCTGAGTCGGGATGCAAAGTGGAGTCGCTTCCTGCGGGGTGGTCAGAGGAGCAGGAGTTGGCGAATTGGAAGGTGTTAAAACCTGAGGATGTTGGGCCTGAGTGGGTCATTGCCTTGCGCAAGGCCGGTCAATTTGCGATCGAAGACGATAAATCGTGCTTCCGAAGCGATACCGGTGGCGCAGATGACAAAGCCGAGAAAAAGAAGAAAAAGAAGAAAACAAAACAGAGTTAGGACAGGCGTTTCGTAATCCCGAAACTGTACCGCCTGGGGGGTGGGGGCCCGAGGTTCTAGTGGCGATCGGGGCAAGTGGTGCCTTCGTGCCAGAGGCTTTCGAGTGTGATAGTTTTCGGTTTCTCCGGAATACCGCGCCGGTTTTGATTGATCTGTTCGGCAAGGAGATCGACCGCTGCTGCTCCGATCTCCTCCGGTTGCTGGTTGGTTCCGCTCAGTTCCCCTTTTTCCGGGGTCCAGTTCAGGTGGACGAAGGAGACGTCGTCTGGTACGCGGAATCCGTTCTTCCGAATCCAGGTGAGGATCGGCCCGTGGTTGGCGAGGACGGCGTCGGGCTTTTCCTTTTTCATCCAGGCGAGGACGGTCGCTTCGTCGAACTGGTCGACGAGTAGGGGTTCGATTTTGGCCAGTTCCGGGTGGGTGTACTGCCAAGCTAGGTAGCCGGCGAGCCAGCGGCTTTCCACCTTGGCGTCCACGAATTTGGGCATGGCCAGTCCGATCCGGCGATGGCCGCGTTTTTGGCACTGATCCATCGCGAGGGAGAGAGAGTGGAATTGGCTGTTGGTTACACGGTGAACAGGGATTTCGTTAAACGTGTGGCCAAAGGCGACGGTGGCAAAGGGATCCCATGAGAGGGAGAGGGGCATTCCGTATGAGGGCAGTGGGGCGAGGAGGAGGCCACGGATGCCGCGGAGGCGCATTGCGCGGGAAAGATCGGTAGGGGATTTTTCGCGGATCCAGAAGGTTTCGATTCCATAGCCTAGGGCGGTGGCTCGGGCGTTGGCACCGATGAGGTAACGGGCGAATGAGGGGTTTTCCTTCCAGCCGTCGCGGGTGGGGAAGGATGTGATAAAAGCGAGATTACAGATGAATTTTGTTTTTCGTGTCGAACGAAGGGAGGTCATCAGTGCGCTGACCATGGGGTTGGGGGTGTAACCGAGCTCTGCGGCTACTTCGGCCACGCGAGCCCGCATGGAGGAAGAAATGCGAGGACTGTTCCTGAGGGCGAGGGATACTGTTACCTTGGAGACATGGCATTTTTTGGCAATCGTCTCTAGTGTGGGTGGCACGAGATAAGATAAGCTTACTAGAGTAGATTTCGCAACTTAACTCGTAAAGCAAAGTGAATCATGTTTAATATCTAGTTCATAAATATCTTTTCATTATGTATTTATGCCAAAATTATCAAAAAAGACTATTTTTTTAAGATAAAGTTGCAAAAGCTACGGTTAGTGTGCTAAGCTTTGTTATGTATGAGAGAATGTACCTTTTCTGTCTCTGACTGTATCTAGTTTGAAACCGATTTTGAACCTAACTCGTTGATGAATGTCTAAATTTATATGAAAGTGCGATCCATTCAGCCAATTGCGAAGAGAAAACTTCGGCTGTGGATTTTGTCTTTTGCAATCTCGCTTGGCTTTTTTTCTTTCGCCAGTTCCTCTTGGGCAGTTGATTATTACTGGGACACTACCGCGGGGTTGGGCAATGGGACTGGTGGAAATGGGACCTTTACAACTGCAACAAACCTTTGGAGCCTTACTGCTGCTGGGGATGCGACTCTGGTTGCCAATACTGGCACCACTAATGATGTTTCGAATTTTCAAGGCACGGCTGGGACAGTCAGCTGGAGCAATAACTTAATTCAAGGCGCGTTTAATATTAATACCAACGGCTATACCTTTACCACTGCTTCCGCTTCAGTCCGCACCCTGGGTATTGGCAACGTGACCTTAGGAAATAATGTTAATCTAAATCTGAGTTCATATTCGACTAGCGGATTGAAATTTCAGTCGAATTCGATCAGCGGTGGAACGGGTTCTTCACTTACCCTGACTTCATCAAGTGGCAAACGGATTGTTCTACTTGATTCTGGTGCCACCGTTGCCAGTTCAGCGCCGATCATTTTTAACATTACGGGGACCCTTGCTGCAGGGGACTACATGGCCCTTGGTAATTCAAGTAGTATTGGAACCGTTAATAGCACAATCACGGGGAATTCAGGGGCCAATGACATGACTTTTTATAGTTCAGGCACCGCCTTGGTGCTGAACGGAGCTGTTTCTGGTTCGCAAGGGGTATCGATAGCTGGAAATGGACTCAGTGTCGTTGGCCGAGTTGAGTTGAATGCCTCCAATTCTTACGCTGGCAAAACAACTCTAAATGGAGGCTCCGTCTACGTATCGAACAACTACGCGTTTAGCACAAACTCGATTGTGGTTGCTTCCAATACAATTATACGAGGGATCGGGGTTGCGACGGCTAGTCAAATTGCAAATGCCATTGAATTTGGCACATCGGGGGCAAATCTTACTATTGGAGCTGATAGTACGAGTAGCTCCATTTCCTATAACGGTATTGTTTCAGGTTCAGGCTCGGTCACTGCTGGAGCGAAATCTGGATCTTATTCCGTATCGTTGACGAATACGAATAACACATTTACGGGTGGGGTATCCGTGAATAACGGAAACATTTTATATGTGGGAAATCTAGGGAACAAGGCCGATGCCCAAAGTTCAATCGGAACTGGGGCAACCATTACTTTGGGCAGTACCGCCACAAACCTTGTTGGGAGTCTGCGCTGGGCAAAGACCTCAGGAAACGAGACATCGGACAAGGATTTTGCGATTGCCGGGAACGCCACAATTTTGGCCAACGGGGCAACCAATGCGAGTCTGACACTGAGTGCAGCAATCAATTCCACCACCGCCACTAACAAGACGATTACATTTGCTGGCTATAACACTAATACACTCACGATAAATGGCCTCATCAATGAATTCACTGGAACCACCAACAGCGTTGTCATTGGTGGCAGTAGCTCTGGCACCGTAGTGCTTGCAAACACGACCAACAGTTTTAGTGGTGCAATCACAATTACGAATGGGACCAGTGGACAGAACACCGTGCTTTCGGTCGCTAATATTGGCATGGCGAATGCAGTTAGCCCTTTGGGGAAGAACGGGACGATCAACTTTGGAAACAGCAGTGCTGGAAGCCTTACGACTTTAAAATACACCGGTACTACGGGTGAAACGTCCGACAAGGTGATCAACCTCGCAAGTACAATTGGTGGCGCAATCTTGGATCAGTCGGGCACAGGGAACTTAAAATTTACCAGTGCGATCACCGCGACTGCGCCAGGTGCCAAAACAATCACCCTGCAGGGTTCCACGGGGGGCACGGGTGAATTGAGTGGAAACATTTCCGATCTTGGAAATGTGACCACCCTGGTTAAGTCTGGCACGGGAACCTGGAAACTATCGGGCAGCAATAGCTATAGTGGGACTACCGAGATTAAACTTGCAGGGGTTTTACAAGTTGGATCGACAAATTCACTTTCAAAAAATAGTTCGCTGTTGGGTGCGAGTAGTAGCGCTGCAACGGCAACTTTGGATCTGTCGGCCAGTGGGGGGGGGGATTATATTGCGAATTCGTACGGAGTTTCTACCACTGGCGGCTTTAACATGAACTTCACCAACAGCAGTGGTAGCGCAGCGACCCTGAGGTTCACGAACGCGAACAACTACATGACCATAGCGACTAATAATAGCGCCGGTCGGTCTTTGATCAACCAAAGCTCACTTCTGGATGTAAGGTTTGACGGAAACATCGAAATTGGATCCACTTCGAACTCGGTTGTGGAATTTGGAGGGGCTGGGAATTTCCGCGTCGATGGTGCGATCATGAATAGTGGTACTGCAGTTCGCGGCTTACAGAAAACAGGAGCTGGCACTCTGACGCTGGCAGGTACGGGAAATAACTACAACGGGACAGCCGTGGATGGCGGGACGCTGGAGGTAGGGGCCTTAGGGGCCTTGCCGACGGCCAGTGCGATCACGGTCAGTAATGGAGCCACCTTGCGGTTCCTCAAGTCTTCGGGTGGGATCAACGTGGGAGCGATGACGAACTCCGGAACTTTGGAGCAAAATCTGGTGACCATCACCAGTTCGGGGGCTGTAAATTTGACGGGGTCGACCCTGAAAGTGAACGGATCGCCGACCGAACCTTCGTACATATTGGTGACGGGAAACTCGCTGACGGGAACACCTACACTTAACCCCTCAATCCCTAACTATCAATTAGTCGTATCTGGAAATAACGTCCTCTTGCAGCAGCAGATTGTTAAGGCTACCCCGACCATCGTAGCTGTGCCCTCTGCCAGTGCGATCACCTATGGGCAGACCCTGGCGAACTCAACGCTAAGTGGGGGTACGGGAAGCGTGGCTGGCACCTTTGCCTTCACCACGCCATCGACATCTCCGAATGTAGGGACGGCCAATCAAGGGGTGACGTTCACACCGAACGATACGGCTAACTACAACACGGCAACGACAAGCGTGAGTGTGACGGTGGGTAAGGCGACGCCGACTATCAGTGCTCCGCCGACGGCTAGCGGCATCACTTATGGCCAAACATTGGCCAACAGCACCCTGACGGGCGGAACCGCGAGCACGCCAGGATCGTTTGCCTTCACCACGCCATCGACATCTCCGAATGTAGGGACGGCCAATCAAGGGGTGACGTTCACACCGAACGATACGGCTAACTACAACACGGCAACGACAAGCGTGAGTGTGACGGTGGGTAAGG
>Ga0214921_10002317_pt1 | contig 31160 bp, 50 predicted proteins | sample LL1505_MetaG_FD_177992 | JGI IMG/M metagenome (GOLD analysis project Ga0214921, IMG submission 177992) | Freshwater microbial communities from Lake Lanier, Atlanta, Georgia, United States - LL-1505 | ecosystem: Environmental > Aquatic > Freshwater > Lake | place: USA: Georgia | collected... | reverse complement strand
GAGCTGATCTTAGCATACTCTTTGGCAGCCTCTGAACCTACCAGGATCACTAGATCATACAAGTCTGTGTCAATGTCTAAGTCTACGTCTTTTTTGAGCAGTTTTGGCACTGGCACAGAACTCATGTGGAACTGCTCAAACTCAAAGTCAAAATACTGTGAGTAGTCGTTTCGGCTTGGTTGTTTGTCGATAATTGCTATCTTACGCATAGGTTCCTCTATGATGTGGATCTGAATATGATTTTAACAGTTTTCCACACAAATCGCAAGTGTGAGTTATGTGGATCGCAGAAACATAGTCATATCCACCAGGGTGATATTTTGAATATACTGATTCTGAAACATGCTGGCAATGTGTATCCAGCAGTCTACGCTGATAATCAATGCGTTTGTTTAAGTTATCGACTTCTGTCCAAAGTCTGAGCATTTCTGCTTTAGCCAATTCTGCTACCAGTTGTTTATCGTGGTTCATTTATGTACTCTCTGATACTGTCTACATATTCCTGCGACAAGTCACCAGGGTCTGTGCCGTCTTCTAGTGTAATCTTTTCTGCTGAAAAACCACATTCTTCTATGAGAGGCAACAGCTTGTCAGCTGCTTGCTTGCCTGCGTCGTCACCGTCATAACATACGTAGATCTTGTGTACGCCTTGTGATTTTAAAGCCAGCAGTTTCATGGCTGTGTCTTTGTGTAGGGTATTGGTTCCGAATGTGCAACACACATTCTCTAAACCCTTGTCGTACAAGTTCAGCATGTCAAAGATGCCTTCTACCAGCACAGCTGAGGTATAGCGTTGTTTAAACACTTCTGGAAAAATAGGCATGGTAACGCCACGAGGATAGTTTAAATACCGTGGATTACCTTGACTCATCATGTGCCGGCCTACAAATACTATGACACGATTTGAAACATCACGTATTGGAAAGAAAATTCTGTCCTGCAAGGCTTCTGAGCCGTGTGTGTAAAAAGCTCCAAATTCGCGCAATGTTTTCGCGGAGATTCCGCGAAAAGGTTTGGTGATTGGCACCTGTTCGTGCGGAAACTCAACACCCATGAAGTTGATGTGCAAGTCTTTTAGCTTTTGTTTTAGTTTAGCAACTTGAATTGAAGTGTGGTTTCCCACAACTCCAAAGTGCTTGAAAATGTTGACTTTGTACCCACATGAAAAACAGTGGGTCATGCCAGTCAATTTGTCTACCCGAAAACTAGGGTTGGCATCCTTGTGTTCGGGATTTAGGCACTGAATTACGTAATCTTTACTGGATTCTGTGTAGCGTAATCCCTGCTTGTTAATTAAGTCTAGAACGTGATTGGTCATCGATTTCTTGCAACTTTTTTAAATTAAACACTGTGATTTTTCTGTCCAGCATGGTTACTGAGTCGCGTAAAAAGTCACAGCCACACACAGGACATTGCAGTTCGCCGTCGTCTGTATAAAGCGTTACAAACGAAAGACCCCAATCTCTGTGAGAATGCTGTTTGGCCAGCAGTCGTCTTAGTGGAATAGAATCACTCATGCTTATGCGTTCCAGGGTAAGTCAGCACTTGAATCTGGTTCAGGCTCAGAACCCGGTTTAGACTTTTTGTGCTTTTTGATGGTTTCTTTGGCTTCTGGTTGTTCGATGCTTTGTGGACTGATTCGCAGTGAATCCCAGTCAATTGGGCTGGTAAATGTCATTTCTCGGCCACCACGAATTTTAGTGGTTGAAAAGGTCATAGCGCCCTTTTCCTTGTCATGCGCTTCCATTACCAGGGCAATGTCCGCAGCATCCAAGATGCCTTTGGCAAAACGTGCTTCGCCGGTGGCATCAATCTGGTACGGAGAAATCATCACAATGTCGTACTTGCGTGCCAGTTCTTTTAGCTTTTTAGAAATAATGATCTGTGGCTGCCAGTCAAACTGGCTGGAACCTTCTACAACAATCTGGTTCATGTAGTCTACAACTGCCACAGTGAACTTATCTCCAAACTTCGATTTGATTTTGCCTAAGTGCAAGTCCAAGCTAGTTAGGGTCAAGGCACGATCATCAATGATGATCATTTGATTGTCTGGTTTTAGTTTCTTTTCCCTGACTAACCGGTGCTCAAACTTGAACTTGTCTCGTGTACGCTTGAATTCCTCAACTAAGTCATGGGAATCTACGAACATTTCTGCTCTACATTGTACTAAGCGTAGTAGTTCGTCATCTAACAGTTTATTTTGCTTGATGTTTTGATGTGGTACTCGGGCCAAGATACTCATGTTACGTTGCAGAGTTTCTTGTGCAATCATTTCAATTGTAAAGTACGCAGCAGTATTGCCGGTTTCGTACTGGTTGACTAAGATATTGCTGGAAACAATTGACTTTCCACTACCACGCTTGCCACCTACTAGGATCAACTCTTGACGGGCAACACCAGCCAGTGTGGCGTCAAAAGTATTGTTGAATCCTAGGTGTACACGCTCGCGAGCCAGTTCTTCTGCGTTCTGAAACAACATAATGTCTGCCATGTTGTAAACACCCTCTGTGGTGAGAGTTTTCTCGTCTAGAGTCAGAACAATGCTTGCTAAATTTTCTTTTACTTCTGTGCTGTCGAATAGAGGCAGCTTGTCGATAAACTTATCTAACAGCCGCACTGCTTCATTTTGAGTATATTGATCTATAAGAGCAGCTAGGGCTACCTCACTAGATATATCATCATTATCTGCTAATTTTAGAGTTGCCAGTGTGCGCAAGGCAGGGCCTTCACGCAGGGTCAACTCTAGTTCATCAAACGAAGGAATATTACTGTAGGTATCGTAATACTTGCTAACTGCGCTATATAGACTTGAAAAAGCTGGATCTAGAAAAACGAGTTTCAGCTTGGCCCATAGGTCCAAGTTACGCTCTCGCAACAGCTTGTTAAGTACAATAGCACTAGTATCCATTACGCCACCTTAGACTCTGTATCAATAATTACTTGATCAACTATTTCTTCTAGTTTATATAAGATGTCGCTACGCAAGCGTTTTAGGTCTTGCTGATAGGAATCGCCACTGTTGTAAATCAAACCAAGCTGTTCGTGTGTCATCAATTGCTGTAACCCAAAATAGATCAGGTCGTATGCTTGAGTTGACTCTGGCATAACTTCTATATGCGCAGACTTACCGTAGTTGTGAACAGCTTGACGCACAACTTCTTCTACGGTAAAACTATCGTTGTCACGATAGGTAATTGTTACTTTCATTATACTTTTGCCCAATTATTTATTTGCATTTCCATCCTTTGTGGCTAAGTCTTTTACCTACCAAAACTTTATGTAAGTTTTGGTACTGTAGTCCGTGTAACTCCGCAAACTCATGAATATTACTTACACAATATTCTTGCATATCTGGACTTAGTAGAGTAGGATATACTATGCCTTTTGATTTAGCAGAGTTATCTCTACCTTTAGCGAATTTAGTTTGTATTAATGCGTATTCAGTAGGGCACAGTTCACTAAGATATGTATGAGCTTTTTGAGCTGATATTTTTTTAATAATATCTATACTGACCTCTGTTAAAGAGCTAATTTCGGAGTATGTTTTATCTGAATATGCAAGTTCTCTTAATACTGTGATATAGTCATTAAGAGTATGTTTAGCTGCATGATTGCTTTCTCCGGGACTGCCGCCTTCACCACCCAAAGTTAGATTAAATCCTGTACAAAATGAATCAAACTTTTTTATATATTCTATTTCTTTAGAGAGTAAATCTTTGGCAGAGCAGTATTCCAGTATTTCAATAGAAGGATTTCCATAAGTATTATAAGCTTTTTGTAACTTATAATTGTGGTGATTTCCTCGCTTTAAAGCTGACAAGTGATTTTGGATCCTCAGACTAATATCGTTAGCACAGCCGATATAATATTGTCCATCTAAGTTATCAAAATATATGCAATAAATACCACTTTTCTCTGTCATAATCATATCCAACTAAAAAAGCGTAGAGGCAAATAACCTCTACGCTTTGTCTACTAATTAACTAGCAGCTTTTGCCTCAGCTTTTAGCTTCTTTGCATGGCCGTCATAGTCGCTTACCTTGATACCACGGCGAGTAAGCATGGTCTTGATACCGCGCTCAGTCTTGTCGGCAGCAGCGGCGATTTCTGCTACGGTCATGGTTACTAGCTTGTCGCCTAGTGAGGTTACCACGTCAACTGCGGTGTTGGCATGTGATTCCTTTTGTGCTGGAATCTTGTCGATCTGCCCGTTGCGAGTTAGGCTCAGAGCCTTGCCGCGTACAGAGGCAATAGTCTTGCCTAGTACAGCTGCAATGTCTTCGATGAAACTGCCCTTTTGTACCATCTTCACAAAAGTAGCTTCTTCTGCTTCAGTATAAGTACGTGCAGCTTCTACCTTTTCAGCAGGCTTAACAGCACCAGTTAGCTCTAAGGCTAGCAGCTTGCCTTGAATTTGCTTGGCACTGAATGCGCCATTTTCAAATTGTTCGGCAATTTCCTTGTAAGTGAAAGCACCTTCGTTGGCTAGTACAAAGTCTTCTAGTGCAGCACCTTGATCAGGGGTAAATGCGCTAACCTTTTCCTTGGCCATTGAGGCAACTTCGTAGTCCATTTGACGTAGCTTTGATGCTACTGAACGAACGCTAAATTCCAGAGCGGCGGCAGCTGATTCTACAGTTGCAGCACTTACAGGAGACTCATCGCCAACAATTGAGGTTAGCTTGTTAATAGCTTCTTCGGACCACTTCTTTGCTTTTTCAGTCATTTAAATATCTTTCAAAAAATCGTTTAGATTAGTAATAATAGTTACGCCGTATTCGTCTGCTTTTTTGCGCTTTGCGCTGTTGTTGCCCTGTTCGTCGACCAGGTATTTTAGAGTTTTTGTTACTGAGTCGACTACCAGAAAGCCAGCTGTTGTTAGTTTTGTTGTAGCTTCGGCTTTAGTCTTAAAAGAAGCCAGCTTGCCAGTGATACACACTGTTGGGCCAGTTGCTGTTTGGACTGGTTTATTTTTGGATTTAAAAGAGAACGGCAAGAACTCTTTCATTTCCTGGTACTCCGTAGCCAGCCAATCGAGTAGATTGCTGGTTACTTTGGATCCTAAGCCTGCGGTTTTGCAGGTTTCTTCTGTGATTTCTGAGATGTGTGTGACTACTGCACACAGCTTGTTGCTGGCTGTTTCGCCTACTAAGGGAATTGAGAAACTGGCCAACACAGTTGCCAAGTCAGCGCCTCGTGCACGGTCAATCTCGTCTAGTAGCTTTACGGCTGTTTTCTCACTGCCCAAAGCCTGAACAACTTGATCATGCTCTAGATAGAACAGTTCGGTTAAGTCTTGAAGATCGAGCTTGGCAATGGTCTTGGGCCCGAAACCCTTGATCTGCAATACTTTACAGAAATGCTCCAGCTTTTTATTTAGCTGAGCACTGCAAGCGGTATTGCGACAAAACAGTTGATCGTTGACCAACTCAAGGGTATAGGCACAGCACGGACAGTTGACTGGTATTTCGATCTTCATAATGGCTTTATCAATTTAAGAATAAATTATAGCTTAAAAGACGTGTACGCACAAGTTCAATTTTTTGATCCTGTGATTACTCTTGCTTACTATTTTTGTTCATCCGATACCATAGTCCAACCTTTATGCACTTTTCTATGCCCATGCAGTAAATCTGATACTTTAGGCTGCAATAGGTCATGTTCTAATGCAAACTGTGTGACATTGTGTACCGTATATATAATTCCGCTAGGAGAACGTAACTGAGGATACGTTTTTCCAAAATTATGTTTTATTTCTTTGCGTTTTCGCAGCAGTGAGTACTCATAAGGATACTCCTCTTCTAACCATTGATGGGCTTCTAATGCAGCGATATGTCGCACTACATAGATAGATACACCTAAACTTTCTGCCACTTCTCTAGCCGTTTTATTAATAAGACCTTTTAATATGGCGTAGTATTGTTCTTGAGTGTATTTACTATACCCATTATCGGAACCATAATTACAAGGTACAGATGCACCTGGTATTGTATTAAACCCGTTATTTATGGAATTAAATATCTCAATAGCTTCTACTTCCGCATTGTCAAGCTCAGAGGCGGCACACTCTAGTACTACGTCGTAAGAACGGTAGCCATAAACAGTATGTGCTTCTAGTAGTTTTGAGGCACCTTTTTGAGTAGTAAAGTTACTAATATGAGATCGTATTCGCCCTTCAATTCCCAAACTTTGACCTATGTATACTTTGTCAGTGTTATTGAAATTTAATTTGTATATGCCAGTAATCATAATTCCTCCCATAGCATGTATTATACCATGAGAGGAATTACTTATCCAACATATTTTTGGATGCTATTCAATAATGTGAACTACTTGAGGTATCACCTCTCCGCTACGCCTGATAGCAACTCTACAACCCAAATACAGTCCTAGAGTTTCAATAAAGGCAGGATTGTTAAGAGTAGCGCGAGATACCACAGCATCGCCCACAAGCACAGGCTCAAGAATCGCCACAGGTGTGACTTTGCCTGACTTGCCCACTTGCCACTCAACTGACAATAGAGTTGTTTCAACACACTCACTGCGCTCCTTTCGTGCATACGCACCACGTGGATGCTTTGCGGTGTATCCTAGTGCTTCAAAGTCTTGGTTGGAGTTTACACGAAACACAACACCATCTGTGGGAAAGATCAAGTCTAGATTGGGGTCTTGAACAGTACAGAAACCCCAGTGATGTATGGTACGCATGTCTACGTCAAACCACGGTGTGAGTGTGGGTTGAATGCCGTATGCAAAGAACTCAACACCACGAGTCTTGAATTCGTCTACACTGCCCAAGTTGAGTGCGCCTGCTGCGTAGTTGCGTGCATTATCCACTGCCTTCGGAGCACACAGCTCGCCGGTGATTTGCACCACGCCCAGCTGAGGAATTGATTTCGGAATCAAGTCTGTGGCCTGAAACTTGTCTGTGACGTCTCGGCCTTCAACGCCGTCGCCACGGGTTAGGCTGCGTGCATACACACCGTCGATGTATAAGTGTTCCACAGCTGCACCGTCTAGCTTAGGCGACATGGTAATGTCACCAGGATAGTTGCACAACGGAGTTGCATCCTTTACATCAGCATAAAACTTTTGTAGCGAGTACATGGGAAAGTAATGCCGCTGGGTATCACCGTGCTGTAGTGCACCCACTGAGCCGTAACCCACCGACTCGGCTAGCGCATCAAACTGTGCGTCTGTGATGATGGGTGTGCCGTTGTAGTAGTGACGGGCTGCTGTGTTCAAGAATTCAGTAATTTTATTCATAAATGAATTATAACCGATTATTGTCGCTGTTTCAAGCTGGAAATTTTTGTGCCAAAGTACTCGGTGATAACATCCACAGACTCTTCTGCGCTGCAAATGTCGATTAAACCGTCTAAGAGTGCAAAGATGTTTTGAATTGTGGCTGGAATTGACGCACCTTCTTTTGTGGGCACATACTCGCCTTCATAACTCAAAAAATACTTGCGTACATGTACGTACTGTACTCCGCGGAACTCTGATACAGTTAAACGGTACTGAAAGCCTTTTTCTTCGTTTTCAAAGATGGTCTTTTCGTAAAGGGCATCACTGATTTTGTTCTCCTTTTATTTGTGAGTTTGGCGCAGGTTAGAATTTTACTTCCAACGGTACTGGTCTAGTTCTTCTGGGGTCCAACCGCCGCCGCCCTGGCGATCTGGATTTGTATGCCAACCGTCATCACTGCGTTGTTTTTCCAGGCCTTCTACCACACGCTGAAGTCGCTTTACTTCTGCACGCAACAGCTCTAGTTCAGAAGGCGGATCGCCTGGTTTCCAAGTGCTAGTCAAATTGCCACTCCCAGTTTACGCAAGTGTTCAAGACTTGCAAGCTCAGCAGCTTCTTGATAAGCAAACTGCTGCCAGCGATCACTCATAAGCCACACGCAGTACACCCACTGTGAATTCTGAAACAGCTCGGACTTGATTTTGGCCACAGAGTCGTACCGTGCAGAGTACACTACTTCTTCCAGCTTAAAACGATCTTGCATCGCTGCTTCTGGAATCAGCTCAGGACGAAAGTAGTCATGCGCTTTCGCGCGCAGCGGAACTGCATGCTGCTCTAGGATTTGATTGATGAAGCCCACACTGCGATAGCTGCGCTCTGCAAGCCCTGACACAGTTTCACCTTCCAGGTAGCTAGAGATAATAAACTGGATTTCTTGGGGAGTAGCAGGCTTGCCTCGCAAAGCAGCACGTCGGGCTTGAGTGGCGGCTTTCTTTTCTTTGTGCTTTTCGATCAGTGTAGCCAAGCGTGTGGTGTTGTACGCAATGCAAAGCATTGCGCAGGCATCCTTCTTTGATATGGCCTTGCCTTCAACGGGTTCTAAGAGCGCGATTACTTTTTCCAGGTTAGCTGCATCCAGCTTTTCAAGATCGGCGTTTTTAGTTTTGCGAGCTGCCATGTAGTCTCCATGAAAAAAGGCGGCACAGGGCCGCCAGTGTTAAGCTGAGAGAACTTGCGCGAAGTAGATCGCGGCTTTGCCGGTGAGCTTGTCTAGAATGTCGTCGTCGACTTGAGCACCCTTAGCCTCAATGGCAGCCTTGAGGGCAGCAATTGAACTTTCCTTGCTTACACGCTTTGGAGCGTCGCCGGTGGCTTTGGCACCGCCTGCTTTGGGCTTGTCAGTGCTTGCACCGGCATCCTTTTTGACGTAAACACCAGCCTGCACAAGCACCATACGCACACCATTCGGCGACTGAGAAAACTCCTCTGCAATGTCCTTGATGATCTCGGTTGAGGTCTCAGGAGTGGGGCCAGCAGCCTCGTAGGCAGCGATTACTTGGGTCTTTTGGTCTTCGGTCCATGCCATGTTGTGTTTCCTTTAGTGATTGAAAGATATTATTATAGAGCGTTCTAGCTGATAACTCAAGTACAAAATTTAATGCGTGGTGGGCTTACCTCGGGGATAACCACTTTGCAGCAGTTCTTCTGTTTCCAGCTTTTCATACAGCGATTGGTAGCACAAGCAAATTTCATATAAGGTATCAGTGGGCACTATGCTTTGAGGCAAATCGCCTGGGCTGAGTTTGTCCCCACACTTTGTTTCTACTGTGTTTGTTACTTGTATGACTTTTTGTAAGGTTTCGTATAACAGCCTGTTATCCCAGACTCTGAACTTGCGCTGCTTTTTTGAATTCATGAGAGTATTATGACATGATTAAGCAGCAAGTTCAAGCGGAAATTTCTGCAGTTGCCGCAGCGGCGGCCTCTGCTTGCTGATTGCGCAGCTCAGCTAAGGCTACAGCCCGCTTTTTTACTTCGTCTCCGCTCAGCCAAATGTCTTTGTTGTCCAGCATCTGGTTAATTTCAGCAGTAGTCAAGAAGTCGCGGTATACGTCTTCTAAGAGCTGACGACTCCAAGCACGCTCAAAACTGATTTGATCGTAAAGTTCTCCGCCTTTGCCAAAAACGCCGCCAGCATAGTTGTGGAACATGAATAAGCTGTGATCGGAGATTTCCAATGCATGACCTTGTAAAAAGATCATGGTGGCTGCACTCATGCAAGCGCCTTCTACAGCACATACCACAAATGCTTGCGTAGTACGCAGCACATGCATAAATTGCACTGCTGTGTCTACGCTGCCACCGCCTGAATTGATGTACAGTTTAACTGTGTCGTCTTCGCCTGCATTTCGGATAATGTCAAACCATTCTGTATACTCTAGAGGTTCTTTGATTTCTCCTGAAATATAGAACTCGTGAACATGAGCAGCTGTTTTGGAAAAGTTATATCGTGGTTTTAGTTCTAGTTCTTGCATGCTACTCCTTGGTTGTGGTGCCCACTGTCCGACTCGAACGGACTGCCTCCGCGTTACAAGGGCGGTGCTCTACCTGCTGAGCTAAGTGGGCTTCTTTAGTTAGAACTAAAAGGGTACGATAACCGTCGCAAGTGCTTACTCGACGTACATCCTATGTTAGTTCTAACTAAAGGGCCGGTATTCTTTGATAAGGAACCGGCCAAAACCTCAGCTGTGCAAGTTTTTTAGGCCGCTACAGCAAAAATGCTATCGTTTGCATTTAATGGATTGCTTGATTTACGGTCATCGCCTACCGAGTTGCTCCATCCACTATCTTGCGCAATCGAAACCTGGGCAGGCCCATCAGAAATACTTTCACGGTTTATCTATCCGTTCCCAACTCCATGGACAAAAGTACTTCTGGTGGACCTGGCGGGAGTCGAACCCGCGTCTTGCTCACATTCGTTTCAGGGGAATTACAACCATCATGCCTAGAGTTTGGATTCGAACCTTGTATGCAGTATTGTCTACCTGCACGTCCCACCGTGCTGACCCTAGTTGTTTAATAAGCCTGAACGACTTCCAGGCTTTCAATCTTGGCTTGCAAGAACTGACGGTAGTTGTGTTTGACGTCAAAGTCTGTATACAGTTCCAAGACGTTTTGGCGAAATGCATCCAGCAGCCGGTCATACTCACGAGCAAGTTGCTGGGCTACAGCCGACTCTACTTCAGTAACGTCAATGCCAGTGAGTTTGTTTGAGGGCTGATCCAGCACCAGCAGTTTACGCTGAGAGATTTTGCCTTTGGTGTCAGTATATTTAAACGCTGCGAACTTCATTTGAATGATCTCCGAGTAAGTAAATATTATAAACGAAACACCCACACTCTGCAACTGCAAAATTTCACTCTTTTAAGAGTGATTCCCACAGCTTTTTGCGAAATCGTTCACCGCTGGACGGCCAAACGCAAGGCAAAATGATTAGTGGAGCCAAGACCAGTGCCATGGTCAGGAATACCAGCATGCTGAGCCATACATTCTGCACAATCAGCAACTCTGGATGTGTTATGCGTAGACTTTTTAGCACAGGCCAGAATAGTTCAAAGCCTGCAACTATACAGGTGATAACTGCAAACAACCCATACCACCCAATCAACTCCATACTGCTACACCTGCACCGTTGTGAGCACGAGCGCCCAAGGAGAACATACGACTTTGATCAAAAGGTTTTTGTTTTTGTGCTGTGCCTGGTTTGGTGAGTGCAGGCCCACTCAGCTTTTCATTGCTGCTAAACATGTCCATGTATACACAGCCCACAAATCGCTGGAACAGTTCAGCTTGACGTCGCATGGAATGTGACCACACACGATTTGTGGGAGTTTTGCGCCGATAAACCATGTTTTTCATGGCTGTTTCAATTTGCGTGTTTTCTGGATTGCGTTTGAGTGCGCGAGCAAGCTTGCGCTTGCGATTGGTTTCCCAGCGACGTGAGCTCTTGTATACTTGAGCGTTATTTTCAGCTGTTTTGCTGCGAGTCTTTGCCATTTAATTTATTTCCTATTTTAAGGTACTTGCTACCACTATGTGTAACTTGTTCTACTTCTAATACGCCCAGCGACTCTAAAACTTCCAAACATTGGAGCATTTCTGCTTGGGATTGGCAGTGAACGCCTCCTTGCCGAAGCAATTTATTGAATTGCTCAAAGCCAAAAGTAGTCACAAACATAGGAGCGTATGTAGGAAACAGTTCCAGTATCTCTGCCAGTGGATTGTAACTGCTCTTGGTGAATTTCATGAGTCCAACAGTTCTGCAATGCTGGGAAACTCCAGCTTGATGAGTGCAAAACACTGTTCTGCTACCACACGATGCTCTTTTTGTGTTCCCAACTCAGTACGCAGCAAACAATAGTGAAGCCAGCTGCGCAGAGTGCCTGCCATGTATAGCCGGCTTTGAGTGTTGCCTTCAGGCAGCACAGCACGCGCTTGTTCTTTTGCAATGCCGTTTGTGAGTGCCCAGGTATATACATCCCGAGTTTTGCGCAACAGTTCCAGCTGCTTTTCCTGCCACATGTCTTGCAGCTCACGATCCGTAGTTTCCAAGCTGGCTTGCCGGTTTTTTGAATCTTGCATGCGTGCCTCACGAGTTTCAAAGCCCAGCGATTCAGCACTGGCATACCGCTGAGAAAACTCCTGAAATGAAAAACTGCGGTGACGTAGGATCTGACGTGCAATGTCTCGGGTTGTGTTGATTTCCATGGTTAGGGAAACCATCTCAAACGGACTCCAATGCTGATTCTTCATCAGGTAACGAAGCAGCTTTGGAGCTGTTTCGGAGTTCATTTGATTGCTTGGATTTGAGACTCTGGCAGCATACGCCACCAAGTCTTCCACAGATTCAACGCCAGGCAACCGTGGTTGAGTCACACCTACTAAAACAACTGTGCTCATTCACCGTCCTCGGCGTTCCAGTAGTCTACCAACGCCTCGACTTCACGAATACGCTTGTTGAAAAGCTGTTCGGCTTCGTCTGCTGCACTGTACACACCCTCTACACCAAACATTGCAGTGCCAAAGCTCTGCACAAACTCACGGTCAATTGGAATCATGCGGCTGCAAGTATCGTAGATGTAAAACATGTCTTCTTCTACCACAATCTTGTAGTAAAAACTGTTTCCGTTTTTGTCTTGAAAGTAATTTTCAAGGTCTTCTGAATTTTCTGGTGTAACAGGGCCAAAGTAAAATTGATAGGTTGTTTCGTTCATTGTTGTGGTTGTTGTGGGTGAAAGATCTATTATAGCCTAAAGAGGGCTCGGGTTCAAGTTAAAATTTTCAAAACAAAAAGCCACCCTTAGGTGGCTTTGAAAAAGACTTCGGCATTTTGTGCTTTGTCATCTACCCATACATGGTAATGCGGTTTTTTGGTGTGAAACTCATGAAATTTACAACCAAACTCCAACAACTGCGCACGAGTAAAATCATACCAGTTTTGACCAGTGGTAGCGCCACGAGCAGTCCAGTAAGTGATGTAGTGGCCTTGATCGTATAACTGGTTAACCTGCTCAATACGTCCTGGCAAGGGTTTTGCATTTTGGTACTGTGAATTGTGTACCTTGGTTAATACCGTGCCATCTATGTCAAATATATAAATCATGGTGTGAGGTTGAGTTTCGATCTCAGTCTAGTTGTTTCACAGACAACGGTGCTCCCATTACACTATCCTCACCACTGTTAGTGGAACTTGCTGCGAATGTAGCGTACCAGCATGCCCAAAGAATAACCTAAAAGCATGCCGAATGCTAGGATCAGGGCAGCTGCTAAATCACCCATCACTGGAACTTCTCCAGCTTATCAAGATTGGCACACTTGCCGTCTTCGTCTTTGTACGACTTGGTTTGAAATTCCACTTCTTGCATGCAACCGTTGATGCCTTTGCCAACACCGTTGGTTTGGCACTTGATCTTGATTGACTTGCCGTTGTCAAACTGCAAATCACCCGAAGCCCAGCCGTCACCGTAACGGCATTGTGGGGTAATGCTGGAGTCTGACTGCATTAAAATACGAGTAGGCTTTGCATTCCACACAGGGTGTACAGTACCTTCTGGCCAGGCTTGAGGAAAGTAGCTGTTTGCGTTCTTTTGAGCATTCAAACGCGAAATGGTCATGTTGGTGTCCACAATGTCTTGAGGAGCACGATCTGGGCCGCAGGCGGCCAAGGTTAGTGCAGCGGCTAGGGTCACAGCAGTAAATAGGCGATTCATTTTAGATTAGGTTGAGTTAAATTAGTTGGTACCCCGAGCCGGACTCGAACCGGCACGCCCGAAAGCGGGAGATTTTAAGTCTCCTGTGACTACCTATTCCACCATCGGGGCGGTGATTAAATGGTAAACATCCTGCGCAGGTTCCACACAATGCTGTGGTCGCCTTCTGTGCGTGCAGGCACCAGCACAGTGGCACCGTCTAGAAAGTTGTCTAGTGCACGTCGAGCACCTACTTTCTTGCTGAACACATCATGTGGTGAGCAGTAAGCAACAGCAACTTCTACCATGCGGCAGTTGTTGAACTCGTTGGTTTTGCGATAAGCAATGGTTACGCCGCCTGGAACATCAGGCTCGAAACTGTGACAAATGCGAATGTTTTCTGCTTGAGCCCGCGCACCGGTGTCCAATGCAGCTTCTGTGATCCACTCTTGCTCAATGTCCCGAGCAATTGCACTCATTGCTGCAAAAGGCCACGTGGCTGTATGTTGAAAGGGAAGCATGGCATTAACGTAGTGTTGTGCTGACATTTTGTTGATTTCTCAGTTTGTAAGATTCAATTATAAACAGATTTTGATTCCACTTCAAGATCAAAATTTTGGCGATGCGTGCGAGAATCGAACTCGCGTAAGCGGATAGACAATCCGCAGTAATAACCTCTATACGAACGCACCATAAATTTAGTAAACAGGGAAGTTAATTTAAAGTACGCAGCGCTACGTACTACAATGTGTTTACTAAACCTATGGCCCCTTGAGAAGGAATCGAACCTTCGCCCCGTGTTCTTCAGACACATGTGCGCACCAGCTACACCATCGCGGGATTTAATTAAAACTCAGATACACCGTTTACCAGCATGGCTCCTGCAAGTTTTACGTAAACGTAAGCCTTGCCGGTATTGATGCGGGCCAGTCGCTCAGCTTCACGCTTTGCTTCTGTTTCGGTTGCGTGAAATGTAGGTTCGCCTGAAAAACTTCAGCGTCCGTAAGTGTCGATACTGCCCACAATGTAGTTGCGGGCAGATACATTTTGTAGTGATTTAAGTTGTGACATGATAATATGTTCAGTTAGTTCTTGGATGGGTTCCTGGCTCAAGCACTCCCACTCGCCGGGTTCGTAGTGGCTTGAAATTTTAAACATCATGCTCATAGCAGTTGTTTAAAATCTAGTTCAAAGCTGCCGCCGCCTGCGCGATGCATGTCGTGACGATCAGGATCGTAGTCTTCAGCACAGCCTTCGATGTTGTCAGAGTAATGATCCCGGTCCCAGCGGCCATCATCTTCGTCTTCGTCATCTTCGATGTAATCGTCTAGGGGGTAGTAGCCGTAACGTTCAGCGTGATCCAAGGCCATGTGCCAGGCTTCTTGTGCAATCTCTTCTTCAGTGGCATCGTCTTCAACCAGTAGTGCTTCATAAGCATCCATGCCTGCAAAGCCAACACTCAGGTGAACAATCATTTTGCGCATTTGATTTCCTATTTATCTAAAGATAAATTATATCCGAGATTGAGTTGAGTTTCAAGTCTTTAAAACGGCACGTCTTCCCACCAGTCGTCTTGGTCTGAGTGAGCGTAGTAGACTTCTTTTGATTTAGCCACTTCTTTTTCAGCTTTGGCGCGTAGGGCTTTGTCAAAGCACCGTTTTTCTAATTCTCTGTTCAAAACAACTGCGTTATTTTTTGTAGCCCAAAATAAGTACTCCGGCTCAAACTCCAGCATGTAGCTAACAGTTCGACCGGAGTGAACACCAAAAGTAATTTTGTCATCTAGTTCCAAGCACTTTTTAACTCTGGCGAATTTAATGCTCATTTTACATAAAACCCTAGTCGTGTGCTGGGCAGCAAGCCGTCTGCACTGTCCTCACTGGCGATCCAAGTGTAGCCTGGTGGCATCAACAAAGGTTTGTCGCTCCACACAGGTATCAAGTGATGGTACTCTTGAGGGTCAGGGGATACGCGCAGGTGTACTTCTATGATCTTGCCGCCGACAAACTCAACGTTAATGTGTTCACAGTCTTGCAACACATCAAATCTTTCAGGCAACTCGATTTGGTGACTGGAACGAGTCCAGCTGGTAAATCTGTACAGTTGGTCTGGCTCGTTGTAGCCTTCAAAAGCTTGGATTTGCTGCCAACCAGAATTCCATGTGTAGTCAATGCTGTGTTGCTTACCCAAGAACTGCTCACACCAAAAATAACCTGGAGGCACAGTGTGAGTGTCGTGTGGAGTCAGGTACTTTAGCCGTGCGCCTAAACCCATGCCGCGCAAGTTGTACGTGGGCCGCACAGCATAAACTGCAGGTTCGGTTACTGCTATGCCTCCCGGCCCGCAATCATAGCCCAGAGTTTCGCTGAGCCACAGTTTGTTGAACCACAGCCTGTGTTGTGGAAAAGCGTGCCAAGCGGAGTTGTCGTCTTTTAACATATGGTAGTTCCTGGGAATTCCGAGATCCCGACCTTCGCCGTGTAAAAGCGTTGCTCTGCCTCTGAGCTAAGGAACTCTGGTAAGTGGTGTGAGACAAGGGATTCGAACCCTTTCCTTTTGGGTGGAAGCCAAAGATGCTAGCCGTTGAACACTAGTCCCACTTGTTTGATTTTTTCAAATTATCATCAGAAAATAAGTATTGCAAGTTATTTTCTACGTGTAACCCTGAAACAGTTTTGCCCCTTAAAGGTACTATGTGGTCAACATGAAATCCTTCGGGGCATTTAGCATATATATCTTTTATTTTTTCTAAATCTGCCCAAATGGGCGTTCTTACAAGCGTACTAAGTTTTTGAAGTTTAGTTCTAGAAACATGACAGGGAGAGCACTCAGAACTAAGGCCTGTTGAATCACTGCCTAAATGGCTATAAAAGGAGCTATGCGGAAGATTGCTGTTACAAGACGAGCAATGTTTATACTCAATAACATTGAGTAATGTAAATCTCCAACTAGCATTATGCTTTCCTGAAGCAAATGAGCATGCCCTATCCGGGAATTTACTAGATAATAATTCTCTAACTACTGTTTTAATAGTTCCTTCAACATAGCCTAAAGTTTGCGAGGCTTCTTTCAGAGAATTAGTATATATAATAGCTTTAACTAAACTTTGCGCAGTTATACCTGGCAATCCTCTAATAGCTTTACGAAGTCGAGAGTCAGGATCAATATCCAATTTTTTAAGTATTAAAGTTTCTAGCATTTTGTTTCTCCCAAATATATTTAATTATACTATAGGAGAAATGAAAATTCAATACTAAAATTTTTGTGCGGGTGCCGAGGATCGAACTCGGGTCTAGACGTTGGCAACGTCCGATTCTACCATTGAACTACACACGCAATAAACAAAGCCATGCTGGTCAACTGACCAGACTAAGTATTCTCGCTCAAGCATCTTCTAGCTTGTCGAGCATTTTGTAAACCCACCGCTTATGCAAGCGCGCAAAGAGTGGACGTGCAGCAGGACAGGGGCCGCAACAAGCGCATTTCCAGCCACCAGGACCTACACGGCCGCGGTGTCGGGCATTAAACAGGTTAGTTTTCATGGTAATCCTTGGAAACACGTACTGGATTCTAACCAGTCTGGGAAGGGTTGCAGCCAACCACCTAGTCACTCGGTCAACGTGTTATTGATTTCTAGTACATTAATCCAGGTGTCAGTATTGGCACCGTAGTCATGTACCTCATCCATTGAGGCAAAATCGGCTCCTAGAAAAGCATTTGCTGCAACTAGCTCTGATTTTGCGAATACGATATTCTGCGTTAGTTCGCCGGTGTGAGCACTGTAATATGCAACAACGTACATTTTATTAGTACCAAATGCTGCCTGATACTTTTCTACAAATTCTTTATAAAGATGATAGCTCATTTTACTTGACCAGGTGTCCACATCTTAGCAAACTTGAGTACTCGTGGGTACTCTTCTCGTGGGCAAACTACTGCACAACTTGTGCTACCGTCCAGTACAGAGTTTTCGTGTCCTAGGTAAGTATCTGGGATAACCCTAATTTGCTCAAATTCTTTGCGATTTACTTTTAAGACTACTTTACGAAAACTTTGTTGTAACCAAACTAGATAGTCTGGATCACCACCATATCCGGCCGGTCTATAAAACTCTAAGTGTGCTCCAAGTGTCGCGTGGGCGACCAGCACTGGGACCATGTGGTCTGGTACTTCATCGAGTACCGCTATGTACATTTTAAGCATTTGCTAATTTAAGCAAAGAATTAGGAGCCCAGCGCATTTCATCATTAAAAGCTTGAGCTAACTTATTGTAAGCTGACTCTGGTGAGACACCTGCTCGGTATAGGCCTTGGTACACACAAAACCACAGTTTGGTATCTGTGCCAGGAACGTTGCTTAAACGTAGATGTGGTTTAGTTTTCATATTAAGTGGCGGAAGTGGAGAGAGTCGAACTCTCAAGGCAGTATTAGTACTCGGCGGTTTTCAAGACCGATCCCATCGCCAGTTGGGTTGCACTTCCTTAGCGACGCATTTGCGCTGCGTCAACGGCAGCCTGCTTATTGAATACTGGCTGTGCGTTGGACTTATGCATCTGTGCAATGCCAACCATCTCGGTGCCAGTATATACCCTACGAGGCTTCAGCGCCGTAGAACCTTGAAATTTGTTTTTGAAGTCAGTTTGCAGTTTGTTCATGATTAAAGCCCAATTCGATTTACAAAGTAAATTATAAATCAAATCGGGCTGCAAATCAAGTGAATAATTAGCGACTGGCTGGCTTAGAAGCGGGCTTTGCTGCTGGCTTAGCAGCGCGCTTAGCTTTAGCGGTTGAGGCCGTAACAGCGGCAACAGAAGCGGCCGGAGCTACAACTGGGGCAGCTTGTACGTTACTAGATAATGCAACCGATAGTACGGCTAGGAGAAATAGATTTTTCATAATTTTCTTTGTTGGCGGAAGTTATAGGAATCGAACCTATCAGCCTATTTCTAAGCGGAGGTTTAGCAAACCCCGGTCGCACCTTGCAACACAACTTCCATGGTAAGGGTCTAGAACAATAGACACAGAGCGCCTTGCGGCATTTCTTGAGATCAAGCTTTTAGGGCCAGATTTTTGGTAAGAGAAGTAACTGTATCAGGCACTAAGACTTATGTTTGTGTAGTAACAAGGTGAAACGGTGTTTTTATCGCCAATGAGAAGTAACCGCTTCTAACAACATACACAAACATAAATTTTAGTTAGACTAAAATTTACGAGAACGATAGCTGGTGTTAGCAGCTTAGGAATCCCGGCCCTCAGGTGTGTGAACTCACACCCTACATGCCACCCATGTTCAATCGTTCTTGACCACTCTCTCGCTCTGACAGGCTGCTTACTGTTCCTAGCGTGGATTTCTTTCCGACATTTTGCTTGTGAGCGGCAGACTGGATACTGCTCTAGTAGTCGTTGCAGAGCTTTGACTCTGCTCGACGACCCCTTCCCTAAGGCTTCTTACAGAAGTAGCTGACTACTGTAGTCTTGTCGCACATTAGTTTAGTCGTACACAGGACTACGTCCTGTGGTATTAAAAGGTCACGTCCTTTTCAACGGCTTGGATGTAGTCGATAACAGCCTCGGAGAAGCCGCTAACGGTTAGCCAATCTTCGTGGTTTACACCATTCTGATAGGCAGCTACATTGATAATGTAGCCCTTAGCACCAAACATTGGCTTACCTGGACGGTCATAGGACTGTTCATCAGTAAACACAATCACTCGATCGCAAGGCGATCCAGTTGAGTTAAGTGCACTTCCAAGCTGTGTTCCGTTGTGGCTCTGGCTCTCACGAATTGCTTCGACAAGAGCAAAACCACGACGAGGAGCTACGCGTACAGCTCGATCACTAAAGCTGTAGATTTCAACGTGTTCGCAGATTTCTCTGCAAAGCACAGCAAGTGCAGCAGCAGCGTCGAAACGCTCTAGGTCTGACTTACCAGAAATCTTCGAGCCAAACATCGAACCACTCACATCCACGTACAGCTTAGTAACACCAGGCAGCTTTTCATGGCTTTCCAGTGACCGAAGCATCATGGCTTCCAGCATGTTCTCGAATTGCGGAACAATTCTGGCTGCTGCAATGTATCGAAAAGGCAGAACCTTCGACACGTCTAGGGTCTGTGCATAGCCGCGAATAGCGGTATCACTAACACCAGATTGCACCATGTTACGCAGATTGCGTAGGAACGCAAGTGCTCCAAGCTTCTTTTCAGCCATTAGACGGGTGAAGGTCGCGCGCTTGTCAGCGCCGGCTGAAAGTTCCGTCTCCCAAGTGTCGGGAGTTGCAAGTTCGTTGCTAGCAACGCGCTTGAATAGTGCAGCCTGTTCGGGAGAAGCAGGCTTCGGATGCACCAAGAACATAACGTCACGCATCTTTACTGCGGCACTGTTCTTATCCCACTTTGCAAGCGAATATTCGTTGAACTTCGCGAAAGCGGTTGCAAGACCCTTCTTAACCTGGTTAGAGAGTGGGGTCTTACCTTCCTTCCAGTAGATGGACAGGAATTCGGACATTTCATCCGGACGCTGGATTACAGCGTTTAGCACGTGTGCCGCAAGGCGGCTAGTACGTGCCAGTTCTCGGGTCAGCAGCAGGGGCACGTGACGCAGCTTAAACTGCGTACGGGCCAGGATTGCCACGTTCGAAACGAACTTGGCATCACACTGCTTTACGAGATCAGCGATGACGTCGGCCGAAGCCTTGCCGTCAACGTAGAATTGGTTTTCCCACAGCATATTAGCTAGGGTCATACGCACCAGCTGCTTTTCAGCAGGGATAGCACGAACTGCAGTACCAGCATGAGTGACAGCGCGAACGTTTTGACGATAGGCTGACTTGTTTAGGCTAGACATTATTTGCTTTCTTGATTAACTTAAAGATTAATTATATATTAGAATGGAGAACAATTCAAATCAGTATTTATCGCGCTCTACCGCTGAGCTACCTTAGGACTGGGCTGTCCTGCGGGGTGGATTCGAACCACCGACCTCGTCATTAGAAGTGAAGTAACTGATTTATTCGCTACCATATTGGGGAGATTGAGAACAAGTTATACGGGCTTTTTGGTGGGCGGCTGTCTTGACCATTAGACGACATCGCGTTAGACGAGATGCCGGGAATCGAACCCGGATTCGCTGCGTTTCTGATAAGAAGTAACCGTAAAGACACTACAATCAAAAATTAAAGTTGGTAACAATATGAATGGGTATCGGGCACCTGCACCAGCGGCCCTAGTGGAATCGAACCACCCGGTCTTTTTAGCATAAAATGAAGTAACCATTCAAAACAACACAACTAATTTAAGCACTCTCTGAGATTGTTTGTTCTCAGGTTTTATCGGCACTTGTCTATCGCGGCACGCCGAATTATTTTACCGCTTTGTCCATCGCTGGACCTCTCTTAGTATAAGAAGTAACTGATTACTTCGCTACAGAGAGTGCTTAAGTTAGTTGGGTAGAGGGCCATACTACCATAGGGGACGGGTCACAGCAATCCACACTGGTTTGTTCTCGCTTGCGCTAGGCTGTTTTCTCAGCGGATAAGTATCTATTATAGACTAAAAGTACTACAGATACAAGACAGAATTTTTGGTGGTAATAGTTAGATTCGAACTAACGACCAACGCCGTATGAAGACGCTGCACTACCGCTGTGCTATACTACCACGTGATTTTTATAAATGCGCTCCCACAATTCGGGACTGCCCCCGTTTACGGCTTCTTCGCTTTCCGACTCGTATCCGCAACGTGGGCACTCGTACCAACACCACTGATAGCAGTCTCCGGCAATCTCTGCACACCCAGTGCTTTCTGGGGTTAGGGTCCACTTACTACACTTGGGACAAACGATTTTCCATTCATTGAATGCCATAGTGTTCTTCTAGAGCACGACGAATATTGCCCAGGTGTAGGTCTTCTTGCTCTTGTGTATCAAAAATACCCTGAAGCCCGTCATCAAAGTCGTGGCTGTAAATAGTTTTACCACCTACATCGGGTACCTGGCAACGTAGAATACCCCAACGTAGTCGAATATACCCTACGGTTTTTTCGTTGTCGTCTAGGTCTAAAACGTCGTATTGTTGTGGGCAAGCTTGGCAAGTTTGCTGAAAGTATAAGTTCATAATATTAGGTTGGTACGTCCCGAGAGAATCGCCTGATACGAATTGCTTCTTCAAGTCTGTTCTTAGATAGTTTTAGATAGTACACTGCCTCCGCCTCAGAGGCCCCGGTTCTTAACATAAACCATTTAATTTTAACTAAGTCTTTTTGCATAACGTACTTATATTAGTGTCGACGCGGAGGGTTGGGACCTGCCGACTTTACACATTAAACTTACCAACCATAGGAAGTTTACCGTTTACAGCTTCCAACGTATAGGCGTTCATGTAGCTAACGGCCTCGCTGTTGCAAATCTCATACAACAAAGGTTTTTCGAAAACCTATAAACAAATTTCTAACATTTGGTAGCCTATAAGAGAATCGAACTCTTGTTGCCCGGATGAAAACCGGAATTCCTGACCACTAGAAGAATAGGCCTTAGTATTCTTCATCATCGGCATCAACCGTGATGTTTAGAGTAATTTGTTTGCTGTTTGTTTCATTGTGGTCAATGCCATCCCAGCAGGGAATAACAATACCAGTTGTGGTGTACAGCCTGCACCTGCTTAAATCAAACTGTTTGCGCATCCAATCAACAAATGCAACAGCTTGTTCTTCTGTGTCAAAACTATCAATGGTTACTTTAGTCATAATTTTAAAAGTGGTGGAGCGCTTTCTTGGGAGTTATAGCGTCCCCTTGCCTCTTCGTTCCCCAGGCACCTGCATTGTCAAGAGGCAGGCTGTTATTGGTGGTGCGCAAGGTCGGACTCGAACCGACACGCTCTGAGAGCCTCAACTTCTAAGGATGAGAAGACTACCAATTCCATCACTCGCGCATTATTAAAAACTGTTTGGTCCCTCCGACTGGAATCGAACCAGTATTAGCACCTTTATCTAAGATGTGCTTGTACGACTTTATAAGGGTCGCTCTTTACCAATATTAGCAACAGAGGGATGAGAACTCTTCCATTAGGGTACACACAGGTCATGGGTAGATATGCCTGGTTAGAGTTGCAGGCTATAAGCACCCCATCTAGCAATGTTTGTTGCCGTGTGCTAGCACGACCGTATTAAAATATGAATACGCCTATGTGTACTCTAATGGAGGGTGGGCCTAGAGAAAAGACGATTCACTCTAGATTAAGTTTTTATCTGCGCCCATCTGCGCAACCTTGAAACACCCGTATTGGTACCCGATGCTGGACTTGAACCAGCGACCTAACGCTTATCAAGCGTGTGCTCTACCAGCTGAGCTAATCGGGTGGAGATTACCTTTTAGACTTGCGAAGTGCAGCAACCCGTTTCATGCGTTCTGCACTGAGCTCGCGCTCACGCTTGTTGTGTTCTTGATTTGCTCGTGGATCTGATTCACGTTCTTTGAAATACATAGTTTTCCTAGTCGAAGAATAATTATAAAGCAAAACACTGTTTGAATCAAGTAAATAATTTGGCAGGGGCGGTAGGAGTCGAACCTACGAAATAATAACAATTATTTCAATCTGAGTAATTAGTAGATATATAATCTAGTATAGCAGCTGTCACCTTACTATTATTATACCTATGATACGCATAATGATGCGTAGGACACAAGCATACTAAGTTTGTTACAGCATTATTGTTTCTATCTTCATCTATATGATGAACATCTAAAACTTCGGTTTCTCCGCATACTATACATTCTTTATGTAGATTATTACGCTCTAAAAAAGAGAACAATACATTTCTATAATGTAAAGGACTTGCATTATTATTTATAGAACCTTTATAGTTTTTTGCACCCTGTTTCCAAGAAAAATACTTATTAGCACATTGTCTAGAACAGGTTACTTTTTTATCGCCATCTCTACCTGGAAACACAGCAAATGTACTACCACATTGTGGGCAGTGTTTTGTATATGAATCCTGTTTCTTAACGCTACCGTCTCTAAAGTGCGAGAAATCTAAGTCGTAATCTGTCAATAATTGACGTATAATTTTAGTGTATCTTCCGTGCGAAGAATACCCGTACTCTGCTGAAACAGCTGCCAAAGTATCTACTTTATCTACAATTTCTGCTAATTTTACGAGATCTTTAGTAACTGTTGCTAAAAAATTTGTACTCATATATTTACCCCCTCTACCTATATTATAACAGGTAGGAAGAATAAAATCAAGCACATTTTTGGAAGACAAATTTTGTATTTGGGCAGAGGGTGATCGACTCGAACGATCTTCGCAGGAGTCAAAGTCCTGTGCTTTACCGCATAAGCTAACCCCCAACTGCTTCCATATTAAAACACACTGCACGTTCTTCTACGTTTTGCTTTCTTGCGACAAGCTGTGTAGTTGTAGCAGTGTGTTTTAATATGGTGGGTCCGCCGGGATTCGAACCCGAAAAGCCGAATTAAAAGTACGGTATGATAACCGTTTTCATCACAGACCCATATGCTATTCAAACAACTCGCGTTTTTGCTTAGCGCGCAGCTGTTTGTTGGTTTTGCGATGTGAGCCAGCGCCACTGCGCTGCATGTGCTTGGTTACAAAATTACGTGGTTTCATGGTAGTACCTCAGGGTAGCGTGCCCTGTGGGGCACGCTTGATTTCGATTTCTAAGAGATTATTGTAAGTGATTTAGGGTCGAGGTTCAAGAGAAAAATTACGGTGCTTTCACTGTAATCAACTTGAATATCCACGAAGCCATGGAAACTACCGCGGTTCCTAGGATCATGAGACCCCACTTGATGGCGTTGTCTCGATCTTTTTCTAGGGCTTTGATTTTAGAGTCACTGCGCTGAAGGCGTTCCTCCAGTGCTGAGAGTTTTTCTTGCAGGACTGCTACGGTAATAGCGGTTGCAAGTGCGGTGTCATTTTCGGCCATAATCGGCTCCCTGTATGGTACTAACTAGATTTTTACATCATTGTTTAATAGCCTGAATGCAGTTGTTAAAATTTAGAGACAGAAAAATCAGCTTAGCCTTGTGAGCTGAAGCTGACTGAAAATGGTGGTGGACATGGGGAGGATCGAACTCCCATAAACGGCTTGCAAAGCCGCCGTAATCCCATTATACTACACGCCCAATAATTAAGTACTATCTGATCTATTTAGGGGTCTGATGCTTTCATCCCACAGCGACTAATCAGTTATATCAGGACGCTTTCCTCGCCAGTTGCGCCCGAGTAGTGTACACGTCTGTACACGCTACCTTGATAGTACTTAATTATTGGCCTCCCCTCACGGAATCGAACCGCGTCCAAGTGGTTTGGAGTCACTTGTGCTACCGGAACACTTAGGAGAGAATAACACAATTAAAAAAGCAGCCTAGATACAGCGAAACTTAGACTATGCGCAGATAGACTGTGTTGTTATGCTAAGGCTGCTTATGCTGCTTTTTTAATTGGTCTCCATACAAGGATTTGAACCTTGACCAATGCGCCCCAAACGCATCATGCTACCAGATAACACTTTACGGAGATTAAAGCCGGTTACTCTGTCCGGTATCTAGGTACCACACAATTATCGTTTACACGGATACTGTGAGCCGAGTCCTAGCAGCTAGGCTTATGGTTGCGAACTCCTGAATCGAACAGGTCCTCTAGGTTATGAGCCTAGCGTGCTTCCATCACACTCAGTCGCGGATTCGGATTGATGCTTCAAAGCAGTTCCACAGGGAGTCAAACTTTAGTGCATACAGCTGTTGCAGTCCCAACAGTACATTTGCCACATCATCAGTGGTCATGCTACCTTCTAGAACACCTTCTGCCAACACTTGTAGGTCATCAGTGATTTGCCAGCAACGCATGAGTTGCTGTTCATGCTCAAAACGATCATACTGGGTCATAGGTTTTCCAAAATTCATGGGGATCACAGGGATAGAAATGACCGGAGCCATTTTTGGTGATCCAGTCACCTTCTACGGCAACGTATGTTATGCCTGAGTAGATATTTTTAATCTCAGCTTCTGCTTTGGCATTGATGTGCCTGGCCTTGTTTACGTAACCCAAGGCATCACCACAAAATTCGCGCAAAGCTTGAAGTCCGCCTCCGGTATATACAAATTCAATGGCTTCTATCTCAACTGGCTTTTCACGAAATTTCATGGTGTGTTTGTATTTTCAAAGAATTATTATAACTGAAAAGCAACGTGCCGGCAAGTGTAAAATTTAATGGGTAAATTCTTCGTACACCTGATCTGTGACGTCTGTGCACTGTGTAATGTCGTTTACGCGGCACCAGTAGTCCCACACATACAATGCGTCTGCGTTGTGGCCTGGAGGGCCTTGCAGTTCATAGCAGCGGCTTGAACGAGTGATACCCTGTCGAGATTCAGGATCAAAGCTCACCACACGGCTGGTGACTCGGCCTTCGCGGTATAGGGTTTCGCGCCCGCAAAAGTGTCGATCACCGTTGGGCAGCTCAAATACTCGCCAAGAAACCAGCACAGCTTCAGGATGTTCTTTGGCCGGAGCCACACGCCACACAGACATTTTTTACCTTTTGTTTACCAATGATGCCACACACCTAGTATGATTACCAGGTTAGTGATTAAATAACTCAATACCAACAGAGTACGTACAATGGACACATGATCTGATACTTGTGCACTAATACTGGCTTTGTCACCAATGGCTTTTTGCCACACATACCACCAGTATTTCTTTTTATTTGTTTTCATAGCCTACCAGTAGTAAATGTGTGGCTTGCGGCCAGTATCCACGAAGTCAAACTCGTTTATGTCACCCATACAGCGCAAACTCTGATTCTCACGAGCACGTCTGGGACGAATCATCATGATGTGCGTCCAGTGACTTGGAGTACTCATCCAGTGATACTCTGTGTCCTGATGCTTGCGCTTTTTAGGTCGGTTGTGTTGTTTGAAACCCCAGGTTGTGCAGTTAAGCTCGCGCACACGCCAAGGTTGATCTTTATATGTTCTAGACATATTATGCTCCTTTAGTTTATCTAAAATAACATAACCGCCTCCTATTAAATTTCATATTTTAGCATTCAAAAAACCGCTATTGATAACCCGTTAGCGTATACATTTATATGTCTCAGCAAAAAACTTGTTAGGCTACGCGGTTAGCCCGGTCCGGACGCTGAACAATTAAACGTATTTTGAATACTAAAATATGAAAGCAGATGCAAGGAGTTGGTTAAGCTCCCGCCCATCTGCTTGTTCGATCTGATACTTTGGAGTTACCAACGCAGAATCTTGGGGCTGGATTATGTCGCTAGCGGCAACCTACCACTGCATAGTCACACAATCATTACCACCCAAGCAAACCCTTGGATTTACCGATTTTCTCTGATCTATCATAACTTGGTGGGCCCCCGAGGTTTCGATCCTCACGCAGCCAACCCCTCTTGTATAGCGCCTGTTTTACAGACAGGTGAGGGGAAAGGGTCCCATATTAGAATTTACACAATATAAACGAGTACTGGCATACTCGTCGTTCGCCACCTGCCAGAGCAGCCGCAACAGCCTATCCAGCTTAATTGGGGTAGGTGGGTACGTCGGATAAATTCTAATATGGATTCGGCTGATTTCCCAACCGAAAACATATTATAAACTAAAACATTCTGCGTTGCAACACAAGATTTTTAAAGCTGTTTGCGATAACGTTGCAGAGCGTCAGCATCCAAACAGCAATACACACGAAACTTATCTCGTCCAGCTCGATCATAGAACTGGTACGCCATTTCACACAAACTCTCAAATTGTGCTTCAGGTAGCGTTACGTAGCGACTAAGAAAAGCTGAAATCAAAAAGTCTCGTGAGTAAGCAGCCATGTGTTCTCCATTGAAGAATCAATTATAATGGAAAATACCACTCTGTTCAAGTGATAATTTCATAATCTTCTGGATCGCCATGCTCAAAAGTGTTGAACATTTCAGCTTCCACAGCAACTACAAACTCGCCTTCTTGTTTGTAATGCTCTTGGGCCAGTTTGCTGGCGTAGTAGTCGTTGCCTGCTCGTACAGCGCAACGGTAATACTCACCGCCGTCAACCCAAACTGTGCAAAGCCACCACATTACGACATGTCTCCTGGAATCACCTTGAGTGTGGCACGAATCTGCCAAGCGTACTTTTGCATTGCGTCTAGGCGTTCTGCCATGAAGTTAGCAATGCCTTGCTGGCGTTCTTTTGTGGCTGAGTCAAAGGTTGTGTTCAGCAAATCAATCAGCAACAGAGTGTCCGTTAAAAGCTGCTCAAAGATTTGGGGAAATTGTACCACTTCCAGCTGATCTGAAACGCGTGAAAGTTCTTGAAAGCGGGTCAGTGAAGCCGGAGTATATGCTTGCAAGGTACGAATGTACTCTGCGAGAGGGTCTACTGTGCCGTATACATCACTATACAGCTCGCCCAGCCAAGGATGGAAGGGAATAAAGTCTTCGCCTTCAATGTTCCAGTGGTAGTTTGCCGCTTTTAAGGAATATGAAAAGCTGGTGGCTAAAAGGGTTTTTAAGTCATCTACTAACATCAGGTGGTCCTTTGAACTGATGTTATCTCCAGCAGTTCGTTTTCGTGGTTAAATTGAGCAACGAGACGGTCTCGTGCTTCGTTTGGTGAATCAGCACGTACAAGTGTGGTAAACTTACCGTAAGTGGTTACGTACTGAATGCGGTATTCTTGCATAGTGGTCCGCCCTGAGAGAATCGAACTCCCATCATGAAGGTAGAAGCTTCGTGTATTGTCCATTATACTAAGGGCAGCGGTTTACTCGAAATCAGAGCTTAGAACGCCCCAGGGAATCAGTAAATACTCGTCAAACACAGCTCGCACGTCAGCGGGTTTGCCGGTTTCTACAGCACCTTGCAAGATTTCTGTGCTGAAGTCTTGCAGTTCGGCTACTAGCTCTTGGTAGTAGTTAAAAGTAGCCGGGCTCATTCTGGGGTTCCAATCACAGGGTAAAACTCCGATTGACTAGGGTCTAGAAAGAACTCCCACTGCTCGTGAGTTTCGTTGAAAAGTTCCACTGAGATTACGCTTACGGCCGACTCGTTGTCGTAGTTGCCGGTTTCGCTTTCATCATCGTAGTATTCGTTGTACTCGTCTTGAAACAGTTCGCGCATTTCTTCTTCCATGAACAGGCTGGCTTCATCTTGTGCGTCCTGTTCGTCTTCTGCCCACACCACACAGTGTGAACTCCCACCGCACCAGTGTGCGCATTCATACTCGATCAAATACATTTGCTTAGTCATGTGTTCTCCAATTGAAGAATCAATTATAGACTAAAACCGTTGCGATTACAACACAGAATTTGCGAATGTATGTGCTGCCAGGTTCTTTTGTTTGGCCTCACACATAATGTCAGCGTGTGGAACGAAGGTTGCAAGCCAGGTGTTTTGCGCTGTGTTCCAGTACATTTCTGAGTGCGCACGGAGTTTGGCACGAGTATAGCCCAACGCAAGTACTTGTTGCAAGTCTACGAGTGTGTCTTGATCCCAGTCTTCGCCGATTACATCTTCACGCGATTGTGAGTAGTGCACCACAGGACGTACACCACGCCATGATTCCCAGAGCCGCCTAACACGATGGTCTGTGGGTTTCAGGTATTCACCTGTGGCAATCCAGTGGTGATGCACGTCGAGTGTTAGCGCACAAGTGTCTACCAGTTCCAGTGAGGCGTCTAGTCCCCACGAGAACTCTGCATTTTCAATGCACAACACATTGCGTGCTTCGCGGCTAAGCGAACGCACAGCACGTTTGATGCCTGCGGGACCCTGCTTGCCGCCGATGTGTACGTTGCACTTGAAGTCTTGGAATTCACGACCGAAACCCATGTAGCGAATCATGTCTACGTGATACTCAAACTCCATGAGGGATCGCTCTACAATTTCAGGATTGTCTGAGGCCAGTACACAGAACTGACCTGGGTGAAAGCTCAGTCTGACGTCTAGTGTACGAGCCAGTTCACCCACACGTGAGAGATTGGTTTCCAGCCACTGTACAGTTTCAGGTTCAAAGTAGAACCACATCCAGTCTGGATGCGTGTACGCAGTGCACAGTTCGCTTGAGATGCGGTACATGCGCAAGTGATTCGGCAATGTGCCCAGCCACTTGACATGCTTTTCCAGAGTCTGTACGTTCTGCTGCATGAGTGAACGCAGTCGGCTGACTGCAACTTCTTTGGTCTGGGAGCTCAGCCACTTGATGGTGGTAGAGGTAATCTGAGGCAACCCGACGTCTGTGGGTTTGCAGGCAAAACCGATGCGGTTGAGTGTTTGTGCGAACATAGTTATCCTTTGTGAGCACAAATTATATCAAAACTGGGCAAGAGTGTCAAGTGTGTTATTTATTGGCCTCGTAGAATGCCTGGGCAAATCCACGAGGAGTTATTGAGCGTAGCTCTTTTGTACGCTCTGACTTGCCGCCCAAGCGCATCATCCAGTTGTTTTCAGGATTGTTCAACAAATCACGCTTTTCAGGCGGGTTAAACCGCCCCCACAAACCAGTTTTCTTGGTGTAACGCTCGTGTTGTTGTTGCTCTGGGGTATCACACCAACCTGCAAACTCATGTGGATTGAAGTACCAAGGTTTGCCCAGCTGTGGGCGTAGTGTGCTCAGCCTGCCCACTGGATTTTCTAACGCCCAGAACTCTGGTTCAAAGTAGTCTACTAGCTCTAGTACTTTGTCTACTAAAGCCAGTGAGTGTGCTGTGCGCCCGTCCTGATCTTTGGCTTTCCAGTACTGCGCCCCTGAGCTAGCAAAGTCCGTACAAGGCGGTGCTGCCAAGATGCCGTAGACTTGTTCAAAAGGCATCTCATCTGGCGTTAGTTCCAGTATATTGACGTCATGTTTAATGTCTACTTGAAACACTGAGTAGCCTGCTGCACGATAGGCATGTGGCCAGTTGCCTGAGTAATCAAATAAACTAAGAATGACTTTATTCACCGTACCACTGCCAGCAGTCTCTGCAAATAGGCAAGCCGTCCAAGTCCGGCTGCAGCTGTGTGGGCTTGAGCCAAATGGAGCAGCTTGAGCACTCTTCAAGCGAGTTGGGGTAGCTTGGGTCTAAGTCCAACTCTAAACACACATGTGGTAGGATACTGCGCGTTTTATACAGCGCCTGTTCTAATTCATTCATTGCACATAGCGATCATCATTCTTGTAACGAGATTTGTTCTTGATGTAGTAGAGTATGAAAAGCACATTGCAACCTGCGTGTGCCATGTGTGAAAGACCGCTCTCAGGGTCCGAGTCTTCGCCGCGCATGTAGGCAAATACGTGGCGTAGCAAAGAGTTCAACACACGTGTGTACTTGAAACCTTCGCCTTGCTGCCAGTTGTGAGCTGCGTACTTTTTGGCACCAAACTCTAAAACCTTGTTGATTTCTTCTACAGCTTCCCAGGGCATCAGGCTCCAGTCTGCTTTGCCCTGATCATAACGAATGGCTGTGGTAGATTTTTTCTGATCTTCTAATACTTTCTCACGCTGCTGATCCAGATGCTTTTGTTGTTCTGGAGTCAAATTTACCACAGGCGAGTATGGAACTGTGTTAGGTTGAATGGTTGGAGACCAGTCTCTGAAGGGTCCGTATGTTATACTTCCTAGGGTCAAGGGAGTGGTATTGGGAAGCGTACTGTGCACTGT
>Ga0214921_10002316_pt1 | contig 31163 bp, 29 predicted proteins | sample LL1505_MetaG_FD_177992 | JGI IMG/M metagenome (GOLD analysis project Ga0214921, IMG submission 177992) | Freshwater microbial communities from Lake Lanier, Atlanta, Georgia, United States - LL-1505 | ecosystem: Environmental > Aquatic > Freshwater > Lake | place: USA: Georgia | collected... | reverse complement strand
AGGTAATCAAGCGTGGTAAAGCTGATACTGCCAGTGACGTATACAGTTTTGGTATTTTGCTTTTTGAAATGCTCACTGGAAAACAGCCTTTTGTGGGTGATGACGCAATGCAAATTGCGTTCATGCATACAACTGGACGAGTCCCCTCAGCTAAAACCATAAATCCTGATGCAGATTCTCAATTGAACGAATTGATGCTTTGGTGTACCGAACCCTTGATGGAAAATAGGCCAAGAGAAGCAGGCGTAGCTCTTGCTCAGTTGGAGAAATTCTCTGCAACCACAGATAGAAATGTCGATGATCTGGCTCAGACTCTCTTGCTTCGCGATGTTATTCCAGAGTCACACTTAACGGAAGTGCTTTCCAATGTCTCTCGGCAAGAGGATGCAAGACGTCCTTTTAGCACTTTTTCATCTAAACTCCTTGCTACTCGTTGGCTTATAGCCAGCTTGATTGCGCTTAGTGCGGGCTCATTTGGTGGTTGGTACTTCGGTGTCGGACCTGGTGCTCTAGTTCCAATTCCAAGCCTTGCGGATAAAAATCAGAATCAAGCAACTGACTTGTTAACTGAATTGACCACCAACATTTCTATCAAGAAAGTATTTAGCAGTACTTTTGCGAAAGGAACTGTGATTGGGTCAGAACCAGGTTCAGGTGTTTTGGTTCCGAGAGGTATCGCTGTGACAATACTTGTTTCGAAAGGTAAGGAATATGTTTCGGTGCCTGAGCTAAGCGGTGTCGATCTAGTCACCGCAACAGCAAAGATACTTGGAGCAAGACTTGCTGTCGGCAAAGTTTCAGAATGGTTTAACTCTGACTACCCAATTGGAAGTGTCTACTATTACTCCGGTCAGGATGGAACCAAGCTAGCAGTTGCAGACGGTGTAGACATGAAAATTTCACTTGGCAGCATTCCTATTGTCAAGGGCCTGCAAAAAAATGTTGCAAAAGCAGCTCTAGAAGCGGCTGGGCTGAGTGTACGGAAAATCGTTTCTGATTATTCCAACAGTGTTGCTAAAGGTGAAGTAATCGCGGTAGTTCCTGATGAGCCAGAGATTGGTAAAGGCTCAACAATCAAATTGATAGTAAGTCTTGGACCTGAAACTGTTGCAATGCCTCAAGTCAAAGGTGAGACTATCTTGGCGGCAAAATCTCTACTTGAATCATTAGGCCTAAAAGTAGTAATCGACACTAAATGGCTAACCAAGGACTATGGAATAAAGCGAATCACTGGTTCAAGTGAAAGAGTCGGTACTACCTTGCTCGTAGGCCAAAGCGTCACCATCAGAGCCAGGTAATTACTACCTGGTTGCCAGTTCTTCTGCAACCAAGAATGCCAACTCCAATGATTGAGAATGATTCAGTCGTGGATCACAAAGCGATTCATAACGAGACTCTAAAGTATTTTCGTCAATGTGTTCACTACCTCCTAGGCATTCAGCCACATCGTCGCCGGTTAGCTCAACATGAACACCACCAGGGAAAGTGCCTAAGTCTCGATGAACTTCAAAGAACCCTCGCACTTCATCCATGACATCATCAAATCTTCTAGATTTGTATCCATTCTTGGTGGTGATGCCGTTACCGTGCATCGGGTCAGTTATCCAAAGTGGTTGAGCACCAGAATCTCTAACTGCCTCAACTAGTTTCGGAAGGGCTTCACGTATCTTTCCCGTGCCCATTCGAGTAATGAAGGTAAGACGACCTGGTTCTCTGGTTGGATCAAGCTTCTCGATTAGAGCTAAAACGTCATCAACCGATGTACTTGGCCCTAACTTCACACCTAGTGGGTTTCGAACTCTAGCTAAGAAATCCACGTGAGCGCCGTCTAACTGGCGAGTTCGCTCTCCTATCCAAATGAAATGAGCACTGGTGTCGTACGGAGTGCCAGTTCTTGAATCGATTCTTGTCATTGGTCGTTCATAATCAAATAACAGACCTTCGTGACTGGTATAAAACTCTGTAGTCCTTAGTTCACTAAAGTTTGCTCCGCAAGCAGCCATGAATTTTATTGCTCGATCAATCTCACGAGCCATAATCTCATAGCGAGAGTTAGCTGGGTTATCAGTAAAACCTTTGTTCCATTCGTGAACGGAACGTAAGTCAGCAAAGCCACCCATGGTGAACGCTCTAATCAGATTCAAAGTTGACGCTGAAGTGTTGTATGCCTGCAACAATCGGGTGGGATCCGGCGTTCTCGATTCCAAAGTGAAATCGTATCCATTAACTGCATCACCTCGGTAAGCGGGAAGAGTCAACTCCTCGCGAGTCTCGGTATCGGATGAACGAGGTTTAGCGAATTGTCCTGCCATTCGACCCATCTTGATAACGGGCATTGAAGCACCATAAGTTAGCACCACTGCCATCTGAAGCAGAGTCTTCACCCTGTTTCGAATGCGGTCAGCAGTTGCATCAGCAAATGTTTCTGCGCAGTCCCCACCCTGAAGCAAAAATGCTTTGCCCGAGGCTGCTTGTGCAATGCGGTCTTTCAAAATGTCCACTTCACCAGCGAAAACGAGCGGAGGATACTTGGCCAACGTTTGACGCACTTGCTCCAACTGAGACAGATCTGGCCAGGTTGGCTGTTGTGCCGCAACAAGATTGCGGTAGTTATCCAAACCTTTGATAACGGCTGGATCTGCTTGAACTACTTGCTCATGTGAAGCCAATTTAATTTTTCCTTTGTAGTTGGTGGGACTTAACGACGTTGATCTCTGAGTGTTGAGGCATATACGTCGTTGTATTCCTGCCCGCTGAGCTTCATCAATTCATACAAAATCTCATCAGTAACCGCACGAAGAACTAGACGGTCACCTTCCATTCCGGCAAATCTAGAAAAATCTAGCGGTTCGCCAACCACAACGCCAATCCGTCTGATTCTTGGGAATCTTCTGCCTATAGGTTGAACTTTTTCCGTGTCGATCATTGCAACTGGAAAAACTGGAACTTTAGCTTCTAGGACCATACGTGCAATCCCAGTTCTGCCTCTAAATAAGCGACCGTCAGGTGACCTAGTACCCTCTGGGTAAATACCAAGTAGTTGACCTTGCCCTAGCACACCAAGTCCAGTGTTCAGAGCTGCCTCAGAAGCTTTACCACCACTGCGGTCAATCGGTAATTGTCCAGTTCCCTTAAAGAACCAGCGACTTAGTGTTCCCTTTATTCCAGTGCCGGTGAAGTATTCACTTTTTGCTAGGAATACCACAGGACGTCGAAGCATTAGTGGAAGAAAGATTGAATCGGAGAAAGACAAATGATTGCTAGCCAAGATGGCCGCACCGTCGGTAGGTATCTTTTCTGATCCTCTGACCCAGGGCCGAAACAAAACTTTGAGAATTGGTCCAAGAATTATGTTTTTCAGCAGGAAATACCACATGGTGCACCTCCGATCCTGGCTAAAACTAGTTGAACAATAAGTTTATCTGCCTGCAGAGTGCTCTCTGGCAAGGTCGGCGGCCCCAACAACCCCAGCATCATTTACAAGTTCAGCGACTACCAGTTTCAGTTCTGGTCTGAAACCTTTAGCCGGTAGGTGCTCTAAATATGCCTTGCGGATAGGTGCAAGCAGTAATTCCCCTGCAGCGCTTACCCCTCCGCCAATAACGACTACTTCCGGATCCAACACTGCAACTAAAGAAGCTACCGCTATTCCAAGATTGCTACCGAGCTGATCGAGCAGTTCCAGAGAAGCTGCATCGCCTTCTTGGATAGCTTGATAGACCTCTGTGCCAGAGAGTTCGCCCGCCAATTCAGCGAGTTCTTTAAGTCTTGCGCCTTTTGGGTCGCCTGTGGCGATTAGTTCTTTGGCTGAATTTAGAAGTGCAGTTCCTGAACCATACTGTTCTAGGCAGCCTTTTTGCCCACAACCACAGATTTTTCCTTCAGGGATGAAGCGAAAATGTCCAAGTTCAGCACCAATACCAAAGCCTCCTCTAAACAATTGACCGTTTGCAACTATCGCACCGCCCACACCGGTACCTACGGTCAGCATCAGCATATGTTTACTGCCCCGTCCTGCCCCAAAGCGGTACTCAGCCCACCCTGCAGCATTGGCATCGTTCTCGATCACTACTGTCAACCCAAGTTTTTCTTCGAGTCGGGCCTTCAGTGGTTCGTTACGCCAGCTCAGATTCGGCGCGTAGACGACCGTTGACTGATCTGCATCGATAAAACCAGCTGCCGCAACACCAACGGAATCAACCTGTTCGCCAGCTCTAAGGTCATTAACCATGTCTATTACGGCTTGAATCAAGGCATCAGAGTCCTGAGCAGGGGTTGGCACCCTAAGCTCACGAATGATAGCGCCGGTATCGCTGACCAAGGCACCAGCAATTTTTGTGCCTCCAATGTCGATACCAACGGTATTCATAAACTTCCTTCCAAAGACTAACCTCGTAAGTTTATAGCCTTGTAGGGTACTCGGACTAGGTGAATTAGGCGAATTATGAGCCAACTGAAAGATAGAGTTATCGAAAGTCATTTAAGCGAAGTGTAAAAAATGGAGGCTGTTTTGAAGACCAATGAAGTTCCACTTTTAGTAGTTTCGGACCCAAAATCCAACATCACTGATTTGATAATTGACCGAGTCAATAAAGACCCAAAGCTGCCGATAATGGCTAAACAAGTCGAGGCTGGCGTCTGGGTTGATGTCACCGCTGGAGAATATCTTGCCGAAGTAAGAGCCCTAGCCAAGGGTTTCATAGCGGCAGGAATAGAACCTGGCCAACGCATAGGCATCATGAGCCACACCAGATATGAGTGGGCTCTGTGTGATTTCGCACTGTGGTTTGCCGGCGCCGTTTCCGTGCCAATTTATGAAAGCTCTGCGCCTAGCCAGATTGAGTGGATACTTGGTGACTCCGGTGCAGTAGCGGCAATCTTTGAGAATAATGAACTATTTGGTCTATTTCAAACAGTGAAAAAATCTTTACCGCAGGTCAACAAGACTTGGACCTTAGAAGGCAGCGACCTTAGTGATCTAATCGATTTGGGGACAAAGATTTCGGATGAAGTTTTGGAAGCAAGAAGAACAAGCTCAGGGATGCAGGATCTTTCAACAATCATCTATACCTCGGGAACCACAGGTCAACCCAAGGGCTGTGAATTATTGCACCAGGGTTTCGTTGATTTGTCTAGAAATGCGCAGGCAGTGTTACCTGAAGTTGTCTGCCCTGGTGGCTCTACTGTTTTGTTCTTGCCGATGGCGCACGTGTTTGCACGATTTGTCTCTGTACTGTGTGTTGCTGGCGGTGTGCAGGTTGGTCACCAGCCGGATGCTAAAAATGTTGCTTCAGCCATGCAAAGCTTCCACCCAACATTCCTCTTAGCTGTTCCTCGCGTTTTCGAGAAGGTATACAACTCAGCAGAGCAACGTGCCGAAGCAGGAGGTAAAGGAAAGATTTTCCACTCTGCAGCAGAAACAGCGATTGCCTGGTCTATGGCCTTAGACACAAAGAAAGGACCAAGCATCGGCTTAAACCTCAAGCACAAACTCTTTGATGCTTTGGTTTATAAGAAACTTCGAGCAGCTATGGGCGGACAAGTGAAATACGCGATTAGCGGTGGCGGTCCACTTGGTGCCAGACTAGGTCACTTCTACCGTGCCATTGGACTTATCGTTCTTGAAGGTTATGGTCTAACTGAAACTACAGCGCCCGTGACAATTGGACGTCCAAATAACCTCAAGATTGGCAAGGTTGGTTTCCCATTGCCAGGTTGCGGTGTTCAGATTGCCGATGATGGTGAAATCTGGTTGCGTGGAACAAATGTTCTGAAGGGATATTGGAATAATCCGCAAGCCACTGAATCAACTTTTGAAGGCGACTGGTTCAAGACCGGTGACATCGGAGCCTTGGATGAGGATGGCTTCCTGGCTATCACTGGACGCAAAAAGGAATTAATTATCACTGCCGGAGGTAAAAACGTAGCGCCAGCATTGCTAGAAGATCCTCTTCGTGCTAACCCGCTTATTAGTCAAGCTGTAGTAATCGGTGATGCCAAACCATTCGTCTCAGTGCTAATTTCGCTTGATGAAGAGATGCTACCGATCTGGCTTGAAAACAGCGGAATCAAAGAGAAGTTGACTACTGAGCAGGCTATTACTAATACTGCCGTATTGACCGAGGTTTCTAAGGCTATTGAAGGAGTGAACTCTCACTTCTCAACTGCCGAATCAATAAGAAAGTTCGCGTTGCTTCCGAGAGATTTGACTGAAAAGAGCGGCCACCTAACGCCATCTCTAAAAATCAAGCGATCAATTGTGATTGACGATTACTCTCAACTAATCGATGACATCTATGCCGATAGCGCTAAATCAACTTGTCACAACATTGGCGATTACAAGATTTAGCTCATAAACCATTCAGTTTGGCGAAGTGTCTTCATGGCTTCTCGACGTTCTTCGTGGCTGAGCCTATCAAGATAAAGCAATCCGTCTAAGTGGTCAAGCTCGTGCTGCAGAGCTTGAGCGAGTAATCCCTCACCGTGAATGGTTCTGTATGAGCCATCTAGTTGATAGCCAGATAGCGAAGCTTTCGAATGACGAAGGGTCTTGTGCCAGAGCCCTGGCACTGAAAGACATCCCTCTTCGACCAACTCAGCATCTCCCGCTAGCTCGAGTTTTTCTGGGTTGATTAGATATCCTGAAACACCGTTCACGTGATAGCTGAAAACTCTCAAATTAACCCCGATTTGCGGAGCCGCTACTCCTGCTCGACCTGGAACTTTAGTGGTGTCCAACAGGTCAGTTACTAGAGCAATAGTTTTTTCATCAAAATCTAAAACTGCTGAGCAGGGAGTTTTCAGAACAGGGTCACCAAAAAGGCGAATTTCTCTAACAGCCATTTAGTACTTGGTCTTTGCCAAACCTTCAACCACGAGTGCTGCTAACTCTCTCGCAGCTTCTCTGGTGTTTTTGTGTAATTGATCAAATTTGATTACCGATCCGGCCGCTAGAGCAGGATCGTAAGGAATCTTTACAACTGCTCGAACTCTAGACTTAAAGTGAGCTTCGATTTCATCAAGTTTGACCAGGTTAGTTCCCTGAGTTGCAGTGTTAAGCGCGACCACCGATTGACGAACTAAATCACCATATCCATTAGCTTCTAGCCAGGTTAGAGTCTCTGAGGCCAAACGTGCTTCATCAACAGAACCACCTGAAACAATTACCAAACCGTTAGCTCTTTGCAATGTTGGACGCATTACAGAGTGGACGATACCGGTACCACAGTCGGTGAGAATGATTGTGTAGTAACGGGCAGCCATATCTGCAACAACGTTGTAGTCACCTTCATCGAACGCTTCTGACAACATCGGGTCGCTATCTGATGCCAAGACATGCAACCTGGTCGCATCTCTAGAAACCATTGTCGCAAAATCTGAGAAACCATCGACAGCAGCAGCACGGTTGACTACATCTCGGACTGTAAACCGAGTGGATTTACTGACTCGTTCAGCTAGAGTTCCTCGGTCAGGGTTTGCATCAATGGCAATTACTCGGTCTTCTCGAGCCAAAGCCATCGCCATGCCAAGCAAGGTAGTTACGGTGGTCTTACCAACACCACCCTTTCGAGTAAGCACCGGAACAAATTTTGCGCCACCTTCAAGCACGGCACTTATTCGAGCATCAGTTGCTTTGCGTTCACGAACTCGAAGATTGTCGCCAAGGTTAATAGATTTCAGGGAAAGGAAGTAGAGAAATCTTCTAAACCCAGATTCTGGAGTTGGCCGGTTTTTTGCTGAAAGATCAATAAGACGGTCTGCGGTAAGCATGGCAGCAGGTTCAGGCTGATCAAAAGCATCACCGCGCAAACTGTCTCTGCGAGAATATCCGGTTTGGGAGTTTGCCAGAGTATCGGTCTCAGATGCGCCACCGGTTGTCACTATAGAGGTTGACTCGGTAACGACTTTGATGGAAGAAGTAGAAGGAGTTAGATCAACAGTGCCAGCATCCAGAAAGGTTTCGGTAAGCTCAGCTGCAGCTTGCTCTTCTCTATTGCGGCGACGTGAAAATCCACGCTCTGATTTGTCTGCCACTTCTTATCCTTATTTCTCACTGGCTTGAATTATCGCCAAGCCAAACCCTTTTATGCTCTGGTAAGTCTATTCGCTACTGTGGTTCGACTACGAGAATCAGGTCCCCAGACTCGACTGATTGAGTCTTAGAAATGGCTAAACGCCTGACGATACCTGCTGTATTTGAGGTAATCGTGGCCTCCATCTTCATGGCCTCGATGGTAGCCACCGGTTGACCTAACTCAACCGGGGTACCTTCAACAACCTGTAGGGTGACCACCCCAGCGAAAGGAGCTGCCACTTCTGCAGGGTTTGCCAAGTTGGCTTTCTCTGCTGAGACCACCGCTGTGGCAATCTTGCGGTCACGCACGTTGATAGGCCTAAGTTGACCATTGAGGGTGGCCATTACCGTTCTGAAGCCCTTAGTGTCGGGGCTACCGATGGCTTCAAGACCAACAAAGATTCTGACACCCTTGGAAATTTCTACTACATGTTCCTGGCCCTGCTCCAAACCATAGAGGTAGTCGATTGTGTCAACCGGGTCCAGATTTCCAAAGGTTGCCCGGTTCTTCTCAAACTCAGCAGTTGGACCAGCAAATAGCAGTCTGTTCAAGGTGTTTCTTCTCACCTGCGCCACAGCAGATTTCAGATTCTCTAGATCATTCTCAGAAAGAGGCGTTAAGCCAAACTTAGGACTCTTTCCTTGAAGAACTTTGGTCCTGAATGGTTCTGGCCAACCTCCAGGTAGATCACCAAGCTCGCCGGCCATAAAACCAACAACAGAATCTGGAATGTCATAGTTCTGTGGGTTCCTAGCAAACTCAGCTGGATCTGCATTTACTGCAACAAGATGAAGAGCTAGATCGCCCACCACCTTAGAAGAAGGAGTCACCTTAGGGGGTCGTCCTAAAATCTCATTCGCTGCCGCATACATGTCTTCAACACGTTCAAACTGGTTACCTAAACCAAGCGCTATCGCCTGTTGTCTTAGGTTGCTTAGCTGGCCACCTGGAATCTCGTGCTTGTAAACACGACCGGTCGGTCCGCGCAAACCCGACTCGAATGGTGCATAGACATTACGAACAGCCTCCCAATAAGGCTCAAGCATCGTCATTTGTTCAAGAGTGATACCTGAATCTCTGTCCGTGTGTTCCAAAGCCGCTACCAAAGCTGATGCTGAAGGTTGCGATGTTGTTCCAGCCATAGGAGCTGCAGCGACATCTACCGCATCTACTCCGGCATCGATGGCGGCAATCAGAGTTGCCAGTTGGCCACCAGCAGTGTCATGAGTGTGTAAGTGAATGGGTAAATCGAACTTCTCGCGTAAAGCTTTGACCAACTTTGCTGCTGCTTGCGGACGTAATAAACCTGCCATGTCTTTTATTGCAAGGATGTGGGCACCGGCTGCAACAACTTGACTTGCAAGGTCTAAGTAGTAATCAAGCGTGTAAAGGTCTTCTGCTGGATCAAGTAAATCACCTGTGTAACAAATAGCAACTTCAGCAACTGCAGTCTTCGTTTTTAGAACGGCCGTAATGGCAGGAATCATCTGATCAACATCATTTAGTGCATCGAAGATTCTAAAAATGTCGACACCAGTGGCAGCTGCTTCAGAAACGAAGGCATCCGTTACCTCGACAGGGTAAGGAGTGTAACCAACAGTATTTTGACCGCGCAGAAGCATTTGAATACAAATGTTTGGCATTGCCTCGCGCAGAGCACTCAGTCTTGCCCACGGATCTTCACCGAGGAATCGAAGAGCAACATCGTAAGTTGCTCCGCCCCAAGCTTCAACTGAGAACAATTTGTTCAAGATTCTTGCCTCGTAAGGTGCAACCTGAACTAAGTCACGACTTCGAACTCTAGTTGCCAATAGTGACTGGTGAGCATCCCGGAAAGTTGTGTCGGTAATAGCTACCGCTTGCTGTTCGCGAAGCTCTTTTGCAAAGGCAACCGGTCCTAATTCAAGGAGTTTCTGCCTTGACCCGGCTGGCGCAGGTTTAGTTATGTCCAGCTTTGGAAGTTTAAGTGCTGGCGAAGCCAGGCTACCTCTTGAACCATGTGGTTGATTTACTGTTACATCAGCCAACCAGTTCAAGATTTTAGTTCCGCGGTCTTGGGACGGATAAGCATTTAAGAGTTCTGGTCGCTCGTCAATAAAGGCAGTGCTCAAATCTCCAGCTGCAAAGCTTGCGTCACTGAGTACACCTTGAAGGAAAGCAATGTTTGTTGAAACACCTCTAATACGGAATTCCGCTAATGCACGTTGAGCTCTGCTGACAGCAGATTTCAAATCACGACCACGAGTAATCAGCTTGACCAAGAGGGAATCAAAGTGTGGACTAATTTCGCTTCCAGTCGAGGCAGTACCGCCATCAAGTCTGATGCCTGCTCCACCTGGTGAGCGGTAGGTGGTTATCTTTCCGGTGTCAGGTCTGAACCCTGCAGTTGGATCTTCGGTAGTAATTCGACATTGAATTGCAAACCCGTGCATTTCAATCTTGTCCTGGGTAAGTCCAAGCTCTGGAATTGACTCGCCTGCTGCAATTCTCATCTGCGATTGAACTAAATCAATTTCAGTGATCTCTTCGGTGACAGTGTGCTCCACTTGAATACGAGGATTCATTTCAATAAAAACGTGTTTTCCCGCGTTCTCGCCGACTGTGTCAATCAGGAACTCAACTGTTCCAGCGTTGACATAACCAATCTCTTTTGCGAATGCCACCGCGTCTTTGTAAAGTGCTTGGCGAAGTTTTTCATCTATGTTTGGTGCGGGAGCAATCTCAACTACTTTTTGGTTTCTTCTTTGCACCGAACAATCACGTTCAAAAAGATGAACAACGTTGCCTTGGCTATCAGCCAGGATTTGAACTTCAATGTGTCTCGGGCGAAGCACAGCTTGCTCTAAGAAAACTCTGGCATCACCAAAAGCTGATTGGGCTTCACGCATCGCCTCACCAATTGCACCAGAAAGTTCCTCTAGTTTGGCAACTCGACGCATCCCTCTACCGCCACCACCCGCGACAGCTTTTACAAACAGCGGGAAGCCGATTTCTTCAGAGTCCGAGATAAGCAGATCAACATCATCTGATTGACGAGAAGACTTCAACACTGGAACACCGGCTGCAATAGCTGCTTCTTTGGCGTTGACTTTGTTTCCGGCAAGTTCAAGAACATGTGAACCAGGGCCAATGAAAGTTATCCCATTGGCAGCTGCAGCTTCAGCAAGTTCTGGATTCTCACTTAGGAAACCATAACCGGGGTAAATAGCGTCAGCACCACATTCGATAGCCACTCTGATGATTTCTGAAACATCCAGGTAAGCACGAACCGGGTGACCAAGTGCACCAATTTGGTATGCCTCGTCAGCTTTTAGGCGGTGTGATGAATTACGGTCCTCATAGGCAAACACGGCAACGGTCTTAGAGCCTAACTCATAGGCAGCACGGAATGCACGGATGGCAATTTCACCTCGGTTGGCGACCAAAATCTTCTTGAACATGAGTTCCGTTCCTGCAGTCAAGCGAACAAATAGCGGTTTGCACTTCAATCAAAAGGTAGCCTTATAGGGTGCATGTATTAAGCATTAGCGCCCTGAAGGGCGGAGTTGGTAAGACTACCGTTACCCTTGGTCTTGCTTCTGCTGCCATGTCTAAAGGCCTACGCACACTGGTGATCGATCTAGACCCTCAGTGCAACGTCAGCAATGGATTAGGTGCGGTTGGGGATTTTAACTATTCAGCAGCTGAGGTAATCAAGAAGCCCCGACACAGCGCTGTGTTCAAAGCAATTGTAGCGTCATCTTGGGCTAAGGGACAGACTGGACGCCTAGACATAATGGTTGGTCATTCTAGGCTTACGGCCAGAAACACTACAAACCCGACTTTCAAATCACTATGGAACCTCGAGCAAGCCCTTTCGCGCATCGAGAAGGACTATGACCTAGTGCTGATAGATACTCCCCCAAGCATCAATGCTCTAACTCGAATGGCCTGGGTTGCCAGCGATCGAGTCCTTTTAGTAACCGAACCTTCGATAAATGCCGTGTTAGCCATCGAATCGGGTATGAAAGCTCTCGCTGAAGTTAGAAAGCAGGTCAATCGCCAAGTCAGCCTTTTCGGCATACTGATCAATCGGATCCGACCAAGCGTGGCCGAACACCAATATCGAATTAATGAAATTGAAGAGCTTTACGGTCAAGCGCTTATCACGACGTCCTTTGAAGAGAAATCTGCGATTCAACAAGCCCAAGGAGCTGGACGTTCAATCCACTCATGGCCGGGTCAAAGCGCTGCCAAAATTGCAGCTAAATTCGATCAACTGCTAGAAGAAATGTCGTTTTCTTTTGCTTCTGAAGATATTGACAGAATCGAAGAGACCAGGAAACCTAACCAGAAAAATAGGCATTCTAAGAGAACTCACGAACCGACCGATTCTAGTAATTCGAAATCAAGGCTTGAAACTGACCGTGATTTATTAGCTAAGGGCCCGCGAATTGAAATGGTAACCAATCTTTCGGTTTCTCCCGAATACCAAGATAAGTTCAATGAAGTTTTACGACAAACAATGACTGAAAAGCAAATAAGAGCTCTTACCGAGCCTGATGAAGAAGACTAACTAAACTGCCTTTTTATTTAGTCGTCTAAGAGTCAGCTCATCCATCTCTTCAACATGACTTGGATCGATTTGTGCAAGGGTAGCTTCAACCTCGTTCAACACCTTGCCAACAGATATGCCGAAGACACCCTGACCTTTGTCCATAAGGTCAATAATTTCATCAGCTGAAGTAAATAAGTAAACCTTAGCCCCATCAGAAAAAAGAGTAATTTTAGCTAGGTCGCTGATTCCCGCTGCCCGAAGTTCCGTGATTGCCACTCGAATCTGCTGCAATGAAACCCCGGTATCCAGGAAGTTCTTTACTAATTTCAAAACCAGAATGTCGCGGAAAGAATACAGTCTTTGCGTTCCAGATCCTGAAGCGCCCCTGACGCTTGGCTGGACCAGTGCAGTTCTATCCCAGTAGTCAAGCTGGCGATAACTAATTCCGGCTGCTCCAGCAGCTGATGTTCCGCGGTAGCCAACATTCGGGTCATGCCAGGGTTGAGAAACTGCGAATAAATCATCTTGCAGATATGCAAAATCACTAGCTTTGCTTAGATCGATTCGGCCAGTATCTGTAGTCGGTTCAATATTTTCTAATTGTGTCGAGTCCATTCTGGCCTCCTCTCTAGTTGTCTAAAGTTCAACTAATACTTGAACCTTTTGTTAATTCTTGCCGCTACCTACGACTTAGGGCAGTTCATATTCTTTATCGGCGTGTCGCGTCAGTCAATCTTGTCGATAACTGAGCGAATTAGCTCAGATCGAATATTGGCAAACTGCGCCTCTATCTCGGCTGCGTAGGCAGCTGCGCGGGATTTTGCTGCTGGATCTCTTTGCTTTTTAACGCTGGCTACCACCCCTTGAATCAAGCCGAGGTCACGATCAGCAGCAGTCTTTATGCCTCGAAGATGTCTCGCTGAGATTCCAAAACGCTGAAGCTGCATCAAAGATCTAGCAATCTCGATGTCGCTGTATTCAAACGGTTCAATTCCTATCAGCGCATTTGACTGCGCTTCTGCAAGCAAAGTCTCATTTATACCTGACTCAGCTATAAGTTCAAGTTTTGAAAACTTGCGATTCACGCTAGGTCGTCTCGTCCCACTAGGAAGTGAAGGCTGCTTCCCTGCGTCTAAATCATCTAGATAGGTGCGTATGACTTTTAGCGGCAAAAACTTATCTCTTTGCAGTTCAAGTATCAACTTCACGCGTTCAATGTCGGCTTCAGAGTATTTACGGTAGCCAGCATCTGTCCTAATCGGATTTACTAAGCCCTGTTCTTCTAAGAATCTGATTTTTGATGGTGAAAGATCTGGGAAATCTGATTTCAGCATCTCGATAACTCGACCGATGGTGTGTAGTTTGCCTGGTCTTGGCGCAAATAAACTCGTTGCTTCGTTGACTGCCATCTTTACCTAGCTATCTTTCTTCGAAGCATAGAAAGTGAAGTGGTACTTGCCAACTTGAAGTTCAGACAAGTTTTTCAGCTTATCCGAATCGATTCTTGCACCTTCTAGGTATGTGCCATTCAGAGAAGCCAAGTCATTGACTGTGAAGACACCACCGCTTCTTGTAATTTCAGCATGTTTTCTGGAAACGGTGACATCATCCAAGAAGATATCTGCGTTCGGATGTCTGCCAACTGTTACCAGATCAGCATCTAGTAAGAAGCGTGCCCCTTTATTTGGTCCACGTCTAACAATTAGAAGTGCATTTCCATAAGGAAGTGCATCCACGGCAAATTGTTCTTCTTTAGAAAGTGCGTCTTGCTCAGTTTCAACAATATCCTGGGCGAATTTCCGAGTTGACTCGACATCTTCACCAAATCCAGATGCTGGGTTACTAGCTAGCTCGGTCAATTTCGCTCCTCTTCGCTTCTAAGAATAGTCGAGGTAGAACGGGCCATTTTTCGAATGTTATAAACCTGTCGTAAATAGACCATACAGGTCCACCAGTAAAGCCAGATTCCCCAGAATGCAAATGCCCAGGCAATTGGAAAAACGATAACCGAAGCTTGTTCAGGCAGAACCTCTGGGAGGAGCATTAGTGGGAAGGCGTAAAGTAAAGCAAAAGTGCCTGCTTTGCCGGTGTAGTTAACGGGTAGCGGTCCATAGCCGACTTGGGCCAGAAACGGCAGAGTGAAAAATAACAACAGATCTCTGGCTACAACAGACACAACCAACCACCATGGCACCTTATCGGTAAAAGCAAGGCCGACTAAAGACGCCAAAATAAACAATCGGTCAGCAGCCGGGTCCAGCAACTGTCCTAGTCTCGACATTTGATTGAGTTTTCTAGCCAGAAAGCCATCTAACCAGTCGGTAAAACTTGAAATAGCTAAAACTGAGAAAGCAAGGATATTTTCATCAATCAAAATAAGCCACAGAAATATCGGAACTAGAAGCAAACGTAGAGCACTAAGGGCGTTTGGCCAGGTCATCACCCTGTCACTTAGTTGAAGATTGCTCTCTGCCATAATCACCTGATTCTATTTGCCTTTTAGATGTCGGGCTAGCGGGATTTGAACCCACGACCCCTTGACCCCCAGTCAAGTGCGCTACCAAGCTGCGCTATAGCCCGTGAGAACAATATTAACGCTTACGTTTTTCTCTTACTCGCATGCCAATTTCAACTGGGGTGCCTTCGAAACCATAGGTTTCACGAAGTCTTCGAACGATAAATCTGCGGTAGCCAGGATCTAAGAAACCGGTTGTGAAGAGCACAAACTTAGGTGGTCTGGTGCTTGCCTGAGTAGCAAAAAGAATACGAGGTTGCTTTCCGCCTCTGACTGGATGCGGAAATTCCATTGCCAATTCTTGAATGAATGCATTTAGCTTTCCTGTTGGAATACGAGTGTCCCAAGAATCAAGGGAAACCTCTAGAGCGGGGACCAACTTCTCTAGATGACGGCCTGTCTTTGCTGAGATATTTACTCTTGGCGCCCAGTCAACGTGAGCAAGGTCCTGTTCAATTTCTCGCTCAAGATACTCACGTCTATCTTCATCCAAGTTATCCCACTTATTGAAGGCTAGAACAATTGCTCGACCTGATTCTAAAGCCATGTCAACAATTCGAATGTCACCTTCAGATATCTTCTCGGTGGCATCTAGAACGATGACAGCGACTTCAGCGCGTTCAAGCGCTGCAGCAGTTCTTAGAGATGCGTAGAAGTCAGCGCCTTGCGCTAAATGTATTCTCCTTCTAATACCCGCGGTATCAATAAACCGCCAAACTTTGCCGCCGAGTTCAACCTGCTCGTCGATTGGATCTCTAGTGGTTCCAGCAAGATCATTGACCACGGCACGTTCTGAACCTACGGCCTTGTTTAGTAAAGAGGACTTACCGACGTTAGGTCTACCAATGATTGCTACTCTTCTTGGACCACCGAATTCTTGCTTAGCAACATTTGAAACTTCAGGTAAAACTTCCATCACTTTGTCTAAAACATCAGCCACTCCGCGACCATGCAAAGCCGATACTGGATGTGGTTCCCCCAACCCGAGAGACCAAAGCGCTGTGGCTTCTGCTTCGCCCCGCTCATCATCAACTTTGTTGGCAAGAAGAAGAACAGGCTTCTTACTTGCTCTAAGCATTTTGACAACACGCTCGTCTGTTGCGGTAGGTCCAACTGTTGAATCAACAACAAATAGAACTGCATCTGCTAACTCGACAGCAATTTCAGCCTGAATTGCAACTGACTTGTCAATTCCTTTGGCATCTGGTTCCCAGCCACCAGTATCAACTAAGGTGTATTTTCTACCATTCCATTCCGCTTTATAAGAAACTCGGTCTCGGGTAACACCTGGCTTATCCTCAACCACGGCTTCACGTCTACCGATGATTCGGTTTACCAGAGCTGACTTACCCACGTTTGGTCTTCCGACTATAGCCAAGACTGGTAGCGCTGGCATCAGGATCGGTTTGCCTTCGGCTACACCCATCTCTTCGAGAACCTGGATATCTTCTTCGTCTAGCTCATAATCTTCCAGACCTACACGAAGCGCTCTAACTCGCGCTTCTTCCTCTTCTGAAGAAAGTGACTGCAAGCGTTCGAGGAATTCTGGATCGACTGCCTTGGCGTCGAATTCCTGCTCATCCATTTTTACCTCTAACTAATCTTTAGCTACTAAAGCGATAATCGCTTCAACAGTTGAATCAAAATCTAATTCCGTTGAGTCCACTAAATGAACACCAGGCGCGGGCACACGAAAATCAACTACTCTGGAGTCAATTTGGTCGCGTTTGGTAACTTGATCGGCAATCGATGTGCCCTCAGGAAGTTCTGCGGAACGTCTCTCAAGTCTAACTTCTTCGCTGGCAGTTAGCAGAATTCTAGTTTTGGCCTCCGGAAAGACAACAGTTGTGATATCCCTTCCCTCAACCACAATTCCAGGTAATGAGGAGGTGCTAATCAAATTGTGAGTTAGCCAGTGCATGTATTGTCTAACCTGTGGCAGGCTAGCAAACTCGCTTACTGCTTGGCCAACTGAAGCCAGCCGAATCTCGTAGGTTAGGTCAGAATTTCCAACTCTTACCCAGTAATCCTCGGGATCCAGAGAAATTGAATAAGCAAAATTTTCAGCAATTTCTTCCGAGGATTGAGTAGACACTTCAAGCTCACCAGCCAGGACCGCCCAGGTCAATGCGCGATAAGCAGCCCCAGTATCGAGGTAGCCAAACCGAAGCTGTTTAGCCACGGCTCTACTTACACTGGATTTACCAGAGCCAGCCGGACCGTCAATTGCAACAATATGCATTTATCCCGCCAGACGCCAGCCATTAGATTTCAGTGTTTCCACTAGCTTGGCTTCAATTGCAGGTAAAACTGAGAGTTCGACTAAACCAACCTGCGCACCGGTTGCGTGATCCAAGTTCAGATCTTCTATGTTCAAACCAGCTGCCCCAACCTCGTTTAGCAATCTAGCCAATTCACCTGGTTTGTCATCAATCATTACAACTACTTGAGCGTACGGAGTATTCCGAGAACCGTGCTTTCCTGGAAGTCGAGATATTCCCTGATTTCCCGCTTCGAGCGTTTTTCCTAATCTAGCCAAAGAGCCTGCTGAACTAACTTGCTCTAGCGAAGTAATTACTCCGGCAAGATCAGTCGCAAAGCCTTTCAGAACTGGAAGCAACTCGTGGGCATTCGCTGAGAGTATTTGAAGCCAAAGTTTTGGATCGCTTGCTGCAATACGAGTGGTGTCTCTTACCCCTTGACCCGCTAAGGCCAAATCAGAATCATCTGCATCAGCGAGACGTCCTGCTAACAAACTGGAAATAATCTGCGGTGCGTGAGAAATAAGAGCTACCGCATGATCATGTTCTTGCGCTGTCATCCTGATTGGTGTTGCGCCTAGATCGAGAGCTAATTGTTCTATGACTCTTATGCTCTCTAGAGAAGTTTCATTTTCAACTGCAACAACCCAAGGTCTTCCCACGAAGAGATCTGGCCTTCCAGATAGAGCTCCCCCTTTTTCACGTCCAGCCATCGGATGAGATCCGACATATCGAGTTAGATCAGAACCGTTATTGAGAACTTCCTTCAAAATACTTGATTTCACACTCGCAACATCTGTAACAACAGCTTCAGGAAATCTTGACAATGCTGAGCTGATAGTTTCGGCCGCAACATCTGGAGGAACGCAAGCTACAACAAGCGAAACATTATCCCCAGGTTCTAAAGTGCGGCCGGCTCCAAAATCACTTGCAAGTGCTACTACTGCCGGAGATGAATCTTCCAAAGAAACTTCAACTCCAAGATTTCTAAGCGCTAATCCAATGCTGGTTCCTAGCAAGCCAGTTCCAATAATGTGCACTTGACCCGAAGTTCTTGCATTCACTGTGCAATATCCAATCGCAAAGCCGTAGCACCCCTTAGGTAAACATGTTGCACTTCTGCTCGTGTAACATCCATTTCAGCGTTGATCATTACTCGAACTACCTTCGGCAAGGACCCCTTTACGTTCATCTCAACAAAACACATTAGAGGAACATCACCTAAACCAAGTTCACGAGCAGCTAACGCTGGAAACTCACTAGTGATGTCAGGAGTTGCTGTGAAAAGAATTGAGACCAGCTGATCGGTGTGCAGGTTATTGGCGTGCATCATCTTAGCTAACAACTCAGCGGTGAGCTTTAGTAGATGCTCACGTTCGTCAAAATCTAATTGAATTGCTCCGCGAATAGCTCTAATCGCCATGGGTTCGTCCTCTCGGATTAGGTTTTCTTTGTTGCCCGACTCTGGACTTTGGCGGTCGAGGTGCTCTTGTTTGCTTACCTTCTGCGGCCTTTAGCAACGCACCAACCTCGATTTTACTTAGCAATCGGGTTTGTCCAGGTTTTAGAGGGCCTAGATGAACAGGACCAAACTGTCTTCTAACCAAATCCTTTACTGGATGCCCTATTGCTTCAAACAGCCTTCTAACAACCCTGTTCTTACCAGAGTGAATAACTATTTCAACTAAGCTTTCGAACGGATTGGAATCAACGAGTAATGCTTTATCGGCTTTCATGGGTCCATCTTCAAGTTCAATACCTGAGAGCAACTTATTAATCTCTTGGGAAGATATTTGTCCTTCAACTTTTGCGACGTAAGTCTTAGTCACTCCAAACTTTGGATGAGCCAGCATATTGGCAAGTTCCCCGTCATTAGTTAGAAGTAGTAATCCCGAAGTGTCGGCGTCAAGCCTTCCAACGTTATAAATACGGTCAGACCGAAGCGCATACTGACTGAGGTCAGGCCTACCAAATTCATCAGCCATAGAAGAGATGACACCGACAGGTTTATTCAAAGCTAAATAGACTCGACTCGCATCTAGTTGTATCGGTGTTCCACGAACAGAAACCTTGTCGTTTACCGGATCGATTCTGGTACCAAGTTCTTTGACTACTTTGCCGTTTACTTTCACAGCTCCAGCAGTGATAAGTTCTTCGCTGGCCCTCCTCGAGGCTACGCCAGCGTTCGCAAGCACTTTTTGAAGGCGGACGCCTTCTGACGATTCATTCATGATTAGATGCCTGCAGAACTGTCAGAGCCAAATTCAGAATCAACATCAGGTAGATAAGGGCTAATCAGTGGAAGATCATCCAAAGCATTAATTCCTAATGTCTCCAAGAAAGTTTCTGTTGTTCCGTAGTTGATTGCACCCGTCTCGCTATCTGTAAAGACTTCAGTAATGAGTCCTCTAGTGAGCAGGGTTCTTACAACGGTGTCAACATTTACTCCACGAATCGAAGCTATCTGACCTCTAGCAATCGGTTGCCTATAAGCGATAACAGCCAAAGTCTCCAAAGCTGCCTGTGATAACTTGGTTGGGTTTTCATTCGAAATAAATTCCCTAACGGCCCATTCGTAATCTTCTCTAACAAAGACTCGCCAGCCACCACCAACTTCTCGAAGTTCAAACCCTCTTGGACGAGATCCATTAGTTCCATCAAAATCCGCTTTGACAGCAAGAACTGCTTCACGAACATCGGTTACCGGCATATCCAAAGAGGTTGCAAGGTGAATTATAGATAGCGGAACTTCAGCAACCATAAGAATTGCTTCGATAGCACCTTGCAAGGCAATAGCTTCGATTGGCTCCCCTAGAGCGAAATTATCTCTCGGATCTTGGGTGGTAGTTGGCGGGTGGTCTTGATTATCAAGAGTCATAATCTGCTCCTAGATTAGATAGTTGTGAATCATCGAAATCTTCTGCACGCCAGGTAATCTGCAGAGGACCTAGTGACTCATTTTGCTCAAAGCTAACTGCTCCAAGTCGGTATAGCTCAAGTATTGAAAGGAATCGTGCAACTAAAACAGCTCGATCTCTAATTGATGAAATCAATTCACGGAACGTCAGAGTTGTTGCTGAACGAAGCAAGGCAACTACTTCAGCGGCCTGCTCTCGGATAGAAATTCTTGGAGCATAGATATGAGAGAGTCCAACCATAGCAATCTCACGTGGAGCCATAGTCTGCTCTGCAAGGCGAGAAAAGTCTTCCAAACTGAGAGTCCACACCAACTCGGGTTGCTGCTGTCTGAATCTCTCTTCAAGCCTTACTGAGCGATACACTCTCCTGGCTTCCAGAGAAATTGAGTTCTGGAACCAGGAGGATATTTCTTTGAAAGCACGGTATTGGAGTAATCGAGCAAATAACAGATCTCTAGCTTCAAGTAATGCCACGTCCTCCGGATCAACAACTTCACCCTTAGGAAGCAATTCGGCAATTTTGAGATCCAGCAACGTCGCTGCCACAACCAAGAATTCACTTGCCTCGTCGAGCTGATCGGCTTCTTCCAAAGTTCTTACATAGGCGATGAAATCTTTTGTTACTTCGCTTAGAGATATTGAAGTGACATCTAACTGATGCTTAGAAATTAGGGAAAGAAGTAAATCAAACGGACCTTCGAAGTTTCCAATATTAAGAGAAAAGCCTGAGCCGATTAAATCTTCATCATCTTTATGGAGCGCAGCCACGTGCAACCATCTCTCTAGCAACTGCTCGGTAAAGCTCGGCTGCCTCAGAAGTTGGAGCAAACTGTGTTACAGGCTTGCCCTTCTCAGACGAGTCCTTGAATTTCACCGTGAGCTTTATGACAGTCTTGAAAACTGCATCACCGTAGTCTTCATATAGTTGGTTTAACATATTTCTAGAATGCAGAGTTCTAGGGTCATACATGGTTGGCAGAATTCCATCGATTTTTAGCCGCTCATTCAATCGGTCTCTTACCAGCTCAACGGTATTATCAATTAGTAGTTGTAATCCCCTCAGCGCAAAATAATCACAGGCAACTGGGATCATTACTCCGTGTGCGGCAGTTAATGCATTAACTGTAAGGAGCCCTAAGGAAGGCTGACAGTCAATCATTACTAAGTCATAGTCACCAAGGATTGGGCGTAACACACCAGCAAGAATTTTTTCTCTACCTGGTTCTGCAACCAGTTGAATTTCGGCGGCAGATAACTGGATATTCGCTGGGATTAGATCCAAGCCAGGCACCTCGGTGTGAACAATCACATCAGTTGCCTTGAGTTTTCTATCCAACATCAAGTCATAAATAGTTTTTACGTCTTCGTTTACTACCCCTAGGCCTCTTGACAGAGCTCCCTGTGGATCGAAATCAACTAGAAGAACTTTTCTGCCATATTCAGCTAAAGCTGCAGCAGTGTTGATGGTCGAAGTAGTCTTTCCCACTCCACCTTTTTGATTACACAATGCGATAACGCGAGCAGGCCCATGGCTGGTTAATCTTTTAGGGACTGGAAACCTATGGTCGGAGTTTTTACCTGACATGATATGGTTTCCTCTCTGGCTTCACAGCAGTAAGTTTCAGCTCGCAGGCTGTGTTTTGGGTTCTTTTACCTATACAGCCTACCGCTGTGCACGGGGGTGAGCCGTTGCATAAATCTCCCTTAATGCATCGACTGTTACCAAAGTGTAAATCTGGGTGGTGGACACAGATGCATGTCCCAGGAGCTCTTGGACCACCCGAACATCTGCTCCGCCTTCCAAGAGATGGGTGGCAAAGGAGTGCCTAAAAGTATGCGGTGATACCTCATGCTCAATCTTGGCAGCGCTGGCGGCATCCGATATTATCTGCCACACGCTCTGCCGAGAGAGCCTAGAACCTCGCTGATTCAGAAACAGTGCTGGGGTGCCTTTAGCTAGCCTGGCCAATTGTGGGCGAACTCGAACCAGATACGCTTGGACGGCGTTTTGAGCGTAGCTACCAACAGGGACAATGCGCTCCTTTGAGCCCTTACCAAATAGTCGAATAATCTCTGGGTCAATCAGGTCATCCAGATCGATGTTGACTAGTTCTGAAACACGAGCACCGGTGGCATAGAGCAGTTCCAGAATTGCCCTATCTCTAACTCTTATCAAATCTGAGCCAACACCAGATACATCGTCTGGTTCTGGGCCGGAGGCCTTGAGCAGTCTTTCAATTTCTGCCACAGAAATTGCCTTGGGTAGCCTTCGTGGAGCTTTGGGTGGTTTTACTTGAGCCGCAACGTCTTTCTCAGAAATACCCTCAAAAAGCATGAATTTGTGAAAACCTCTGACTGCCGCCAATATTCTTGCAACTGAAGTAGCGACCATTCCCTTTTCGGTTACCAATCGCTGTGCGAAATCTCTAACCAACAGCTCAGTGATTTGGTTGGTTGAATCAATTTCATTTGAAACTAAGAAATCCTGATAACGAATTAGATCTCTTCGATATGCCAATAAAGTGTTTTTAGCCATCCCACGTTCGATAGTTAAGTGCCTCAGATAACTATCAATATTCGACTGAAGATTAGCCATTTTTATTTCTTTGAGCAGCAAGAGCTAAAACAGCCACAACTAATGTCGGACTCTTTAGTTTGGAATCCATAACTGCTTCTAGAACTTGACTGAAAGGAACCCAGATAGGAATCATGCCACGCTCTTCGCCAGTTCTATCAAACTGAACCTGATTTTTAGACAACTCCTTGGCAATAAATATCTCGATAATTTCACTGCTTGATCCAGGAGTTGTGTAAAAAGAATGTAGGTGAGCCCAATCGGCTGCTTCATAGTCAGCTTCTTCTGCTAATTCACGCTTAGCTGCAACTAGATCGTCTTCACCGTCGAAATCCCTTAGCCCGGCAGGCATCTCAAAAAGAAATGCATTTACAGGTGCGCGGTATTGCTTCATAAGCAAAACTTCATCTTTATCGTTTAGAGCTAAGACTGCTACTGCTCCACGGTGGGAAATATACTCTCTGACGAGAACTTCGTCTTGGAAACTAAAAGTTTTACGAACAACATTCCAGACTTTCCCTACGAAAGCCTGCTCTAAGGATATTTCTGCCTCTTTATCGAGACCAGGTTGATCTGAGAGTTGAAAAAACTCATTCTCAGCCATCTAGAGTGCCTATTCTGCTTGAGCGCTAAATAAGCGACCAGCTAAAGCAGCTTTAATAAGTCCATGGAATAATGGGTGGGCTTTAGTGGGGCGAGATAAGAACTCAGGGTGGGCCTGCGTAGAAACATAATAAGGATGGACTTCCTTAGGCAGTTCGACAAACTCAACTAAATCGCCATTCGGAGACGTGCCAGAGAAATGCAAACCGGCAGCTGAAATCTGGTCTCTGAAAGAATTGTTCACTTCATAACGGTGTCTGTGTCTCTCATGGACTGTGGTCTTGCCGTAAACCTGGGCAATAACACTTCCTTCTGAAAGCTTTGCTTCAAACAGCCCCAGTCTCATGGTGTGACCCATGTCTCCCGAAGCCAGAATATCTATCTGCTCCTGCATGGTGGCAATAACCGGATACTTAGTGTCAGCTTCAAACTCGGTTGAAGAAGCACCCTCTAGCCCAACAACATTTCTGGCATATTCAATAACCATGCACTGTAATCCGAGACATAAACCTAAAGTTGGAATTCCATTTTCTCTTGCGAACTTGAGCGCACCTAATTTTCCGTCAATACCCCGGACACCAAAACCACCTGGAACGCAAATTGCATCGACGTCGCTCAGATGAGCTCGAGCACCCTCTTCAGTATCACAAAGATCACTTGCAACCCACTTAATATTGACCTTTACCTGTTCGGCAAATCCACCGGCACGAAGTGCTTCAGTTACTGAAAGATATGCATCTGGCAAATCAATGTATTTACCAACCAGAGCAACATTTACTTCAGCGATTGGTTCATGAACAGCTTTTAGGACGCTGCTCCAACGAGTCCAATCAACATCTTTAGCTTCTAGTTTGAGATGTTCGATGATGTATGAATCTAAGCCCTCTGCGTTAACAACACTAGGGATGTCATATATACTGCTGGCATCTGCTGCATTGATTACTGCCTTAATATCAACATCACACATCAAGGCAATCTTCTTCTTGATGCTCTCACCGATAGGTCTATCGCTTCTACAAACAATCGCATCAGGTTGAATACCAATAGATCGTAAAGTTGCTACCGAGTGCTGGGTTGGTTTGGTCTTCAACTCACCACTTGGTGCAAGGTAAGGAACAAGTGAGACATGAACAAAGAAAACTTTATCTCTACCCAGTTCATGGCGAACCTGTCTAGCAGCTTCAATAAAAGGCAACGATTCGATGTCTCCAACAGTTCCACCAATTTCAGTAATGATCACATCTGGAGCTGGAGTTTCATGAGCTTGCAGGCGCATTCTGCGCTTAATCTCATCAGTTATGTGAGGGATAACTTGAACAGTGTCCCCGAGGTAACCGCCTGCTCTTTCCTTGCGAATAACTTCGCTGTAAATCTGACCGGTGGTCACGTTTGCTGATTGGTTTAGGTTGATGTCCAAGAATCGCTCGTAGTGACCTATATCTAGGTCTGTCTCTGCGCCATCATCGGTAACAAAGACCTCGCCATGCTGAAAAGGGTTCATTGTTCCTGGATCAACATTTAGATATGGATCAAGCTTCTGCATAACTACAGAAAGCCCTCGGGCTCTTAGTAAGTTGCCTAGACTCGCGGCTGTAAGGCCTTTACCGAGAGAGGACGCGACACCACCAGTAACAAATATGTGTCTTGATTTTCCAGAATCCATCGCATCGGCCATGGAATTTAACTTTAGCAGTAGCCGGGTTACCGCTCCAACTTAAGCCTTTGCGACATGCCGATTTGGCTAAGCGGAGGAAGGCTCTTTCGATTTTCTAGCCAATTCTCTAAGCTCACTGGCGTGAGTTCTTGCAGTCTCAGAATCTGCGAGACCAGAGAGCATTCTGGCTAGTTCTTCGGACTTAGCAGCCTCATCAAGCACTCTGACGTCGCTCGATGTGAATCCTGCCTCGGAAGACTTTTCTACTAACAAATGGCAATCTGCAAAGGCGGCCACCTGAGCCAAATGGGTAACCACAATCACTTGGGCGTTCTCGGCTAACTTTGCTAAACGCCTACCAACCTCGATGGCTGCTGCGCCACCAACACCTGCATCGACCTCATCAAAGATGAAGGTAGGAGTTGAATCTGTTTCGGCCAAGATAACTTCGATAGCGAGCATGATTCTGCTCAACTCTCCGCCTGAAGCTCCTTTAGCTAACGGTCTTGGTTCAGCTCCCGAATAAGACTCGAGCAAAAAGGCAACAGAATCGAATCCACTGGGACCGAATTGTTCGGATTTATCAACCTGAACATGAAGTTTAGATCCAGCCATAGCCAGCGCAACTAATTCACCACTAACTCGTTTTGCTAAATCACTTGCTGCTTTCGTTCTATTAGTTGAGATCTCTTCAGCAAAAATGACTGCTTGTTTATGTAATTGAGAAACTTCTGCTTCCATTGAGGCGATGCGTTCTGAAGATACATCCAACTCGGCCAATTTGGCTTTAGAAGCTTCTTGAAAGGTTTGCAAATCTTCAATGGTTGGTCCATAGCGGCGTAAAGCTTGATTCAAAGAACTGCGACGCTCTTGAATTTCATCTAAAGTAATCGGACTATCGCTTTCGAATGAAGTGAGATAACCCGAAAGTTCTGCAGCGATGTCGTTAAGGTCTTCTCCGATTTGACGAAGTGCTGCTGCTTGGGTTTCAAGGCTCGAATCATGAGTGACTGCGTTCTCTAGGGCTTTACGGGCCTTACCTATAAGAGATGTTGCATCAACTGCATCAAAATTGTCATTCAAAAGTGCATCGTGAGCTATCCCGACCGCTGTTCTTAATTCTTCGCTATGGGTTAGCCGTTTAGCAAGCTCTGCTAGCTCAACATCCTCGTTAGGTTTAACAGCTAACTTATCTAATTCTGCGAGAGCCGCTTTTAGTTCTTCAGCCTGTCTAGCTCTTGCAGTCACATTAGCTTGAATGTCCTCAAGATTTGCCTGTGCTTGTTTCCAGGAACTGAAGATAGCTGAGTATTCGGCAAGCAACTCTAAATGTTTTGGTCCAGCAAATTTATCCAGAGCAGTTTTCTGAGCAGCTGATGATTTCAACCTAATTTGATCAGCTTGGCCATGGACAACGACAAGTTCTTCACCAATCTCACTTAGTAAACCAACGGGCACGGAACGGCCACCAAGAACTGCCTTGGATCTGCCATCGCTTGAAACTGTTCGGGCTAGAAGTAGTTCACCTTCTGCTATCAAAGCTCCTGCATCTTCAGCTTTGGCAAGAGTTGGGTTGGTGGTATCAAGTCGCCAGCGACCTTCAATAGAAGTTTGCCCAGCTCCAGATCTAATTGCTCCAGAATCTGATCTGTCCCCTAGAAGTAAGCCAAGAGCAGTAAGGACCATTGTTTTTCCAGCACCGGTTTCACCGGTTAGCACAGTAAGACCTTTATCAAAAGCAAGTTCTGTTTCGCGGATGACACCTAAATCAGTTATGCGAATATCTTCAATCACGATTATGACCTAGAAACTAATTTATTGCCCGGTTGATTCGGGTCCACGCCAACCTGTAACCGGTAGCGAGAACTTGCGAACAAGTCGATCGGTGAATGGACCTTGACGTAAACGGGCAAGTCGAACAGATTTAGCTGACTTACTTACTTCAACTCTTGCGCCAACAGGTAAGTCATGTGTTCTTCTACCGTCGCACCAAAGCACGCCGGTTCCAGCAGATCTATCCATAACTTCAACCGCCAGCAACGAACGTGGGCTAATCACCATCGGTCTTGAGAACAAAGCATGAGCGGATAGTGGAACCATAAGCATGGCGTCAACACTTGGCCACACGACAGGCCCACCAGCGCTAAAGGCATAAGCAGTTGAACCAGTAGGGGTTGCCATGATGATTCCATCACAGCCAAAACTTGATAGTGGACGACGATCTATTTCGACCACAACTTCAAGCATTCTCTCAGCAGCACTTTTTTCAACAGTTGCTTCATTAAGTGCCCAAGTTCTGTAAACCTCTTTGCCTTTGACCAAGACTCGGACATCCAAAGTCAAACGTTCCTTTACCAGGTAATCTTTCGCGACAACTCTTGCAACTGCATGGGACAGACCTTCACGTTCACTTTCAGCAAGGAACCCGACGTGGCCTAGATTGATACCCATCAAAGGTGTCGCGCTTTCACGAACAATCTCAGCTGCTTTCAGAATTGTTCCATCGCCACCTAGAACCATTACTAGTTCGAGGTCTCGTTCTGGAACTACAACGCCAAGTTCTAAAACTGATTCCAGGAAGTCAGTGTTAGCGCTTCTTCCATTGAGAAATTCTTGAATTTCAACGAGCTGTTCAGAATTCATGACTGGGACTAGGCCAGCGGCCACTAGTTGTTCGACCGCTTCAACGGAAGCAGTAACGGCCTCAAGTCGACCGGTATGGGCAACTAGAAGTACATAACGCTTTTCTGTCACTTCAACCACCGGCCTTTCCTGTCAGTTACGCTCGTTCTTTTGCTAGTTCATCAATTCTGCCAGACCAATCAAGGCTATGATCAGTCTCCACAGAGTTCAACCATATTAGGTACTCCGTATTGCCGTGGGTGCCAGGCAACGGTGACTTAATGAGTCCCTGGATGTTTAGTCCAACCTTCTTAGCCTCATCCATAACCTGCCTAATCGCTCCTGCCCTGAGCCTGTGATCATTCACAATGCCCGAAGCATCCAGGGATTTCTTCCCAACCTCAAACTGTGGCTTTATCAAAAGCACAAAGTTTGCATTCGGCGCAACCAGTTTCATTTGGGCTAAAACCAAGGTTAGTGAGATAAAACTCAAATCTGCTACGACTAGGGATATCGTGTTTTCAGTAATCTTTTGGTCCAGTTTTGAGCCAACCACCTTCTGAAGGTTCTCCAAGGTTAGATCTCTGGCGTTGAAGTTTTCAATGTTAATAACTAGTCGGTTATCCAAAAGTGGTTCGGCTAACTGCGAATGCCCAACATCTAAGGCAATAACCCTGCTTGCACCATATCTGAGCATTACATCGGTAAAACCTCCGGTTGATGCTCCAACATCCAAACAGATTTTGCCTACAACTTCGATTTCCACAAATTCTTCAAGAGCAGCAGCCAACTTATGACCGGCTCTGGAAACATAATCAATTGCTTCCAATACAACAAGTTCAGCCTTAGCAGGAATCGGTTGAGAAGATTTTCTTGCTTCTCTGCCGTCAATAAATACTCGGCCAGATTCAATCAGCGTAGAAGCCTGATTTCTAGATCTAGCTAAACCACGGTCCACTAAGGCGATGTCTAAGCGCGTTGAATTCTCATCCAATTTATTGCTCAGATAATTCGTCAGAAGCAGAGTTCAGTTGGGCTTCAAGTTTCTCTCGTAAAGATGCGAAAGCTGCTGGTTGCTCTGCTAAATCAAGTTGAGCGATTCTAGCTAGCTCAGCTTCTAGTTCTTCAAGTTTGTCGCTCATCTACGCCTTCTTTTCATAAAGTGCACTCTGCACATCTAGGAAATGTATATGTTTGCCTGAATTCCAAATAACTTTACATGCCGCTCTCAGAGCTTCAATGGAACCAGGGTCACCATCAGTTACTAGGACTTTATCTCCTAGCAACTCAACACTAGCCTTACCGCAACGCCACCCACGCCTGGTTTGCTCAGGTTCATCGTAAGAAGTTGAGAGTTCCTCAAGGCTGCCAATAATGAATGTTGGTCTTTCTTCCATTGACGCAGCTAAAGCATCTTTACGAGAAGAGATTCCAGTTAGAACCAGGACGCTGGGAATTCCTGCACGATTAGCACCGAGAATATCAGTTTCTAGACGATCACCAACAAAAAGCGCTTTAGTGGAATTGAAAACCTTGAGCGCTGTTTCAAAAATAGCTGGCTCAGGTTTACCTGCAAAAAGTGGCAGTTGGCCAACAGCGGTATGCACAGCACTAACCAGTGTCCCGTTGCCTGGTGCAACTCCCTTTTCTTGAGGTAGCGTCCAGTCGTTATTGGTGGCAACCCAAACAGCACCTTTTTCAATTGAATATGAGGCTTCAGCTAGATCACGCCAAGAAACATCAGGAGCAAATCCTTGAATAACTGCTGCTGGGTTGTCGTCACTTGAAGCGACAATTTCAAAACCACCAGCAGTAACTCTTGCTCTTAACCCATCGCCACCAACAACTAAAACTTTTGATCCAGCAGGAATCTTTGTTGCCAACAACTCAACCGCTGTTTGCCCAGAAGAAATAATGTCTTCGGGTTTTGCGCTTATGCCAAAGCCCTGTAACTGTTGAGTAATAGTTTCTGGTTTACGTGAAGAGTTGTTAGTTACGTAACCAACACGAACACCTTGAGCTTGCAAATCATTGATTGATGAAACTGCTCCACCGATTGCTTGGGTGCCCTCATAAATAACACCATCAAGATCAGCTAGCAAAACATCAAACTGATTCCAAATAGTTTTAGCGACCACGACCTGGTCCTCGACTGCGACCCTTAGGAGGTCCACCGAAGCCCCGACCTCCACCTTTAGGTCCTCCCTTTGGAGGTGGGCCACTGCTTCTAGGTCCGCCGGTAAATGGTGGACGTTTTGGCTTATCATTGCCATCGCCATCGTCGCGACGTGAACGTTGTGGCCTATCGGAAGGCTTAAATGAAGGATCCCGAGGTGTCCTGGCCACGGCATCATGCTGGGATTTTGAAGGCCGCGCCGAACTGGACACCTCGGGAATCTGTATCTCCTCGATAATTGAGAAGACTTCGTTCTCGGGATTACTGTTCCCGAGGAAGTGTTGCTCTGCACGGTCTGCTAGATCTAACCAACGCTTTGCTTCACTTTCTCTGTTCCCGAGTATAAGGGTATCTGCGTAGGCGCGGAAGAGATTTGTGGAAAACTCGTGAACTTTTGTTGGATCTAGCTCTGGAATTTCTAATTCTGCTAGGGCTAAATCGTTTTCACCTAGGTCTAATCTTGCTCCAGACATAACAATGGCAAGGTTTACCCGAACTGGAGCAGGCAAAGTCTGGCGGTCAACTGAACGGCCAAGCTCCAAAGCTTTTCTAGGTCTCCCCAGCCCTCTTTCGCAGTCAACCATTATAGGTAACTGGTCATTTGAACCAGAAAGACGACGGTAGGTGGTCAATTCTCGAAGAGCTAAGCCATAGTCCCCTACCTGGTAAGCGGTAACGCCAACAGTTTCACGAACAATAGCGATACGACCAGCTCTTCTAGCAGCAGCTAGTGCGTGCCTGTGAGCAAGCTCAGGGTCCTGATCATGCAAGAGGCTTACCATGGCTAGATGCCTTGCAGTCATCTCAGCATTTTCAGCAGTGAGCGTCTTCAATTGAACGCGAATGCCAAGCTCTAAGTCTTGGTCGGTGATTTCATCCGGAATCATAGGAGATTTAGCCTCATCATCGCGAATAGGGCGAGCGACTCGAGTCTGCCACTCAGGACGTTTCTCGGCTCCACCACTGCGGCGCTCTGCGCCTTGTGGCTTTCTTCTGTCGTCTCCGCCAGCTGATCTGCGGTCTTTTGGTGCAGGTGTATCGTTCATGATCTCTCCTACTAATAAATCTTAAAACATCTGTTAAATAAAAATGGCCACCTCGTTACCAAGGTGGCCATTTTCTAAATTAAGTCCGGCGGTGTCCTACTCTCCCACAAGGTCCCCCTTGCAGTACCATCGGCGCAGAGAGTCTTAGCTTCCGGGTTCGGAATGTAACCGGGCGTTTCCC
>Ga0214921_10002315_pt1 | contig 31165 bp, 23 predicted proteins | sample LL1505_MetaG_FD_177992 | JGI IMG/M metagenome (GOLD analysis project Ga0214921, IMG submission 177992) | Freshwater microbial communities from Lake Lanier, Atlanta, Georgia, United States - LL-1505 | ecosystem: Environmental > Aquatic > Freshwater > Lake | place: USA: Georgia | collected... | reverse complement strand
GTTTCTTTGAGACCACTCTTAATCCGTTCTTGGCCCAAGTAAAAAACACAGAAGCTTGATAATTCGTATGAATTCCAAATATTTGGTTTATCAAGAAATATCAAGTTTTAAGTAACGGTTTCCTTTTATAATTTTTTCCTGATCTTCTTTGCAAGAATAAGTGAATAGATAATTATAATAATAATGAGTTTTTGTAAAATCATATTTTTTGGAACCAAAGCAAATAATTCTCTTTTGTGGTTTAGGTTCTTCAACAGATAAATTTAGTTCAGTCATAATTCTAGCAAAAGTATAATAGCAAAAGTATAATAGCAAAAGTATAATAGCAAAAGTATAATAAAAACAATATTATATTTATTTAAATTTCAATTTTTTGTTTCAAATTTCTGTTTGACCTTAAAATTTAACTAAAAAGAATTCGCTTACAAAACCCTGCAACATTATCAGGACGTAGAATACAAGCACTAGGTACTCCAGATGGCATTTGCAAAGTAGAATGAATATTTACCTGATAATCTGCTTTATCTGCGAATGGTGGACATGCAATCACTGGTCGTGAAACATTAGCACTAACAACACCACTTAACGCATTGGATAAACCAGCACAGGTGATATATACAATTTTAGCACTGTGTTGATTTTCATAATATTGGAGTAATTCCATTACATCTTCAGTATTTTTGTGTGCAGAAGAATAATGTACAAACGCTAGAATATCAACTTTAGCTAATTCTGTTCGGATTTTTTCAACGTGTTCATTATCGCTTTTCGACCCTGCTAGAATTACAACATATTTATTCATTTTACTAATTGCAATATTAAGTATTGTTTCTTTATTACGGTTATAATAATCAACACCAAAATAAGCATTATCATTACCGTACCTATCTTCATCAATACATTTTATATTAAGTTGATTAGCTAACAGTTTATCTAAAAAACTACTATAATTTGAACGTAAGCGATTAGCAACTTGTGTTGGTAGTTGTACTGCATGGCAACCATCTTCTCCTATAGGATGTTCTAGAATAAAAGCCTCATTTTCATTTGCCCAGCGACGTAAAATATCTTTATCCATACGGATACCATCTACAATAAAACGACTAGAATCAGGAGTGAATAATTCATCAATGATTTCAACATTACCGTCTTTATCAAAAGCAAATTCAAATTTAGTATCTATCATTTCAATACCTAGACGTTTCATATAGTTTTCACCAATTTTAAATAATCCACAAGCTTTATCTCGTACAATTTCCATTTCACGCTTATTCAAAATACCACGTTCTACAATTTCAGCAAAAGTAATAGGTATATCATGAGTACCCTTAGTCGTGGGTGTAATAATGGGTTCATCAAATAAATCACCATCCACCATTCCATCACGTAATTCATATCCGTTAATTGTTCGCAATCCGTTTTGGGAATATGCTTTCCATAGGGAACCTGTTATACGACGCCGGACAATTATTTCTAATGGTATCGCACGCATTTTGCGTATTACCATTAACTCTGCATTAGTGCCACAAACCATTTGGTCAATTCCAAATAATTTATGCCAAAAGGCATTGATTTGATTTAGTAGATAACCTTTTTGTGGCAGATATGCAATTACAATGTCATTCGCACTAATTCTATCACTAGTCATAACAAATAGATAATCATTATATATAGCATTACTATTACCATTACTAACTTCATAAATATCACGCACTTTACCACGATGTTTTAATACTAAGCCATTTACTTTTGAAAAAGTAGCGGGTGTAATATCTAATACTTCTTTTTTGTTTGTTTTAGATTTTTCAAATAATTTTAATAAGGCTTCCGATAGACATTTTTTTTCCAAACCTTCAATGCCATTATTAATATCACCAATATCACCAATATCACTACAATTACCATACATTTTAGTATGATAATCTTCAAATGTTGCACATGTAGTTAAATCTAACTTTAGTTCGTGAATTACCTCACCACGATCAAGTTTATTAGATACATAATGGACAATGCATCCTGTTTCACGTATCATGCCTTCTTGGTACATTTTCCAAATTTTGGGATATATATCACGACCTATAAGTTGATATTGTAGTGTCGGATGTAGATTAATTATCTTAATACCTAGTTTTTCGGCATTCTTTATAAATGATGTTGGAATAATATGCATCCATCCAGCTAGAATAATAATATTTGGTTTTACAGTTTTAATTGTATTAAATATATCAGTATGAAAATCCTCATTAGTATTAAAATCTGTACGTACTATACGGTAAAAGTTTCCGTAAAAGTTTCCAATATCGCTGTTATGTTTTTTTAAATTTTCTATTCTAGTTTCAATTTCTACATTGGGTTCATATACAAATCCTAAATTAGTAAATACATCATCAAGAAGAAGATTATAATTATATATTTTTTTGGATATATTATAGGCAGTACTACCTGTACCACTAGTTAGGAAAATTATGCGCATAACTTCTAATATACAGATAAGATAGGATGTAAATATTATTCTAGAAATATTAGAATATTTTAAGTTGAATAAATAAACGGAATTGTAAATATCCAAAGTTGTAAAAATTAAAATTATATTTATAATTATATTGAATTATTTATAACCAAATTATCAATGGACTCAATGGAATTTTACCAAACATAACCCACGTAAATTCGTGAAATAGACTCAAAATATTTAGATTTTACCACAGAACAATTGTGTAGCGATATTGATATCCAAATTAAGAAAAAGCAAAAAAGTTATATGAAGAAAAAATGGACAAAAATATAAGTACGCGAACTAATTACAAGAAAAAACTATTAAATAATCATCCCAATTAATCTTATTTTTTCTTTTATATATCCATCTAATAATCCATCACCAATTTTCCTATCAGTAATAAAACAAAACCCCCACCCCGCATTAAAAACCCTAACAAACGCATCCCATTCCATACCCGCATTATCATATACCCATTGCCATTCCTTATTCAATACCCATCTATCTAATTTAATATGTATACTATCCACAACCGTATCCACAACCGTATCCACATCCGCATCAACAGCAGAAGCAGCAACAGGGAATATACGCTCAATATTATCTACAAATCCACCTCCAGTAATATGTGCCTTACCAACAATATTTATTCCTCTATCTGCTAGAATACCCTTTATACAATCCATAATTTTAACATAGCATTTATGTGGTTGTGAGAAAAATAACTTTACCCATTCTGGCATACCACCAATAACTCGCGAATCAATTTCCCGCAATTTAGTAAATCCATTTGTATGGGCCCCATTACTTTCAATACCATATATATAATTTCCCTTTTGGATACCAATGCCGTTTTCTGGAGTTCCATTAACAATTCCCAATAAAATCCCTAATACTTCTACTTCTCCGTCGGTAAATATACCACGCATTTCTGCAGTTTCACCTCCTATCATTGGAATACCATATTCTTTGCATATTTCTAGGGCACCATTAATAAATTGATTAAACTGTAGTTTATCTAATTTATCACATCCATAGTAATCTAGAAGGGCAATAGGGGTTCCATTGTTGCAATACATATCATTAATATTATGAATTACGATATCCTGTCCTAGAATACGGAAACGTTCTGGATTGCCTTCTAAAAATTTAGTCTTAGTTCCTGCACCATCTACTGAACATATTAACTTACATCCGTTATATTGAATAGAATTTGCAAAATCACCTATTTTACCGATTACTTTTATTTTTCCATCACTAGCAATTTCTATTTCGTTATTAACTTTATCAATTACATCTTTGGTATTTGTAATAATATGGTTATAATTATTTAGATGATTTATATAATTTATTCTGGTAGATGGTAAAAAATTATTTTTATAGTGTTTGGTAAAATAAGTACCAATATCAGTTCGATAATGAAAATCCCCATAAATCATTTTAACATAGTAGTCATTCCAATATATAACTTTATCAATTTCAGCATCCACAGTAAATATACCACAAGTGCGTGATTTGTTCATACTATATACACTATCAATATCTGTTTGAAAACAATTTGCAGTATAGAAATGTGTTTCTTTTGGTATTGCAGAATTTACTACAAAATATTTCGAATCTCTATCATTATTACAGCTAGAATTACTTGGATATGTGCTAGGAACTAAATAACGGAAATAAGTATATTTGTTTCTGTTTATCTGTAATGGATTTTCAATTGGGTCATCTAGATAATCAATAAGACTACTATCTAGCAATCCTAGCAAATTTACTGCTTCACTATCACCTAATCGTACATTATATTCTATTAATTTAATATCTCCAGATACCGTTTTCATAAAGCTACCATAAAGAAAACCAATAAATCCCGAATCTCTAATTACTTTTTCATTTATGCAACAACAGTGAGTATATTCCTCTGCAGATATAAAAGGCATCATTCCGCCAATGAAACTAATTGTACCCATACCACCAGTATTGGGGCCATTATCATTATTATCACGTCTTTTGAAATCTTTGATTAATGGAAAATGTATTATATTTCCTTTCCAACTTAGACTAATTAGACTAAATTCATCGCCGAATAGTTTATCTTCTAGTAATACTGTAGAATGTTGTGCTAATAATTTGCTAATAATGTTATATGCATCGGTATTTGTTTTGTAATGGTCTCCATAAACAAAAACACCTTTGCCACTTTCCAAACCGTCAGCCTTAATTACTTTATTGGTATAATCTATATTTGCTAGAATAGATAATGACATATTGTAATTGATAATTGTGTATTCCGGATTGATATAGCCTAGACCTATATTTTGTATATATTGACGACAATATGATTTGCTACATTCTAGATTAATAGTTTCATTTTGTGGATATACTAGTTTATCTGGATTGAATATGGTTGAATATTGTAGACCATATTCTTTAATCGCATTTTCATTTAATATAAATAAATAATCATCTGCTAGAATGTTTTGAGGAATATTATTCCGGGTAATACTTTTTATTAGGTATTCCTGATGGAATTTGGTGATGTGTTTAATTAATGCAGTTGCACGTGCACTTTGTTCATTATGAATATAAATTGTCCGCGACATAGTACACAACGGAATAGTCATTCTAAATTTGCGTCTTATTGAATTCTTTGATTAATATTAGTAAAATTGGACGAATAGATAACTTTTTTGGTATTTTTAGAAAAAACTAACAAAATTTGATAACTAGAAATTTATAGTAAATATATTATTTCTACGCCTGTCAAGGATGTCGTTTCCAGCCCCGACTAAGACTGCTGCCCCCGCTGCTGCTGCTGCAGAGGCTGCTGATGCTGCTATCCAGCCTCGCCAGCATCGTCCTCGTCGTCATGCTGCTGCCTCCGCTGCTGCTGCAGAGGCTGCTGATGCTGCTACCCAGCCTCGCCAGCATCGTCCTCGTCGTCATGCTGCTGCCCCCGCTGCTGCAGAGGCTGCTGATGCTGCTATCCAGCATCGTCCTCGTCGTCCTCATTGCCAAGACGGGCCGTCTTGTCCTGGCTTGGCTGCGGGCAGGTGTCCTTACTTCCACCGAAAGAGTGACACCCAGTGTTACTTTGGTGGAGATTGCACCAAGCGGCACTCGGGATGCCCTTTCGGCCACCCAGAGTCCGAGTCCGAGTCCGAGTCCGAGCCCGAGCGTGAGTCCAAGTCCAAGCCCGAGCGTGAGTCCAAGACCAAGTCCAAGCCCACACCCGAGCCCAAGCTCGAGCCCAAGTGGTCTGATGAGTCGGATGATGCCCATCGTGCTCGCCCTGCCACTGGCCCGCGTGTTCGCCATGCCCGTGCCGAGAGCCCCGCATCTGCCCCTGCAAAGGGGTGCATCTTCTGCACGAAGTGCGGAAAGAAGGCTGGGACCAACGACAAATTCTGTGGTGGCTGCGGCACGCGCCTCAACTAGACTAACTACATCTGTCTAGATTGACTTTTTTTGTTTTACTATCATTTAAGGTGCCATATTTTCTGTTGGTTCATCATTATACCAATTTTTTTTGAATACAATATAAAGCATATTTCTATTATTACTCAAACTGTTATATAATCCGCGATGAATAGTATATCCGTGAAATAAACATATATCACCAATATTTAATTTTGGAATATATCTTTTGGTTGGATTTTCATTAATCCAGTTATCTAGATTATTATTTGTTGTTATATTCATTCTAGAAAGATTAGTTTTATGAGAGCCTAGAATAAATTCTGTCCCACCAGAATATTCATCAATATTATCTAAAGGTATTAACATTGTATAATAAAAAGATGGTAATGATAAATCCAATGTTTCATCATTAAATAAACTATATGCATCACGATGCCAAAATCCATTCATATCTAATCCCCCACAATTGATACCATTATCATTACCATTATCATTACCATTATCATTACCATTATCATTACCATTATCATTTACGCGGGTATTATTTGATATTGGTTCCATAGGTAATCCACCATAATAATAATCATATTCGCATTGTAATGTTTGTTGCAATATGTTAGTAATACATTGAGGTAAAACTATTAGTTTTTTCAAATTGTCTAGATTATATGTAAAGTCATATCTATTTTTACCCATATCTAGAATTATGGTATCTTTGTAAAAACTATACTTTTTATTAGAATACAAATCTGTACCAATAAAATTATCATACTTACTACAATTGTTCTTATAAATTATAGTATTCCATTCTAGAGGATATTTTTTAATTTCATTCCATGCTGAAAAGTATGTATTCCTAAATATATCTATATCATCTAGACTAAATACATTAGGTAATTTAACAACACCGTTTTTTTCTAATTCCATTGACATTTCCATTTATGTTATTAAAAATGAAAAACAAAAAAATAAAAAAATCTTAACGATGCACACAGAAGCTAAATGGCTTAATGGACTGTAATAATATCAAATCTAGTTGATATATCGTTAAGAACTAGAAACGCTATGTTCTAGATGCTATCTTAGAAGATAGTTGTGTGCAGGGTCGCAAAATGCGAAAGGGGGTGATGGTGGAGATGAGGATAGTGTTATTTATTTTTATAGTCCATTATCTAGTAATTCTAGAAACACTAAATCCATTTATTCATCTATCTACAATTGTTGTTAAATCCATAGAATATGGAATCTTCGTGGCATTTCAATCTGGGTAGCCAAACTTATAACAAGTTTACAATCATATTTCGCCTTTCTTTTTTCTGTTATCCCGGCGTAATTATATACATTTTTGTACAGTTGAAATAATTTTAATATCTAAACTCAAATAATAAACATATTATCTAATCCTATCAATTATGACGGACTAAATTAATATTATTTAAAATTTGGATTTATTACTAAAACTATTAACAATTAACTAATATTACTAACACCAATCATTCTAGAATGATGGTGTAAATAATACCAATTAATTATTCCAAATATTTCCATATGATTTTTGCATATGGATATTTGAAACGAACTGTTTTTTGGTGTATATAATTGTTTAATTCAAATGAAGATTTTATTAACAATTAGTTTTTTGTCCTTTAATCGAACTGACATTTCGAAATGCCGAAAAATGATATCAATTTTTGTTAGAAAAAATCTAAAAAAACTGAAAAAAAAGTAGCCCTTCAAAGGTACTATAGGATAATTTACGGTTGCACTTCCTCAGGGTTTCAAGTCTATTTGTCCCAGAACTCTTCAAATGTTGTTTAGTTCAGTTGCTACGTCGGAATGGTGAGTCTCATGGCCCGTGCGTGCAAGACGCGGTTGGCGCAGTTGACGAGGTAGTCGCCGTAGCCGGAGTCGACGAGGTAGTCGCCGTAGTCGGAGTCGTCGGAATAGTATTCGACTTCGTCTTCGACACCGTCCTCGGCTTCCTCCTTATCCACGTTCTCGAGCCACGCATTGATCCATCCGTCGTCATTTCCAAGCAAATCGCACAGGATGCTGTCTGCATGGGCTCCTGTGTAAGAGCCTCCACAGCTACAAAACACACCGTTCAACTCTTGATCTGACATCGCGTCTCTCCTACAATACGAAAAGCATATTAATATTTTCAATTTTTGTTTAAAAAATGATTTTTTCTATTTTTATCTACTGAAAATAATAAAAAAATCAGTCATGACACAAAACATGAAGGCACAATACATAAGGATACACACTCAGTGCTGAAAGGGGCACTTGCCACTCTTCTTTCCAAAGCAAGCTGCCCCCCACTTACACTGCTTGGGAGCAGGGGTGGGTGATGGTGCTGCAGCACGTGCATCGGGGTGAGAGAACCAGCAATCCGTCCGGGTGCAAGCGGCACCAAAGCGACAGGGCTTGGTTCCGGTGTGAGGGTTCATTGCCGGGGTGGCCACATCCGATGAGACAGAGTGCTCCGACACATCGTCTTCAGAGTCGTCGAACTCAGGGTCGTCGGAGCCCATCCAATCGTCCTCGGCAACAGCTTCCTCTTCGTCAAGCATCGCATCGATCACATCCATGTCGGCAAGCATCTCCTCGATAGAAACCTCCGGGAAGAACTCTTTCGGGACGAACTCGGCAGCGTTGGGGTTGAGACCAGACATTGTCGTTGTTGTGGGTAAGTACTCGATAACACGGGTTGGAAATGTAATATGTTTATTATATGAAATATTAATTCAATTTTTATTTTAATTTTCTATTTTTACCAAAATATTTTGATATTACCATTCTAGTGTTTTTATATTATTGTTATTCAAATTACCAAAACACATTCCACAATTAGTTATATCAAAATTAGCAAATATTTGTTGCAATCTATCTAATTCTAGAAATCGAATACTAGCTACTTTAAAATATTCAGCTAAATTATCCACTTGCAATGCAATTAATTCATCATCATATAAATCTATTCCAAAATTACATCCTTTGACTAACTTAGGACAACCAATCCGAATGTGTATAATTAAACCAGGATTAATAGAATATAACGTATCTATAATAAATTTCATTGAATTACCACGTACGATACTATCATCTATTAATACTATTTCATGTAATTTCTTAATATCCTCAATATTAAATGCAAATTTGCGTTTTAGTTTACCTATTCTGGCATCATGAGTACTTTCTATAAAACTTCGAATATTTTCAATCTTAAATATTAAATCTTTTTTAACCCCATTATTTATTTCACTACAATTTGTTTTTTCACTTAATGTACTAGAATAACCATATGCAATGCTATATGAGCTTTCAGGAATGTATAATACATTATTATCTATAGATATATTCATTCCCATTTCTAAATCTTGTTTTGCTAATTCAATTCCAATTAATTCACGGAATTCGCTAACACTAATAACACCATTAAATATAAGACTATCTTTTTTCATAAAGTAAATAGGTTCCAAAGCACATAAGAAAGTATTAGTCTTATCAACAATCCTATCAACAATCCTATCAACAGTCCTATCAACAATCCTATCAACAGATTTATTAATATGTTTTATGCCGTTTTGTGTTATAGTCCATATTTCACCAGGATTGACATCAGTAATAAATTTCCCATTACTTCTAGAATTATCGATATCTATTACTTGAACAGTTTCACTAACAAAACAGTAATTACCATCAATTTCGCAAATTGATAAAGGTTTATATCCAAATTTATCTCGAAATCCAAATAAACATAATCCCTCTTCTTTAGAATAATATGATAAAACACAAGAATAAGCTCCAGGAATATTATCAATTATATATTGAATATATTCTTCTACATCAAATGATTCAATACTAAATCCATATATTGTAGACCTTAACTTATGCCAAAGCATATTAAAAAAATGGGTATCAGTCATCCCATCCTCATATTCCAACTCTAAACCCAACCCCAACTTCGCAATATTATCCTTCAAATTAGGTAAATTACCGTTATGTGCAATATACATATGATTATATGCTCTAATTTCAATAGGTTGTATATTATTAATATTTAGTGAATTTTCTAATAAAGTATTAGTTGAATAACGCATATGACCTAGAAATATTTGTCCTAAACATTTAGCACTATCTTCATATATAAAATCATACATAAAATCATACATAAAATCATCAATTTTGCATAATAACCCAAATTCTTTGATTATATTTATATTTGCACCAGTTCCACACTTACTATCTATATTACTATCTATATAAGGTGTTATTGTAATATATCCATAGCTATCTTGCCCACGATGTTGAATATTTGACATAGCATTATAAATTTTTTGTTTGTCTATCTTATTTTTAATAATACATGCGAATATTCCACATTCCGTTTTCATGTTTGCGTTTTCCTAGTTTCTAGATATGCCAAATAAATTATAAATTATTTTGGAACACATTCTAGAAAAATATATTTTTGTTTATTATTTAGTTTATTGTTAAATAATAAAATCATAAATTCTATTAGCAATACTAAATAATACTATCTTCCAGAATGAATGTTGAAATTATAACAACACAAAGCACCCAATCAACATATGCAAGTCAATATATTATCCAATCCAACAACAAATTATCATCATCTATAATCCAATTTATATCCACATTGCTATATTCTAATACAGAAGCAAATTATAACCAAAATCAAAATCAAAATCAAAATCAAAATCAAAATATAGATAGTAATATTTTTTATGCACCATATACCAATTACTATACTACTTTTTCCACAACATTAATCCAAATATTAGAAAAAATACATTCTCTAGAATCAAATGAAAATATACAATCTATTATTCGTATTGAACCTATTTATACTACTCCACAAGACCCTTTAATTTACAAACAATATAACAATATTACGGATTATATAAATCAAGTGAATCAAGTAAAAGATGAAACACCATATTTTGAACCAATTTCTAATCATCCAGCACTTTTATCATCCATCCAGAATTATTTTAATATTCCAGAATCAACAATTGCGAAAAACGATATAACCTATTTTGATATAATGAATTGGATACAATGTAATAGTGAACATTCTAGACACTGGGTTTTTAGAACACCCATACCTACAAACACTACCACCACAAACACTACCATCCCACAAAACACAACAACATTATTCAATATGATAAAATCCACATTACCACCAAATAATAGTAATTCTCTAATTGCATTTTCTGATAATTCAAGTGCCATTCTAGGAGATACTACTAAATTACTTAGATTAACATATGCTAATCAATGCATGAAATATGAAATTGATAATACATTGTGGAATCCAATTCTAACTGCAGAAACTCATAATTATCCTACTTATTATCATCCGTTTGAAGGGGCGGCAACAGGAGTTGGTGGTCGTATTCGTGATGCATTAGCAACTGGATGTGGTTCAATGTCGCTAGCATCCCTTACCGGTTATTCAATAAATTCACTAGAATTATTAAAGAGTGCAAGTGATGGTGCTAGTGATTATGGCAATAAACTAGGTGAACCGTGTGTGGGTGGGTTTTTACGTTATCATCCACAGTTTGAAAAGCCAATTATGTTTTCTGGCGGATTAGGATTTATTAGGCAATCACATATTCCTGTACCAAATCCGATAACTGGAGATTATGTAGTAAAAATTGGACCACCTGCAATGAAAATAGGTTTCGGAGGGTCAATGCAATCATCTGTTAGTAATAATGCGCAAGATAAGGATATGACTGCAATCCAACGAGGTGATCCTTATAATGGTAATAAGATTACACGTTTTCTAGAATATTTAGCTACGATGGATGAACCTATTATAAAAAAGATACACGACCAAGGGGCTGGTGGAGTAGGTAATGTCATTACTGAATTGTTGGATGGTTGGGATTGTTTAGTAGATGTAGAAAATTTACCTTCTGCAATTAAAATGGATACTCTAGAATGTTGGCTAAGTGAATATCAAGAACAAATGGTTTTTATATGTTCCCCTCAATCATATTCTCAATTAGAAACTATAGCTAAAAGGGAAGGTACCACCATTTATAAATTGGGAACTATTCTAGATACTAAAAATAGCACAATATATTTACAAAGAAAACAAACTAATTCAGTTAATGTAATAACTCCTTATATGTTTCGTTATAATAATCTAAATAAGTTTGAATGTTTGAATCAATATAGTAAATTATTACAAAGTGTTGTATATAATAATCCCGATGTAATTACCTCAATATTTAAAGATTATCATAAATGTCCCTCTCTAGAATGTAGAGAATCTATTCTAGAAAGAAGTTTCAAATGCCATTTAACAAATAAAGTTGATAGATGTGTTTCTGGTGGCGTAGTACAACAATCGTGTATTGGTCCATATAGTATTCCATTAGCAAATTATAGTATTATACGCGCATCACCAGTTTCCGATGGTGGTATATTATCCGCAATAGGTGAAAATATTTATGTTGGTCAATCAATCGGTAAATGGATAGATAAAGCAGTTGCGGAATTAGTATGTAATCTAGCAGGTGTTCCAGAATTAGATTTTAAGAAGATTAAGTTAAGTGGTAATTGGATGACATATTCTAAATCTGCAGAATGTTTGCAAATCTTATATAAAGGCGTTTCCAGATTAACTGAATTATTAATCCAATTAGGATTTGCAATTGATGGTGGAAAAGATAGTTTATCAATGTCTATGAATACTTCTCCAAATTCTACAACTAGTAATATAATAATATCACCCCCAACATTAGTATTAACTTCATATAGTCATATAAGAGAAACTGCAATAGAAAAACGGGTATTGCCTTTACTGCAAAATATTCCTGATAGTACATTATTCATAGTGGATATTCTAGAATACTTGTCTTCTGTAAATCTAACTCTATTCTGGCAGATATGGAATAATTTACAAGAATTAATTAATACCAACTGTATATTAGCATTGCATGATGGGTCTAATATTAAAGATATTCTGGACGAACTAGAAGTTGCTAGTGGTATTACTATTAGCTATAATCAACAATCTAATATCCCATCACAATGTATTTTTGAACATCATTATTTAATTATACAAATTAGCAACACAAATAAACATTTATTACATAATTCTTTCAAATCAGTTGCAATCCTACATTCTCAACCAAATATAAACCATCTTCTAAATATATTTAATGACCGTATGCAACTTTCTCTAGAATTAGATAACTCAACAATACCTTACACTACTAATCTATATATAACACAACCTTATTTATGGCCTATATTATATTCCACCACATCCACCCAATCTGAAACCCAATCTACATCAACCCAATCTACATCAACCCAATCTACATCAACTCAAACAGCTACAAATAACCAAGTAAAAATTGCGATAATAAGAGATGAAGGTAGTAATTCCCATCGTGAAATGGCATCTGCATTTATGCAAATATCCAATACACAATGTATAGATTATACTATTAATCAATTAATTGATTATGACAATAGAAAAATGCAAACAGAAATAAATGAGTTTCTAGAATGTGAGGGATTTGTATTTGTAGGTGGATTTTCATATGGTGATGTATTGGGTTCTGGTAAGGCAACAGCATTAATAATGAAAACCCGTTTAGGACATATATTCAATAAAATATTTACTAACACAAATAAATTTATTCTTGGTGTATGTAATGGTTGTCAGATATTGGTGGAATATGGTTTATTTGGAGAAAATGTCCGAATGGCACATAATAGTTCTCAAAAGTTTGAATGTCGTTGGACATCAGTTAATTATTACCTACCAATATCTAAATTTCAAGCAAAATTGGGAATATGGAATGCACATGGTGAAGGTCGTTTTATTCTAGATAATGGTTGGGCAAATACAAATGATATTTTAGGTACTTATCAATCAGGTGAATATCCTTTTAATCCTAATGGTTCAACCGAGAATATTATTGGCTTGAAATCGAAAATTTTCCGACATTATACAATAATGCCACATCCAGAACGTAGTTTGTTTAAATGGCAATGTGAATATATACCGCAGACTGAAAGTGATAAATATCACGGAAAATATACACCTTGGATAGAATTTTTTCAATCATTATTATTCTAAATAAAAATAAAAAATAAATACAAATATAAAAAATTGATGCTAGGATATACATAATACATAATACATAATACATAATACATAATACATAATATTATACTAACAAAAATGAAACAATGTAAAATATGTTATGTTCAAATAAATCCATCTGATTATGTAGAATGGGTTATTACACAAGAAAATTATAAATACATTCTGGGAAAATATAAATGGGTTCAATGTAATTATTGTTTTGATTGTATAACTGTATCTAAAACATTGTTATGGCGATTATATATTAATACATTACTTAATACCAATTGCCAGAATACTATTAATAAATTATTAAATCAACCATTACCAGTATATATTACTGATAATTTGGGATTGATAGGAAAACCTATCAAAGCATTATATTATCATAATCAAATGCATTCTGCTAAATTAAATACTGGATTAACAGATTATCAGTTTTTCAATTTGAATAAAATAATAGAAAAGTATAAAACAAAAAATGACATTCAGTATTTATTAGAAAATATGCATATTACTTTTAATTGAATCTAGAATCTAAAGCTCATCACGAATTTTATATGCATTACACACCACATTTCCCCAAGTACATATAGTATTATTACAAAACATATGTAATACACTACCAATTTGAAAATATTTTTTGAAATGTGTACTAATAAAACTACTAGACTTCTGATTTTCAATTACTAACATATCACAAGTATAACTACAATGTGGTAGTGTTTTGTATTCTAGAACAACTAAACCATGAAAGGTAATGTTATTTTGCGTTTTATTTTTTTCTAGTAGATTAAATTTATGAATATTATTTTTATTTGTATTTGTAATATTTGATGAATACATAATGCTACGATTGATTATAAAAGCTGATGTATAATATTCGCGAACATCATAACAAGGTATATCATCATCAGATATTGTTTGATATTTGAATAAAGGATACGCAGTAATATAATTTATTAGAAGCAAATTAATAATAACTTTGCACATCATATTTGTCAATAATTATTTTAGATTATTTTAGAATATTCTAGAATAACCATAATTCTTTTATATCAATTATATATAATAAGTAATAGATATATCAATAATGCTATCAGAATATAGTCGTAGTCGTAATCGTAGTCGTAGTCGTAGTAGTAGCTATCGTAGTAGTAGTAAAAAAAGATTGATTGGTGTTGGAAATGTATTACGTGAATATTTGGAAAAATATATACCTGAAAAACAAAATCCTTATTATGTTTTGACTAAAGCAAATATTAAATTGTTAGTATTATTTGTTTTATCAACAATCAAATTAAATAATAACAATAAGAAAATTTTATATAATATTTTACTTAATAACGGTGATTTGGAAAATGATTTAGAATCATTTCATAAAATAATGGATGGTATTGGTATTAGTATGCATCCTATTGTTTATGACAATAGTGCGGTAAATATGTCAAACTTTGTAGCAAGTAATTATATTTCTATTTTATGTGAATATAATGGTGTTAAATATAGTCCTGAAATTATTTTTAATGTTAAAAAAATTGTTGGTGATATATTTGATAATAATTGTAATGTGGTTAGTCCTTTTAGAAATAATAATGATCCTTATGTTTTAGAAAATGTATTTGTCAGCGGTCAAAAAATATTGAATTACATCAATAAAACATTAAACCCCTAAACAATAATGTAAATGAGTAAAAAACAGATTTATATTATATCATAAGTAATTAAATTATAAAATAATAAAATATGCAATCCCAGAATAATGTTGACGTAGTATTAGGTGCTCAGTTAGGTGATGAAGGGAAAGGTCGCCTTATAGATATTCTAGCATCTAACTACGATATTGTAGCCCGTTGTAATTCTGGAGGTAATGCTGGTCATAAAGTAGTAGTTGATGGATACACATATGCTTTTCATTTAGTACCTAGTGGTATATTAAACCCCAATGTAATTGGTATAATTGGTAATGGTTGTGTTATTAATCTAGCAGACCTACATCACGAAATAGAAACAATTCAAAATACGAATCCTAGTAATCCAGCTACAACTAATATTACTACCCGACTTTTTATATCAGACCGCACCCATATTGTTATTGATTTACATAAACAAGCCGATTCTATCAGAGAACATATTAAGGGCACAACCCAAATAAACCATACAACAAATAAAATCGATAAATCAATAGGGACAACTAAACAAGGTATGGGACCAGTATATGCTACTAAGGCATTACGTGTTGGATTACGAATGTGTGATTTATTTCTAGAATACTCGCAACTTCTAGATAAGGTTATTGAATTAGTAAATGAACTTAATCTATGTATCAAAGATGATAATATTTCAATATCATCAGTAATGGAACAGATACAAAAATATATTGATTTTTATCGTCCAATGGTAATAGACACTATTACTTATCTTAATAATGCAATCAAAACAAATAAAAGTATTCTGGTAGAAGGTGCACAGGCATGCTTATTAGATATCGATTTTGGTGTATATCCATATTGTACTGCAACTAATTGTACTGCCGGTTCGATTTGTACTGGATTAGGTATTCCTCCATCATCAGTAGGAACAATTAATTATGTAATGAAAACATATTGTACTCGAGTTGGTAATGGTCCATTTCCTACTGAACAAATTAATACTATAGGGGCACAATTACAGGAATTGGGGCATGAATATGGTACTACTACTGGTCGTCGTCGTCGATGTGGTTGGTTAGATATTCCTATGGTAAAATGGGCGATTACTATAAATGGTTCATTATCAGCGCAAATTTGTATTACTAAGTTAGATGTGTTGGATACATTCTCGGAAATTAAGTTAGCTACTAAGTATTATATTCTAGATAAACAAACATCTAAAAAAAAGTATTTGGATGCATTTCCCGCATCGTTAGAATTGTTGTCGAAAGTGCACGTTGAATATGAGGTATTCCCAGGGTGGCAGACATCTACAACACATATTCGTAAATTTGAAGATTTACCAACTAACGCAAAACTTTATCTAGCTAGAATAGAAGAGTTATTAGAAGTACCAATTTGTTGGATTGGTGTAGGTCCAGACCGGAATGCAATGATTAGTAATCCTACTAAATAAAACAAAACATACAAAACATACAAAAGTAGTAAATAAATATATAAAATTGAAATAATTTATTCATAATTCATTGTAGTATAAATCAACCAACGTAGATAAAACTAAAACAAATGGAAGGTGAATATACTTTTTGGTATTGCAATATTCATGATGAAGGTGCAATTGTTTTCAGCACATTTGAAAATAGAACATACCTTATGCCAGAATGGCTTAATATTTGTTATGATTGTACATCAAATAGAGATAAATATTGTGATTATGTTTATAAAGGTATGCTAGAATACAAAAACAAAAAATTAAAAATCATTGAACCAGTACAAACATCATTTGAAAGGGGAGCAGGTGGATGGAAATTTGAATACTATGTAAATAATGTATTTGATACCACAGGAAAAAATATCACATCAGATAGTATTTCGAATATCCTTCTAGAATGGTTCTCTACAAAAACAAAAGAATAATTAACTATTCACTTATTCACTTATTCACTTATTCACTTATTCACTATTCAAAATAATGTTCCATACTGTTAATAAGTTGAAATCCTTTTTTTATAACATTTAGTTTGCTAATATAATAAGGTCTTATGATATTATGACATTCACGTAGATTGAATAGTTTTACATTACATACTTCATAATTTATTTGCCCACCTTTTTCTATTATTTCGATATTCATTCTAGCGTCATCATTTTCTTTAATACTTGCCAGATAATATATATGTTTATAAACAACACCATTAATACCTTTATAAATTTCTTCTAATGGTTTAACATTTCTATACACATTAATATGCTTGTATTTAATACCAGTTTCTTCTACAAATTCTCGAACTGCGCATTCTATATCATATTCTTTGTGATTACGACGCCCTTTGGGAATACCCCATTCTGGTGATGTCCATCTAGTACAACTTTTATCCAGTAGTTTAAAAATCATATTACCATCAGTATTATTACGTAATTCATTAAATTTCTTTTTTGCATCATCATATTCTAGCTTATATATACTTTCTCTTTTTAATCCAATAATTGTTCTAATAACATCAAAATTATCATATTCTCTAAATAAACGTTTTTCATCAAATGTCATCATATTAAACAGCTTAATAATATATTCATTATTTGTTATATCATATTTACCACGAATAAACTCAATAAACCCGATAGTATGTCGACGTTGTACTAGAATTATTTTTTCTGTAGTTATCTCTTTCATATTATTAGTTTCATTATTAGTTTCATTATTATCTTGTTTATCGGTATCATATTCATTATCCATATCAATAATTTCTTCAACATCTACTACACTTTCTAAATCTGCATTATAATCATCATATTCAGATTGATTACTAATACCTCCAGTAATCCCTACCATATTTTTCAAGGTATGTGTTAATGTTTCATGGCGTTTTAATATCTTTATTTTCGGAATATTACTATGTTTTCTGCCATTACTAACACTATTATTAACACAATCTTCAGATTTGCGAGTGCGTTTGTTATAATAATCACTAAATTGGGTATTAGAATTTTTAGTATTAATAAATGTTTTTTTTTTATAGAAACAAATTAAACCATATGATATTACTGGTTCCTGACAATTTTTAAATATATGCCCAACATTACCACAATTAGTGCAAAATAAATCATTAATAACTGCCTTTTGATTAAGATTTAGATTTGAATTTAGATTTGAATGTGTATTTATATTTATACCGGATGTGCAATAAAAGTTAGTATTTGGATTAATAATATTAGTATATTGAGTATCTATATTATTTAGATTAACTGCATCAGAATATAAGTAAAATTTAACTAATTCTTTATTACTTTCATTACTAGTATTATTATTACTAGTATTATTTTTACTAGAATTATTTTTAGTATTAGTTATCACATCTGATGATACCATATTATTACTGGTATATATTCTAGTATTGTTATTTCCAATATATTTTTTAAAATTATTCTTATTATTAAATGAACTTTCATTTTTTTTGTTATTATAAAAAAATTTATTATTAACTATTTTTTTAGAGTTTCCAGCGTTTTTATATCCTATTTCAGTATTACTCATTTCTTCAATTATATTATTTATTATCACCTATATTATAGATAAATACTTAATATTTATATTTTTAACTAATTACACAAATTAGTATTAATAACGTGTTAATATTCTTATGTGATCCAATAATTTTTATATTAAAAAATAAATTAAAATATAATAAAAAATTAATAAAAAATTAATAAAAATATATTACTAACCTATAATGCATCCACAAGTTTGGGGACCACATTTATGGTTTATTCTACATATAATATCTTTTGAATATCCAGAAAATCCAACCGAATATGATAAACGTATATATCACGATTTCTACACATCACTCAAAGATGTAATTCCTTGTGCTGAATGCCGCAAACATTATCGCGACCATATAACCAAATACCCACTTACACCTCATTTAGACAGCCGTAATACATTAATTAAGTGGGTTATACAAGTTCATAACTTTGTAAATGTATCTTTAGGAAAACCAACATATACAAATGAACAAGTAATGGCAATATACGCAAATCTAAAACCGTTATCACCCTTTGCAACTATTGATACTGCAATGATAAAGGCAAAAACAGAACAAAAAGAATATTATCGAATTTATACATTTATTATTCTAGCAAGCATAGTTATTCTAGCATCACGATATTATTTTAATCGTTATTATTTTAGTTTGTAATTTAATTAATCTCTAAAAGATTGTAAATTTAGAATATAGGTGAATCACCGTTAAAAGTATATATACCCGTCCTACCGGTAGGACAACAAAATCGTTTAGAGATTAAATAATTAAACAGGAAAAAATAAAATTTAAGACAAAAAATTGAATTTATATTAATAATTAACTTTATATTACTAATCAACTACTACTATGGCTTGTGCTACCAATGAGATTCCCTTCTCTATCACTGGGACACCTGGCAAGACTACTGTTTCATATGCAACATTTATGAATTTTGAAACTATGAAATGCCTTATTGAAGATTTGGGTACAGAAGATCTAAAGTGCTTTCCACCAATTCCTTCTATGAAGGATGCACTTGGAGAACCAATTGAATATACCACACCCACATTGGAGAAGTTCATCCGTCTTTTTGAAATCAGTATCACTGAATCAGAAGAAGTATTGCTTTCTGCATTGAATGCAGAGTACACCGACTTTGAAGAGATTAAGAAATTTCTTATCTTGATTAACTATCTAGATAACAATAAGTTTCTTCATACTTTGGCAAAATTCAGTGCACAACTCATTCGGGATGGCAAAACCCAACTTGTGTAATCTAGCATGATGTTATTTTTTTATTATTCTTTTTTATTATTCTATCAAAACAAAAAAACATTTAGTTAGTATTAGGCATATCTATTGGTTTATCTTCAATTTGCTTATCTTCAATTTGCTTATCTTCAATATGCTTGGCATCAATTTGTTTATCTAGAACAACTTTCAATGTTTCTAGAATAGTTTTTAGTGCACCTACATAACTCAATGTGCTTTGGTCTTGTACCTTTGCGAGTGAAAAGTGCATAGAAATAAATTGATATCTTGAATTGTTTTTTTCATCAATTAAGTGGTCATCAGCTACAACACTATCAGCATTATCATTATCTATAATATCTGGAATCATAGTATTTAATGCAATAATCCAATTAGATACAACATCTTTGTTATCCACATTTTTAAAAATTATAGATTTTTCAGAATATTCAGTAATATCTTTAATAAGATTGCGAATATCACTTACCTTTACTGGCATTTTAATTTATCTAATCCTTGTTATAATGAATTAGAAACTATAATGAAAATAATTCAATTTTATTTTATACAGAAAAATAAATATTCCAATATTTTTAATCTCTAAACGATTATAAATTTAGAGTATAGGTAAATTATCATAAAAAGTATAGATTACCGTCCTACCGGTAGGACAAAAAAATCGTTTAGAGATTAAGTTCATAAGTTTATAATTTCATAATCTTTTATGTAATATTTTGTGTTTTAGTTTATGTAAAGTTTTATTCAAATTATTATTCTTATCACAAAAATTGTAATATATAAAATATGGATCAATAAAATATTCCTTATTATAATATTCCTTATTATAATCTTTCTTTTTACACTCTTTACTGGCGTCTTCTAATTCTTGATTATCTAGAATAACATATTCAATCATTAGATAAGTTTTGTTTTTAGACACTGCAAATGGATATGGCACATCATTATTACCAATCGCCGAATAATATTTAGTTATTTCTTCATCAGTACCTTTTCCTGTTTCAAATGAATATATTTCACTACCAATATAAACATATTTACAATTACCTAAATATAATAATACCGAATTGCCTGGTTCAAATAAATATCTTTTTTTAGAATTACCTAAATTTGATGATAATAATTCTCCACTAAATATTTTCTTATACTTAAACTCTAGAATAAGGTCTTCATAAATTGGTTCTTCTGGGACATTTTTTCCACTCCAATCTCGAATATCCTTATATATATAAACAGTTTTCTTACTTTCATTACATATTACCTTAAATGGTTGTCGGCCATTATCGTGAATATAATATATTTTTCCTGTTATTTTGTTTCCAGTCTTTATAGTCTTTATAGTCTTACTATCCATTGCAATCCATTTATAAATCATTTTATTATTCGTAATTGATTTCCATTTTTTTCCATCATTACCAATTTTTATCTCACCTTTACAATTCTTTGCATGATATGGAGGTGATTTTCTATATTGATACTTTTTTGTCTTTACTTCAATACAAGACATTATATATAAGATATTATATATTGCCAAACTACTACCATATCATAAGAAAAAAGTACAAAAAAAAGTACAAAAAATAGAAAAAAAAAGAAAAATTACAATTGTTTTTAATCAAACATTGATTTATTAATCCGGTCAGTAATATTACACCGACAGATAGGACAAGTTTTCAACATCGATGAACAGCCAATACAAGTATAAAAATGCCCACATGGAATAAATACAGTATCCTTCTCATTGCATAGGCATACCGCACACTCAATAGTACTAGAATCCTCATAAATTTTAGTATTTTTCTTAATATTTTCTAGATTGATTTCTGCATGTTGTTCATCATCAATAATCTGGATAACCGATTTATTTTTTATGGAATAGAAATATTTTTCACTCTGGCGCATTAATTTAACATATTCAACCGGAACTTTAAATTTACGACCAGCAATACGTAAATTGCGGGGAAATTGGCAATTGGAATTGATTAAATATCCAGGTGATTTCATTTTTACTCGTAGTTTAGAACCTTCTTTAACACATTCTAGAATAACGTATTCTAATGACATTTGCAACTTTCAATGATTATCTATTATCTATTATTGCTTAATTATGTTTTAAGTTAGTAAAAATTAATTATCAGGTTCTAGAATCATATCGATATATAAATCTTCAAATTTGCAATTAATTAGGCGTACTGATACCGCAAGACTACATTTAGGATATTCATATTGTGATGGTGCAAATATATTTTCAAAGTTTTTAATTATAATTTGACTTTCTTTTCCAGTATAATTTGTGTTATAATTTGTATTATGTGGTAATGTATAAGTAAATCCTTGTCGGATTATACCAGGTGAAATTAAATCAATTACTAATACTATACCAATACCATAACTAGTACATTTGAATATATCTTTTATTTGTATTCTTGCTTTTCCTAATTTAACGAGTTCATCATTTTGTGTTTGTTTATCTAGAATACATATTCTTTTATCAATAACATTACGTAATTGTACTAGCTCATTATAACTCACACTATCTAGATAAACATTAACTTCTTCTTTAGTTATACTAGTAATACTAGTCATATTTTTCATATTATCTATTATCTATTATCTATTATATTTTCAATTTTATTCTAGAATATGGAATAAATAAAAATTAAAAAATTGAAAATAAAAACGTTTTAACATAACTAAATAAATATAGTAAATAAATAATAATATCATATATTCAAAATGGTTTCATTGGCATCATATATTCCCAGGAAGAAAAATCCAGTTGTACAATCTATTAATGAACCTATCGAGTTTTTGGCATTGGATTGGTATGAATGTGATTTATTATCTGATGCGCAAATAGAGCGTAAATCTAGTTATTTGAATCAAGAACATAATAAAACATATACAATTTTTATATTTGGTGTTACGTCTAAAGGTCATAGTATTTGCTTACGTGTTAAAAATTATTTACCTTATTTATATGTACAAATTCCAGATGAATTTAATCCAGAACAAACCCAAGATTTTCTACATAGTTTTGATGTATCTGGAATTGAAGATTATGATGAAGATGAATTAGAGCAATATACAGAAGCTATATCGACCCGTAATTATAAATTTGTAGATACATTTAAACAGCGTAGTCGCTATTATGTAGATGCCGTAAATTCGGATCCTCTTAAAACTAAACTAGTAGATAAAAAGGTATTTTGGACATTTATGAATGAACAGAAATTTAATTTTGCAAAATTAGCATTCAAAAGCAAAACAGGTTATCAATTTATGGAAAAAGCATTCAAATCACCTATGACATTACCCATTAAAGATAAGCATCGTAGCCCTATTAAATATAACCTATTTGAAAGTGATTTAGAACCCGTACTCCGGTTTATGCACGATAAGAAAATCAAACCATCTAGTTGGTTGCAAATCCCAGCCCATAAATATAAGATTGAAAACAAACAATCGAAAACACAAATAAATATTTCTTGTGATTGGAATGAATTACAACCTCTAGATAAAGCAGAAATACCACCATTGCTAATTGCTTCTTTTGATATTGAAGCTGATTCTAGCCACGGTGATTTTCCAGTACCTAGGAAAGATTGTAAGAAACTATCAAATCAGTTAGTTATTGCATGGATTCGAGACCAACGTATTATTGAAAAGAAAGCCTTTGAAAAAATATTACAATCTAAATCGAATGCAAATACATCTGCATCAACAGAAGAAATTCCAGCAAATCTTATATATACTGATAAGAAAGACGTAGAATATGACAATAATATATTACCACAATTAGAAACACTTTTAACAAAACTACAAACAGAATTACAGCAAAAACAAGATGAATTATTTGCCACAAATCCAAATGATCCAGTAATACTTAAACCTACTAAAGAAATAGTATATTTACGCGAAACCGTGAAATATATTAAAGCAAAACGGAATATTGCCCTAAATACAGCATTTTATGACCAACGTATTAGAAAGGCACTAGGATATGAACAATTTACAACTATAGATGATGATATTGATTTACTTTATCTAAAACGTCCTGTTAAAGCAAAAGTATTTTTAAAGTCGCCAGAATATACACAGATGTGTACAAAGATTTATAATATATGTAATCGCAGCATTCGCAAGATTAAGGCAAATACAATTATGAAAAAAGCACAAACTGAAGTATCTGCTATAGAAACTGCAAAGATTGCAAAGTCATCCCGTTTTAATCTAGATGACCTAATTAAAATTATAGCAGAAGTGGCTCGAAAATATAAAATACCAGAACGCGACTTACAAGATAAGATTATCACTAAAGAAACAATGGTACGGTTTGTTAATAATGAACTTAATCGTGCATTTGGTTTTGCACAAGGTGATAAAGTAATTCAAATTGGTACTGTATTCTGGCGGTATGGTGAAACCGGTATTTGCCACAATAATATTATTACTTTGAAAAGTTGTGCACCATTTGATATTGGAGGACAACCTTGTGAGATTATATCACGCGAACAAGAACGTGATGTATTACAAGAATGGGCATCATTAATAGATATGCATGACCCGGATATTATTATTGGATATAATACATTTGGTTTTGATGAGTCATTTATGTATGACCGTATTACGGATATAGCATTACCAGATATAGAACGTCTTACACTTACAAAGGAAGATATTAAACTTTTAGAAGTTAATCCTACTTATCAGAAATTTATTAATCTAGGGCGTTTTGACCCGGAAATAGTAAAGAGAGTACCAGATACAAAAGGGGGAATAGTTAATAAGAAGTTATCTAGCAGTGCACTAGGTGATAACTTTATGTATTATTTCAATATGCCAGGACGTGTTCAGATAGATTTGTTAAAAGTTTGCCAGGCATCATTAACTAAGCTACCATCTTATAAATTAGATAGTGTATCCGAATTCTATATTTCTGGTAAAATTAAAGATGTTATTCTAGATAACTCTAATTTATATGAGTCGTGCAAGATTAAAGTGGATAATGTTCAAGAATTGGAAGTTGGAAATTATATTGTGGTTAGTATGTCAGCGACTACTGCTAAATTATATGATGGTGATAAATTGAAAATTCTAGAAATAGATAAGGATAATTCTAAAGTTATTCTAGATAAACCAATTCCAAAAAGTTGTTTATCATCAATTCCATTATGGGGATTAGGTAAAGATGATATATCACCACAAGATATTTTTCGATTACAAAAAGGCGGTTCACATGACCGTGCAACTATTGCAAAGTATTGTATTCAGGATTGTGCGCTACTAATTCGCCTATTACGAAAACTAGAAGTAATTAATAATAATTTTGGTATGTCTAATGTGTGTCTAGTACCATTTTCATATATCTTCTTACGAGGTCAAGGAATTAAGGCATTTAGCCTAATTACTAATGAATGTGCAAAAGAAGATTTCCTATTACCTGTTCTAGAAAAGATTGAACCCGAAGAAGTTGAAGTCGATGATACAACCCGCAGGAATCATATTCAAATTGCCCAACAAAGTGAGCATGTAGATGATAATGATGGGGATGATTTATTGCAAGATGATGATAATATTCTAGAGATAACCAATAAAATTAATGATGATGATGATGATTCTACAACCGATGAAGAAAATTCTATCATAGATGAAACAACAATCAACAATCCCAATAATATTACTAAAACTACTAAAACTACTAAAGGGAAACCAGAACCACTACCAGAAATCCATCCATCCCAGATGCGATTCAAATTACCTAAGAACTTTAATCAAATTATTATGACTGATGAAAGTTATGAGGGTGCGCTAGTATTGAAACCAATAACAGATATTTACACAGAAGACCCAATTACAGTATTAGATTTCAGTTCGCTATATCCTAGTGAAATGATTACAAGTGATTTATCACATGACCGTATTTGTGAAGACCCTTATTGGTTAGGGGAATCTGGCGCTAAACATCTAGAACAACTAGGATTATCTTATTTAGACCGTTCTTATGATAATTATGAATGGATTGACCCTAAGAAACGTTCTAAAGGCAAACGTAAATGTGGTATTACCACAGTACGATTTGTACAATATCCAGATGGACGGAAAGGCCTTATTCCACGTATTCTAATGGGACTGCTAGCTTCCCGCAAAGCAACCAAAAAGAAAATGGACGCTGAACCTGACCCATTTAAAAAAGCTTTATACGATGGCCTACAACTTGCTTACAAAGTAACGGCAAATTCTGTCTATGGACAAATTGGTGCCCGCACCAGTAAAATGTATAAACCCCTAATAGCTGCATCAACCACCGCTGGTGGGCGTCAAATGATACAAACTGCCCGCGAATTCTTTTGTAGTAGGTTCACGGCATGGGTGGCCTACGGTGATACCGATAGTCTAATGATGAAATTTAAGCTTTTACGTGGAGATGGTACTCCACCTGAAAATGAACAAGAGAAAATTGCATTAGCGATTCAAAAAGGGCAAGAAGCAGAAAGAGAATTAAAAAAAGTTTTGCCAGGTGTACATTGTATGGCTTATGAAAAAGTCTTATTCCCATTCATTCTTATATCAAAGAAGCGTTATTTTGCACTTAAGTATGAAGATGATCCAACTAAATATAAGCAAATATCTATGGGATTAGTTTTAAAGCGTCGTGATAATGCACCGATTTTAAAACATTGTTATATAGGTGTTCTAGATTCGCTGGTTAAGGAAAGAAGTATTCCAAAAGCTATAGAGTTTGTTCAAAATGAATGTAAAAAAATGGTAGATGGTAAATTTGATATGAATATGTTTGTTATTTCCAAGACATTAAGTTCATATTATAAAGACCCAGAAGCAATTGCACATGCTATATTGGCACAAAGAATGGCAGAGCGGGATCCTGGTAATAAACCACAGTCAAATGAGCGTATTCCTTATGTATTTATTAAGATTAAAGAAGAACCTGGTATTGAATATTTACAAGGAGACCGTATAGAACATATTAACTATGTGAGGCAATTTAAATTAAAGCCTGATTATGAAAAATATATTTTAAATCAAATTATGAAGCCTATTTCACAATTATTTGAACTAGTAGTAGAAAAATTGCCTAATTTCCCATACGGTAAAGGATATTATGAAGAAATGTATAATATTTGGTATAATAAATATGATGGTGATGATTTAAAAACCGAAAAGAAAATAAAACAATTGAAATCTCAAATGGTGCAGAAATTAATATTTGAACCTCTAATTTTATATGCTAAAAAAGACTCTAATAGTAAAACTATAGATGAATGGTTTAAACCGTTAGAACAAGAGCAAGCAATAATACAACCAAAAGAAAAAGCAAATCATGAAATAAAGATTAAAAAATCAAAACAGTTATCATTGGATAAATTTTTCGGGTAATTATACATTGGCTTTATATCCATCATAAAATAGATATATGCATTCTAATAATTCCTTATTTTCTTCTTTTTCAATTCTTTTTATTTGTTTATCAATTTCTTCTTTAAGAATATCTAAACGTTTTGCAATGCTAGGATTTCTTATTGCACCATTAATTGTTTTATATCGGTCTGGATTAAATCGAATATAAATCCATTTACCACTAAAAGCCATAAATAAATCATCATATCTAGTTTCTTCGTCCATTTCACTATATGATTTGTGCTGATTTTCATCAGTTTCTATAGCTAGTAAAGTATTTCCTATTAAAATACGATGGTCTATACGTCGCCTGATACTACAATCACAATGACCAGTCCACATAGATTCATCATGATGAAAACCTTTATAATTTGAATTAATAAAATCACGCACAGCAATTTCTTTTGTTTTCTTTCTAATTAGTTTAACTTTAGGGTCATTTGGAAACTTATGAGTAAAACAACTACTACAATAACCATCAAATTTAGGATTTGCTAATTGCCCAATAGGGCATTTACCATCAACTCCAACACATTGAGTATCATTTACATTAATCATATTATTGCTTTTACAAGTTAGGCAGAATGCAGCCTTTTCACCTTCAATATTATACGATGCTCTTACTTTTTTACAAACTATACACATTTTATTTCTATTACGTACATCTATCATATTATCATTTTTACAATCTTGACAACATATTGCTTTCATATCGCTTTCTAGACCAAAGTTTGGTTGTACTTTTCCGCATCGACATTTTTTATCAATAACGTTTACTACATCATTATTAGGTTTGCAGTCCTTACAATACTTTGCCTTAGTTTCACCAGCTTCATTAAGGGTAGCGCGTGCTTTTCCACAAAGGCACATTTTATTTTTATTAATTACATCAACCATTTCATCTTCCTTACATTTTATGCAACATATTGGTTTAGTTGTTCCAGAAATGCCAAATATAGGTATAGCTGATCCGCAACGACATTTAGCATCCTTAACATTAACCATTTCTGGTGTCTTACAGTTTTTACAACATATTCCTTTCTTTTCGCCAGGTAAATTATATACAGGACATACTCCACAAGGACAATGTTTATGAACAAGATTAATCATTTCATCTGTTTTGCATTGATTACAACACCGTGCAAGTTTTTCACTAGCAATACCAAATGAAGGATGGACTTTACGTTCACATTCGCATTCCTTATTACGTTTAATACTAGGTTTACTTCTATCCGGTGAAGCCCGTTTAGGTTTAGCAGTTTCCTTAAATAATTTGCTTTGCGAATTAGTCATATTTATTAATATTATTTATTATTATTAATTACTTATTAACTATTTTTATAATAAATACAATAATATATATAAAATATCAATTTTTTAAATAAAAAAATATAAAATACCAAAGGTGTAAAAATTATCCATCTGCTAGAATGATTGCAACACCATTACAAGCTTCGATTTAATATATTCATATAAATAGCATTCAGTTTCTTGTTCTCTTGTATTGCAAATACGTGTTTGCATACATTTATGAATTACAAAACTAAGTTCTTTATATTCTAGTGTATCAATATCATTTTTATTTAATGTATCACTTAAATTATCAATTATTTCCTGAATACATTTAATATTATCTTTGCTAGAATGATAAGCCATAATAGGAAATACATTATCAACTAATTTACATATTAATTCTGGCCAACCATTTTCACGTAGGTATTTACTAGCACTATCACTATTCCAAGCATTACCGCCTCCTAGAATAAGTCCAATATTGCTTAGAAATGCAATAGCACAGAATAAATCACGTATTTTATCGTGGTAAAATATGATATCGCGACTATTAGCAACATTCAAAGCACAATCAATGGAATATTGTAGTAATGTTTTAGAGTATGTATCTATTGAAAAAGTATTACGAATGGTGTATTCGGATACTTTAATCTGGCCGTGTTTAATATATAATTCTAGGATGTCATCAACAATTTTTTTGTGGTTATCAATAGTGATTTTGTTAGTGGTGTAAGATTTAATTAAGTTGTTAAATTTGGAATGATAGATAGGTAAAATTTCAATATTCTTCTTTTTGTTATTGTTATTATTGTTATTAAATTGAGGTTCGTTTGATGTAATAGGTTTATGTTTGCGTTTGACTAGTGGGCTTTTAAGAGGTATTGTTATGATTTCAATGGGTTCAATGAGTTCATTTTCTAGAATAGGTTTGGTAGTTTCTTGTATAAGATTATCCATAATATTAGTAATATCTGAAATATTAGGGTCGCCAATCGGTAGAATACTGTCTGCTAGAATAGAGTCTGTCATTTTGGATAAAGTTAATGTAAAAAATATATATGAAAAAATATATATGAATAGTGTTTATATTTGTAAATTTGTGAATGTTATTCTAGAGTTATAAAATAGTAAATATGGAGAATAAAAATAAAAAATTGAAAAAGTGTAAATTAAATTATAATTCCACTTATCGCTTTATAATAGTAGATTTCAATAGTAGATTTCAATAGTAAATGTCTGGTTCAAACTACTTGACATATGATGAATTGTATTCGTTATTGTGGCCAAATGATAATAGAAGTAGTAAACGTAAGTTTGAGTTAGTGGATACTGATACATCAATAAACGAAACACCAATGTTGCTGAATGCAACAATACCTTATAATGATTCGTTGATGGTACGTTTACAATATGAGTTATTTAAGGCGCCATTAACTTTTGATGATATGCCAGAATATATAATGAGGCATATATTGTATTATGTGCCACATTATTATTATCCTGTTTTGCGTATGGTTAATAAGTTTTGGAATTCTATAATTATGAAGTATTATAGTGATAATGCAAAGATTATTTGTTCTAAAACATTTTTAAATGCTCCAAATCTTGTATTTTGGGGTTTGGTAAAACAATATGATTGTCAAAACTTATTTAAGGTAGCAATACAGTATTTTGATATGCAAAATATTTGTAACTTTTATGCTTTTATGGCAAAACTTAAACGTGTACCTAATTTGCGACTATCACAAGATGATTTTATCAAAAGTGTTGGAAATAATCCTAATAGGCAAGTTATTAGTGAATTATATATTAATTATATTAGTTATATGGTTAATATTAATGAAATATATAAATTATTTGAAAAAATGTTTGATGAAGAGTTTAAGAATGGTAATTTATATTTCTGTTCGACAATATTTTATAGTGTTATGTTGAATAACCAAACTAC
>Ga0214921_10002314_pt1 | contig 31175 bp, 25 predicted proteins | sample LL1505_MetaG_FD_177992 | JGI IMG/M metagenome (GOLD analysis project Ga0214921, IMG submission 177992) | Freshwater microbial communities from Lake Lanier, Atlanta, Georgia, United States - LL-1505 | ecosystem: Environmental > Aquatic > Freshwater > Lake | place: USA: Georgia | collected... | reverse complement strand
ATATAAAGATGTTTCGGGATCAATAACTAAATTATCATTAAACATTTATATATACTTAAATATAATATTAAGTATATAAAATATATTTAAATATAATATAAATTATTCAATAATTTATATTTTTATTATATATAATGCATAATAAATATTTACAATTTAAAAATAATAACTTGTATGATAATTCAAGTTCGCAAATATTCCTGAACAAAAATTAAATCTATATCAAGTTATATATATATATATATATATATATATATATTTATAAATATAAAATAATTTTATATTTATAAATATATATAAATATAAAATCATAATAGCAATTAATATGAATAATGATAAATTAATATTAAAAATAATTAATACATTAAGATCTATATCTATTGATATGATTGAAAATGCAAAATCAGGACATCCGGGTATGGTTTTAGGATGTGCTCCAATGATGTTTATTTTATGGTGTAAAATTATGAAATTTAATTCAAGTAAACCTTTATGGAAATTAAGAGATAAATTTATTTTATCAAATGGTCATGGATGTGCATTATTATATAGTATGTTATATCTTTTAGGATATGATTATTCATTAAAAGATTTAAAAAAATTTAGACAATTACATTCTAAAACTCCGGGACATCCTGAATATAATCCAAATTTAGGTATTGAAATAAGTACGGGACCATTAGGTCAAGGAATTGCAAATGGTGTAGGTATGGCAATTGCTTGTAAAAAATTAAATATAAATAATAATATATTTGTAATGTGTGGTGATGGATGTTTAATGGAAGGTATTAGTTATGAAGCAACATCTTTAGCTGGACATTTGCAATTAAATAATTTAATATTATTATATGATAATAATAATATAACAATAGATGGTATTACAGATATTACTTTTACTGAAAATATTAAAAATAGATTTATTGCATTAAATTGGGATGTTTTAGAAGTAAAAAATGGAGATCAAGATTTTGATGATATATATAAAAAATTATTAATTGCAAAACAATCAAAAGATAAACCAACTATTATTATTATAAAAACAACTATTGGTTATGGTTCAGTTTTTGCAGGATTAAATAGATCTCATGGTTCTTTATTAGGTTTAGAAAAAACTGTATTATTAAAAAAGTATCTATTTAATAATGATTATTGTTCAATACCATTTTATATAGATGATGATATTAGAGATTTTTTTAGTAAATTTAAAATAGATAATAATATAGAAATTAATGAGATAGATTTTACATTAAATAATAATTTAGATAATACTATTCAAAAAATAAGAGAAATAAATTTAGATAAAAATTATTCAACTAGAGAATCATCGGGTAATATATTAAAAAAACTTGTAGATAAACTTGATATAATTATTGGGAGTGCAGATTTAGGTGAATCAACTAAAACATATTTTACTTTTGATTATATTAATAAAAATGATTTTAGACCAAAATATCTAAATTATGGTGTTAGAGAACATGCTATGTTAGCAATTGCAAATGGTATATCAACATATGATATTATTCCTATAGTTAGTACATTTTTAGTTTTTATAACATATTGTTTAACACCATTAAGAATGGCTGCTATGGCAAAACATAAAGTTATTTATATATTTACTCATGATAGTGTTATGTTAGGTGAAGATGGACCATCTCATCAACCAATAGAATCATTAACTATTTTAAGATCAATTCCAAATTTATTAACATTTAGACCATGTGATACAACAGAAGTTTCAGGATCATATCAAATGGCATTAAAATATGATGGACCATCAGCTATAGTATTATCACGTCAAGAAGTACCTAATATATTATTCTCTGATATGGATAAAATGAAAAAAGGTGGATATATAATACATGAAGCAGAACAAATAAAATTAATAATAGTTGCAACAGGTTCAGAAGTGTTTTTAGCATTAGAAGTAATTGAATATATTAAAGATATTCGTATAGTATCAATGCCATGTTGTAATTTATTTGATTTACAAACAGAAGAATATAAAGAAGAAATATTACCAAAAAATATTAAAAAAATGAGTATTGAAGCTGGATTAACATCTGGATGGTATAAATATGTAGATTATACATTTGGTATAGATACATTTGGCACAAGTGCTAATATAAATGATATAAAAAAATTTTATGGATTTAATGTAGAAAAATTAATTGAATTAATAGATAATATAATAAAAAATTGAATAATTGTTTTATTAATATTAATTTATTAATATTAATAAATTAATATTAATAAAATGGCAGAACAAGATTTAGGAAAATATTATTATGAAATTGGAGATTATAAAAAAATGCAAAATTATTATTTTCAAAAAATTAATGATGGAGATATTAATGCAATATATAGTTTAAGAGCATATTATTTAGAAATAAAATGTCCTCAAACTAATATAATGAATTATGATATTTATGAAAAAAGAAAAAAAAATAATGAAAAAATAAAAAAAGTTGAAAATAAAGCAATAAAAATATTATCATCAATTGCAATAAAAAATGATAATATAAATTTAATGTCAGATCTAGTTATTTATTTTGATGATAAACAGTTATATGATGAAATGATTAAATTTTCTAATATGATTTTAGAAAAAGAACCCGATCATTTATATGCTAATTTAAAATTAGCATATTATTATAAAAATATTAATAATTATCAAAATATGATAAAACATTTTTTGATAATCATATCTCATCCAAAAGCAATGGTTGAATTAATTATATATTATGATAGTATTAATGATTATGAAGAAATGAGTAAATATAATTTATTAGCATTAGATAATCCAAATATTTTATGTCATTTAGCATTTTATTATGAATCAATTAAAAATTTTGATAATATGATTAAATATTATTTAATGGCTATTGAACAAAAATATACACAAGCAATGTATTATTTAGGAAATTATTATGAGAATCAAAAAAATTATAATCAAATGAGAAAATATTATATGATGGCAATTCAAAATAATATAAATGATTATTATTTTAACATTATTAATAAAAGTTTAAATAAAATTAAAGAATGTCAAAAATGTTTTAATTATAACAATATAATTAAAAAATATAATTGTGGTCATTATATTTGTCAAGATTGTTTTAATTTTACAATAACTAGTAAATTTAATTCAAATGATAATACTGTTAATAATATAATGAAATGTGGAGAATGTAATTGTGATAATATAGTATATTCATACAAGATAGAATTTAGTGATAATGATTTAAGTGATATTGATGAATAAATTTTTTTATTTAATTTTATTTTATTTAATTTTATTTTATTTAATTTTATGATCTAATATTAAATACATGAATAAATCATTGATAAAAATTAAAAAAATATTAAATAATAATTATCCAATTGAAATTTCATTTGATAAAATTAATACTCTTTCTCATTTTTATATAAAATGTCATAATTGGAATAAATTTTTACCATTTAATATTAATATTGATGGATTAATTTTAACTGGGACTTTTAAAGATTATAAAATAATTAAAGTTATAACTAATAAAATTTTAGATTGGAATAAATATATATTATTATGTGTTTCTTTATATAATATAAATTATAATCCATGTATTGATATTAATAAATTTATGTGCTTTTTACATATTGATAATTATCTTGATATATTAAAAATTAAAAAAATAATTATAAAAGATAATGATGATATCATTGAATATAAAATAAATTATCTTGATAATCATAAAACATATAATTTAATTTGGAGTTCTAATATTATATCAAAAATAATTAATAAAAATAATCATTTTTATTTTGAATCATTTAATGTTTATCAAAATTATAAAAAACTTGGGGCAGAAATAGATAGATTAATAAAAAATAGAGATAAATATAAAAATATTCATTTTCATCTAGATAATAATGGTGGTGGAGATATTGTTCTAGCTCATATTATTTTAAGATGTTTATGTGGTAAAAAAGAAAAATGGATGAAAAATATAAAAAAAATACTATCAAATAAAGAAACATTTGAATGGGATTGTTGGAAAGAAGAAAATATATCTAGTCCAAATTATGATGTTATCAAAAAATTAAATTTAGATAATTTGCCAAATTATGATACAAAATATAAAGGAAAAATATATTTACATATGAATAAACAAAATGGAAGTTCAACATGGTTTTTTATAACTTATTTAATTTATGCTTTTTCTAATAAAATTAATAGATATTCTAAAAAATGTTATGGACAAACTATTAAATATGGAACAATTGAAAGTAATCAATTAATATTATTAGGTCATTCAGCAACAACTTCAGGAGATGGTAATGCAGTATCAATTAAATATAATAATATTGAAATTCTTTGTCCAACAGAACAATTTATATCTTGTTCTATTAAAAAAAATGATTGGAATAGATTTTGGAAAGAATAATTTATTATAAAATATTTTTGTTAAATATAATTATTTAAACATAATATATTATATTATATTAATAATGAATTGGATGCATAAAAATCATAAATTAATTAGAATGAAAAGATCAAGAGATGATTCTGATGAAGAATCATCAGTTAATTTATTAAATTTAATGTCTAAAAAAAATAAATGTGAAGATAATCTTTATGTTATAGATAATAATATATATTTTCAGGATGATATTACACATGAATCAATTAGTTCATTAAATAGAGAAATTAGATTATTAGGAAATGAATTAATTATTATGGGAAATAATTTTGGAATTGAAACACCAGTAATAAAATTACATATTACATCTTATGGTGGTTCAGTTGTAGCAGCCTTATCTGCAATTGATTGTATTGAAGAATCTAAAGTTCCTATACACACTATTATCGATGGTTATGCAGCATCGGCAGCGACATTGATTTCAGTTCATGGGAGTAAGAGATATATTAAAAAAAATGCATCAATGTTAATTCATCAATTAAGATCAGGTATATGGGGTAAGATGTCAGAAATTAATGATGATTATATTAATTTACAAAAAACTGATAAATTAATAAAAAAAATATATTTAGAAAAAACAAAATTAAAAAATAAAGAGATTAATAATATATTAAAACATGATTTAGATTGGGATGCACAAGAATGTTTAAAGAATGGATTAGTAGATGAAATTTTATAATCTAATCCATCTAAATTTATTATTATGCTCGATACTTAAAGTGAGATACATATAAGGTTTATAATATATATAATAGTTAAGTAATTCATTTGCTTGTTGTTCATTATAATTTGGCAATGATATATGCCATTCAGTTTTTGAATATTTTGGACCTTTAATATTCTTAAATTGTAACTTGTGTAATTCTTCTGCAAATAAATTTAAGAATCTACTTCTAAATGTAATTCAGTACATAATAATAAACGTAAAATCATATTATAATATATAAAAGTAAAATATTTATATTAGGATATATAAAATTATCTATAATTTATTCAAATCTATAAAATAAATATTTATCATTATTTAAATATTATTAAATATAATATTTAAATGAATATTGTTTTTTTGGGATATTATGGACATAATAATTATGGAGATGATTATTTTGAATATATTTTTAAAAAGATATTTTTAAATTATAAAGTATCTTTTTATAATCCAAATAAAATAACTAATTTATCTGAATCTACAAATATTATAATATGTGGAGGAGGAGATATTATTAATGATTATTTTATGAAACAAATAATAAAATTAAAATATAATTTAGAAGATAAAGTTAAAAAGAAAATTCCAACATATGCAATAAGTATAGGAATAACATTTAAAAAATCATTTTATGATAATAAACCATATTATTTAGATATATTTGATTATTTTATTGTTAGAAATAAAATAGATAAAGAATTATTAGATAAAAGATATGATCCTGAATATGTTAAATATTTACCAGATATAGTTCATGGAATTATAAAATATAAACGTAAATATATAATACAGCCTATATGTAAAGAAAAAGTAATAGGAATTTTTTTAACTAATACAATAAGTAATTCTGGTACAAATTTAACATATAATGATGAAATTAAAAAATTTGCTGAATTAATTCAAACTATTCCTAAAGAATATAAAATTCATCTTGTTCCTTTTAATACTGGTCCAAATAAAAATGAAAATGATAACGAATTAAATAAAAATATATATAATTTATTAAATGCTGAAACTAGGAAAAATGTATTTGTTAAACATTATTCTTTAAAAGATTTATTAAATACTTTTAGAAATCAAATTTATTCATTTGGAATATGTATGAGATATCATGCTCATATTTTATGTAATACTTATAATATACCTTTTATTTCAATAAGTATGACAAATAAAACATTTGAATATATGGTTGATTTTGGTTTAGATAATTATTATATAAATTATAATGATAGAGTTTTAAATATTGAAAATATAATAGAATTAATAGAAACAGGAATAACAGATAAAGTTTTTAAAAATCAGAAACAATCAAAAATTATTAATTTAAATGATTTTACATATCCTGTTACAAATTTAATAATTAGAACAAAAGGTCCAGAATATTTTGATATTGATAGATTTAATAAATTTTTCAATATGGCAATGAAAGATTTATTAGAATATTTATTTAAAGATGAAAACCAAACAGAATTAATAAATATATTTATTGAAAATTGGAATTTAAGTGATATATATAAATATTTAAAGATAAATATTCCAATAGATGAAGCAAAAAATATAACAAATTTTGTTATATTTAAGATATTTAATACTTTTCATACAGAATATAATTATGGTTTGGAAGAAAAGATATTTAATTGTAATTTAAAAGATAATATTTTATGGATATATGAAAATAAAAGTTATAAAGGTCATAAAAGTAATTTTATAAATATATCAAATAATATTAAATTAAATTTTAATTTTATTGATAATACATTTAAACAAGATATACATAGGTCTGGATGGAATTATGTTTCACAACAATTAATAAATAAATATCATAATTTAGATTCTAATTTAATAGTAGATTTATATGTTGATAAAACATTTTTATGGGAAGAAAATATTTATAAAAATTTAAAAAAGATACCATATATTAAATCATGGATAGGATTTATTCATCATACTCCAGATCCAAATTATACAAATAATTCATTAAATAATATATTAAAATCTGAAACATTTTTATTATCTTTAAAAAAATGTAAATGTTTAATAGTTTTATCAAATTATTTGAGAAATTATTTATTAAATGTATGTAAATTAAAAGTTAATATATATACATTAACACATCCGACTGAGAGTATTTTAGCAGACAATATATTTACATTTAATAAATTTAAAAAAAATAAAAATAAAAAAGTTATTCAAATTGGTGGTTGGTTAAGAAATTCATATGCAATATATGAATTACCATTAAATTATAAAAAATTAGATATCAAAAAATATATATTACAAGGTAGGGAAATGGAAAATTATGTTAAACCTGAAAAGTTCAGTCATTATGATCTTTTAAATTCTCAAAATAAAGATTATAATATTATTAATAATAGAATATGTTATGCAACAACTAATAAATATATAGAAGGTTTAATAAATCATTTATCTGTTCAATATAATGATGTTACAATTATTAAATATTTAGATAACAATAAATATGATAATATATTATCTGAAAATATTGTTTTTATTAATTTAATTAATGTTTCTGCATGTAATACATTAATAGAATGTGTAATGAGAAATACTCCAATTATAATTAATAGATTAGAAGGTGTTGAAGAAATTGTTGGTTCAGAATATCCATTATTTTATGATAATATTGTTGAAGCTGGAGAAATAATAACAGATATAAATAAAATTAAAAAAGGATATGAATATCTTGTTAAATTAGATAAAACAAAATTAAAAATAGAAACATTTTTAGATGATTTTGAAAATATAATTAAATTAATAACTTAAAACATACTATCTACAAATCCTGTTTCTGAATTTCTAATAAATTGATGTCTAATATTAATAACATTAGTATTATCATATTCTGGATATAAATTTTTTAATTCATCATTAAATTTTTCACAACCCCAAAATGTATCTGTTGCAATTTCATCATTTTCAATACCATGGCATAATGCAATACATATTTCATCATCAACTAATAATGATTGTTCACGAATACCATCTTGATTTTTTTGTAAAATGATATTATAAACATATGGAACATTAGATAAAAATATTGGACTAATATTTTTAGGATGTTCCCATATTCCATTATATAAAATAGGATGTGTTGGTGTTAATATTACATTATTAACTTGACAAAATTCTGTTGCTTGACAGAAATCTTCTGATTGTATTCTATTAGTTTTAATTAATTTTTCAATTCTTACATATTCATTATTACTTTTTAATAATCTAATATCACATTGATTTAATAACATTTGTTCTAATTCAATAAATGTTATTCTTTGTCCATTTTCTAGAATAATAGTAGAATTTGGATGAAAACACCCAGAACTTGCATTATTAAATGTAGAAGAATATTGTGGAATTGCTGTTGTTCTTCTTTCAATAGATCCAGATGGTTTAATCATTGGCATACTATCATAAATATCACAAATACGATCATATTCTTCTTTTGCAATATCATTACCAAAACATTGTAATGATACATCTTTAAAATTAGCAGAATATTGTTTATCTAATGCAATACCTAATGTTTGCCAATATGCTTCACCCCATTTTCTCCAATATTCTGGTTTAGAAATTGCTAAACTAATTTGTTCATTTAAATCATATTCTAAATTAATAATTAATTGATACCAATTTGGCTCCATAGATGAATCACATGGAGGAGCTGTTGAATAAAATTCTGTAATTTCATTTTTTAATAGTTCAATTGCTTCTTTATTTTTTGATAATAATATTGTTGATAATTTAGTTCTAAATTCATGATATTTTTCTTTTAATTGAAAATATTCTGTTGAATATTCTGTTTCATTTTCATAAACTCCAAAAGCATTTTCATTAATATATGTTCTTGCAAAAGTTCTACCAAAAATAGTTCCAACCATTGATGCATCATAACATAATCCATATGAACCAGAACACATATTTGCAATTTTAATTAACAATGAAGTACATGCATTTGGTCCAAAACCAATTGTATCCATATTGAATTCAAATTCTCCATTAGTTTTAAATTCATTAAATAATGAATCAACATTACGTTCTGTTAATGTTTGATCTTCACCATCTGTTAATGTAATAACATTAATTTTAGTTATATTTTTACTTTTTGCTTCTTTAATCATTGATTTTAGAATTTTCATTGAAGAAACAATATTAGTTCCACCATTAGGTCTAATACCACTTATTTTTTGGAGCATATCTTTTTTTGTTTCTGAATTCATTTGTAATAATGGACACAATACTCTTGCAGTAGAATCAAAAATAATAATTCCCATATACATTGATTCTGGACAAGCATTTACACATAGATTTGTTCCCTGACATGCAAAGTCCATTCTAGTGAATCCAATACATTCTACATCTGTAGATGCTGGTTCACCCATAGAACCAGAGTAATCAACAATAAAGACAGTCGCTTGTTTTGAATAATCCATTTTTAAATTAATTATATATATAATTAATAAAAATTATTTTATTCAATTTTTTTTATATAAATTAGCTACAAAAAATAAATTATTAAATATATATTAGGAAAAGAATATTTATTTTTATAGATTATATAAATCTATAAAAATTATTATAAATTTAAAAGTTATTATTTATTTTAACAACAATGTTAATATGAAAGATAAAATATTTTAGAATTTTAAAAAATATATTTTATATATTGTAGAAAATAAATATAAAATAGTTAGAAAAATAAAATATAGTTTTAACTATTATATTAAATGTTCTATTAAAATGCTATCTGATTATTATAATCAGACAATAAAAAACCTTATTATTGGACATAAAGAAAAACAAAGTTTTTCCTTTATTAGCCCTTCAAGATTTATACTAGATATATCCTAATTAAACTAATTTTAATTATTATAAAAAAATATTTATTTAAAAATATTTACTTTTTTAAATTTTTATCTGTTTTTACTATATATATATAATGGAAAGTAATAATTATTATAAAATGAAATATTATAAATATAAAGCAAAAAATGCTAAATTAAAGGGGGGGGGGATAATATTAATTTAATTAATATATTGTCTGATATTTCTTTTTTAGATAAAAATTTACAAGACTATTATAACATATTATATGATATATCTTATTTAGAAAAAATTCCACCATATATTTTCTCAAATCTTACTACTAAAGAAAAGTTAAATTTTGTAGATAAAAATAATCTACAAAAACATCCATTAATAATACAAAAAAAAAAAATTGCGGATCATGAACTTAATAGTATTTTTTCCAAATTAGGACACTCGGATAAATATAAATTAGATGAAAACACACCGGAGGGAATAAAAAGAGAAATATTAATTAAATATGAAGATAATAAAAAAGAACAAGAAAAAAAATTAAAAATTAATAAAATAAATAAAATAACAACTAAACAATATGGTGAATTAGTTGCATATGATCATTCTAATATAGAAAAATTAGAAAATTTACAAATTAAATTAAACGAATTGAGCACAGACATAGAATCAATAAAAAATAAAAAAAAAATTGCTGATTTATATAAAAAAATTCATAATTTTACACCAAGTCAAAATGACATAGATGCACAATTGTATAATTTAAATTCAGATTCAGAATATAATGATGAAGATATTCAAAAAATTTATGAAATACTTGAATTATAAAAAATATACAATATACAATAGAGCTAAGGAATTAATAATATATATATTAGGAAAAGAATATTTATTTTTATAGATTATATAAATCTATAAAAATTATTATAAATTTAAAAGTTATTATTTATTTTAACAACAATGTTAATATGAAAGATAAAATATTTTAGAATTTTAAAAAATATATTTTATATATTGTAGAAAATAAATATAAAATAGTTAGAAAAAAGAAAATATAGTTTTGACTATTATATTAAATGTTTTATTATAATCAGACAATAATAAACCTTATCATTGGACATAAAGAAAAACTTTGTTTTTCCTTTATTAGCCCTTCGGGGAAAACTATTTATAATGAATATAATAAATAGTCTAAAAATGGAATTTTTGAAACAGTATATAATTATTTTATTAAAGAAAACTATTTTAAATTAAGTAAATTAAAAAATAATAAATTTATTTATAGATGTAACTAATATAAGTAATAAAAATTGTTCTAAAAATATTGGACAATTTAAAAAGCTTAGCTTTTTAAATTTAAGCTTTCTGGGAATTAATGTAGAATATAAAAAGAAAAAATCAAAAAATACAGAATACTAAAATTAAGAAAGAATTATTAAAAGATAGATATAAAATAGAAAATTTATTTGCACATATTAAAACATTTAATAGAATATACTTAAGAAAAGATAAAAAAATTAAAAATTATATGAGCTTTGTATATATGGGACTATTAAAATATTTATTTAATTATAATAATAAACATTATTCAATTATAATAGATCTACCAAAATTTAAATAAATTTTTAATAAAATATAAATATTCTTTTTCTAGAAATATGTTTATTTTATTTTTATTGCGTTAAATTTATAAAAATAAAATAATTTTACATTTAATAGTTATAATAATTAAATTAATTTTAATTATTATAAAATAATCTATAAAAATAAATATTCTTTTTCTAATTATATTATTTAATTTTTTGTATAAATAAAAGAAAAATCTTTCTGAATTACTTTTTGTTTTTGAAAAAATGCAATTTTTTCACTAATATTAAATTCACAATGTTGATCATAATATTTTTCAAATAATCCTAAATTAATTATTTTATTATTTTTAATTAAATAATATTCTATATCATTATATAATTCATAAGGATTTTCAATTTGTTCATAATCTAAAAATATTTCATTATCAATATATTCATTATTTATTTGTGAATTATTTTTAATTTCATATATATTAGGAAAATGTTTTTCATGAATTATTTGTTTTCCAAATTTAGCAATAAAATCACTTTGATCTAATACATATTGTTTTGTATACTCTCTGAAATATCCTAAATCACAAACATTATCATTTATAATTAAATAATATAATTTATTTCTATCTAAATGATAAGGATTATATATCTTATAATATACAATATCATCAATTTGTTTTGTATTTGACATTATAAATATATATTATTTAAATATTTAAATAATATATATTTCAAATTTTTTACATTCTATCAATTTTAGGTATATGAATAACTTCTTCAATCAAATATGTATTAGAATCTATTTTTTTATGAATACCATATTCTGTTAATATTTTTCCAACTGGAAAATCCAATTCTATATCATAAACTATATCTGTTTCTGGATTGAACCAATATTCTGAAATTTCAGATATTTCATCTTCAATTTTCATTCTAGCTTTTATTTTAAAAACTTTAATTTTTTTTTTAATAGAACTAATAGAATTTAATCCATTATTAATTTTACTATCATAATAGATATCATCTTTATAAGCTGGGGCAACAAATTTATCAAAATATGATTTTTCATTAAATTTAAAACATGTATATTGTTCATTTAACATATTATGATTTTTAAAAAGTTCACAATCAATAGCTGCTTCTCGAATAGTCTGTAAAAACGAATCAATTAATATTTCTTTTTCTGATGCTAATTTTTGTATATTTTGATCAGTTGTCTCTTTTTCTGTATTTCTAATTGCATTATATCTATAAATATCAACTTTTCTTTCTTCCATTGGTAGGGCTTTATGTGAACACATTCTAATAGCACGACCAATTAATTGTGTAATTCTAACTTCATTCCAATAAGGTTCCATAATATGAACTTGTCTAACATTTAACAAGTTAATACCTTCTGAACCTGCAGGTGAAATCATAATAATTTTAATAACTTTACCAAAAATATTTTCTATAGAATTATAACTTTTAAGATTACTTTTTCTAATATCTTTTTCAATTTCTCCATGAAATTCTGTATATCTATAATTATCTTTACCTGAACCTTTACTAAAATCAGAATAATCAAAATATGATAAATAAATTTTAAATATTTCTAAACCTTCCATTTTTACAAAATTGGAAAAAACTAAAACAGGACCTTTTGATTTCATAATATTAAATATAATAGCTGTCATTTTACATGAACATGAATATAAAGTTTTTAAAAGAGAAGATTTATTATTATGATTTTTCCAAAATTCTGTAAATTTATATTTATATGTATTTTTATAAATTTCTATATCTTTTATTAAAGTATTGCCTGTTTTTTCATCTTGTAATAACAAACTATCTAATAAATTTACAAATTTTTTCATAAATGAATCTATAGCTTGTAAATACATTGAAATATTTTTTCTAATTGCATCTAAATCTTTTTTTTCATTATCTATCATATTCCCAGATGCTATTTCTATTGCTTCTTTTTCTGTTAATTTAAATTTCGATGGTCTAGGTCTATTTTCACCAGTAAAATTTCCTCCCATAACTGGAAAAACAAAATTAGATGATTGACGAGTATAAGAACGATAAACAGTTGTTCCTGATTTATTTTGTGCTCTTGCTATTTCTAATTGTTCTTCAATATATTCATTATGTTCATAAACTTCTTGTTGATATTTATCCATAACTAAATTTTTTTGATGAAAATGTTTAGATGCAAATAATTGGGGATCTGAACCAATATAATATGAAACTAGACCTAATATTCTTCTTTGAAACATATTTTTTGTTTCTGGATTTAAAGTATGTTCCCTACCATTACGAATAATATAAGTTTCATTAAATTTAGTTTCAGTATTTGGAAATATTCCGGGTCTTAATAAATTAAAGATTAATGCTAATTCATAAGGTGTATTAACAGCAGGAGTTCCAGATAATAAAATAACTCGTGTTGAATCATTTTCTTTTTGATCTTGAATAATATATTCATATATAGTTGATGCCCTCTTACCATTTTTAGTTATAAGATTATTATAAACATTTTTAATAAAATTATGTGCTTCATCAAATATATATATATTTTTTTTATTTGAATCAGATTCTTTCATTGCATTTAAAAAAGCTTTATCTGCATTAGGTGCATCATAATGAATAAATTTAATATTTGCCATTCTTTCTTCAAAATCTGGTTTAGGAATCCATTCTTTTAAATCTTTCAACCATGGATCATCTTTTAATGATGCTTTAATTAAAATAAAAACATTCCATGCTGGATTATAATTATATAAAATATTATATACATTGATTGCAGCAACAGTTTTTCCTGCTCCTAAACCATGATAAATTAATGCGTTATGATATAGAGATTGATAATTTAAAAGAGAACCAATAAAAGATTGATATTTACGTAATTCTTTAACATTATCAGAATTAGGTAAATTACATAAATCTTCACCATCTTTTCTTTCAATAGGATCTAATTTATATTTTTTAAAATTTGATAAAATCCATAAGGGAAATAATCGACCATTAATTTTTAAATCTACATAATTTTGTATTTCTGACATTTATAATATATATTTAATAATAATTATTAAGTATATATTTAAAAAAAATTATTTATTTAATGTTTTTTAGCAGATTTTTTAGAACCTTTTCTAGAGCCTTTTTTAGACCCTTTTTTAGGAGAAGGTTGAGTTTTTGAAACGGATGATTTTTTGGAGGATGGTTTTTTAGAAGATTTTGAGGATTTTTTAGAGCCTTTTTTGCCTCCATGTTGTTTGGTTTTACTACCACCTGCCTGAAATATTGGTTCATCACGCATAAACATTTGTAATATTGCAATATAATCTCTATTAATAATTTCTAAATCATGTTTTGTAGATCCATCTACTTTTTTGACACTGTCAGTTTCTTCAATTTTATCTTGTAATTTTAAAGCAAATAATCGAATTGATGCTTTATATCCATCTATTTTTGTTTTGTATAAAAAAAATTCCCTTTTTTCATTTCTTAGTAATTCTTCTCTACTAGCGTTTTCTATTTCTACCTCTTGTGCAGTATATTTGTCATTGGAACCTGGTTTATTCATATCAACTGTAACCGCTCCAGTATTCTCTTCTAGTCTTTGGCTAGCTAACATCATCCATCCCATTTCTTCAACTAAATGTTTTCCCCATAAATGGAGACCTGAAACTGTACAATCATATACTATTGCCATATTATATATATAATATAAATATAGATTTTTTTTTATAAATAATTTATTTTTTTAACTATAATATTTTTTTAATATTTTTTTCATATAATTTAAATAAAATAATAGAAAAATATTTATATAAATATTAGATCATAAATAATATAATATTTATATTATATAAATAAATATAAACTATATAATATTATTATTTTAATAAATCTGCAATAATAAATGCTAATTCTAATGATTGCATACAATTTAATCTAGGATCACATTGAGATAAATACATTTTAGATAAATCTGTCTCTAATATAGAATTATTTTCCCCTCCCAAACATTCTGTTACATCATCAGATGTTAATTCTAAATGTATTCCTCCGGGAACAGTTCCTAATTTTTTATGAATTTTAATAAAATTAATAACTTCTTCTTTAATAGCATCAAACGAACGAGTTTTAATACCATCCTGACTCTTAAATGTATTACCATGCATGGGATCACAACACCATACAACATTTAATGCATTTTTTTGAACTTGGCGAATTACATCCGGTAATTTAAGTTTAATATTTGATCCCATTCTTGTAATTAATACTATTTTACCCGGAATATTATTAGGATTTAAAATATTTATTAATTCAATCAATTCTGAAATAACAACTTTATCTGAAACTTTAATTCCAATTGGATTTCTTATTCCTCTCATATATTCTAAATGTGCCCCATCTAATTGTCTTGTTCTTTCTCCTAACCATAATAAATGTGCCCCACAATTATATATATCATTACTTCTAGAATCTTCCCTAGTTAATGCTTCTTCGTAATTTAATAATAAACATTCATGAGATGTATAAATACTTGTTGCAATAAATTTTTCATCTTTAATATTTACCCCTAATCCTTTAAAAAAATGTATACTTTTTGTTGCTTGATTTGCTAATTCTCGATACATTGAACCCTCTTTTGTTTTTTCAACAAAATCTATATTCCAAGCATGTAATCTATTAATATCAGCATATCCCCCATGTGAAAAAGCTCTTAAAATATTTATAGTTTGTAATGATTGATAATATGCATCTAACATTCTTTCAGGATTTGGTATTCTATTAGTAACATCATTAATAATATCTCCTCTATATGTTAAAACTTTTGTTGAATTAATAATTTCATATTCATCACTCCTAGGTTTTGCAAATTGTCCAGCAATTCTTCCAATTTTTGTTACTGGTAAACCAGAACCATATGTTAAAATCATGCCCATTTGTAAAATTAATCTATATGTATCTCTAACTCTAGATGTACTAAAATTTACAAAACTTTCAGCACAATCACCACCCATTAATAAAAACCCTTGACCAATACTAATTTTAGCTAGAGATTCTTGTAAATTATCACATTCACCGGCAAAGACTAGAGGAGCTAAATTTGAAATTTTTTTTTCAACTGATTGTAGTTTATCCAAATCAGTATAAGATGGTATTTGATTAGGAATTTTACTTCTCCATGAATTTGGAGACCAAGCAAAAATTTGTGATATATAAATAGAAAATAATAGATATCTCATTATATAATATATTAATTATTATTTTTTAAATATTAATAATTTAAAAAATAATAATTTAAAAAATAATAATTTATAAATAAATTAAAAATATATAATCCAATATATACTAAATTATAATAATAGATAATATATAATAGATTAAAAAATTGAAATAATTATTTTTTATATAATTTGTATATACTTTACTATCAAAAATGGGAAAGAATTCAACTGGCGGAAACAAGCAGAAGAGGCAAAAAAATCATACTGAGAAGCCTAAATCAGTACCTATTACACAAATTACACCTGATGAAGAAACAACATTCATTGGAACTGTTACAAAAAATTTAGGAAATTATAGATTAAATGTGGATATTTATCCTACAAATACATCACATAATACATTAATTCCAGGTTCTTTTCGTAAAAAAGTTTGGATCAAAACTAATGATTTAGTTTTGATTCAAATTTCTGATCTAGGTGAAAAACAATCATATATTATTCATAAATATGAACCTAGAGAAATTGAAGAATTGATTGCTATAAATAAATATAAATTAAATAATGGTTCTGAAATTGATGATTTATTTTCAAACGTCGAAGAAGCAGGAACAGAAGCAGAAATTAGTTTAGATGATTTATAATTAAAACTAAATATATTATTTTTTTATTTATAAATATTATAATTTGGCTTTATTTTATATTTGTTTTAGAGGATTTGTAATTAAATCTATATAAATTTGACATGCTATTTTTTTATCTATATATTTATGTGTTGAAATTTTATCATCACAATTTTCTTTTAATTTTTGGAATTCTGTTAATAATGTTTGTAATTCTGTATTACCTCCAATAAATACATATTTATCATTTATTTTATAAAATACTTTTGGAAATGAAGAATATGTTTTAGATATTTCTATAAAATCAGAATCATCATGTGTATAATTTGGACATAATATTAATTCTGCAGATGTATAAGTAGATAATGTTTCAAAAGTTTGTTTAGAATGTGGGCATTGATCAATATAAAATGCTTTAAACATATATTATATAATATAGATAAAAATATTTATAATGTAATAAATTTATTTTATATATATATTATCTAATAAAATAATATATGACAAAAATAACTTATTATTTAATAATGATTTTAATAATTTTTATAATTTTATTATTAATTAATTATAATTATGATAATATTATAAATATATTTTTTAAAAAACAAGAAAAATTTATAGATTTAAATGAAAATAATATAAATAATATAAATAATATTGATAATATAAATAATATAAATAATATAAATAGAAATAATATAAATAATATAAATAAAGTAAATAATAAAGATATAAATAATATAAATATAAATAAATATAGTGATAATAAAGAAGATTTTAATAATTTTTTAATTGATAATGATAATATTATGATTGAATCAAATATTGATAATTTTTTAATTTTAAGTGATGAGTATAAAATTACAGAAGAAACAAAATATGCTATAAATAATGCTTTAGAAAATATCTAAATTTTTTGATTATATAAAAATGAATATTTAGAACCATTTTCATCATCAGTTGAACAATAAAATATAGAAACATGATTAGTTAAAGTTTTAATATTATAACATACATTTATTATAATTGGATTATCTATTAAAATTATAAAATCTTTATAAAAATTATTTTTTTTATTAGAAATATTAGATTCATATAAAAAATTATTATCTATATCATTATTTTCAATTTCTAATTTTTCAATATTTATATTAAAACTAAAATTTTTAATTTTAATATATAATTTATCTATATTTTCATAATGTTTTATATTATTTATATCATTTAAATTATATACATCATATAAAAATGTTCCATTAATTATAATATCATCTTTATTATCAAATAATTTATAGATTTTTTTTTGAAAAAAATCTAATGAACAAATTGGTGATGTTGATATTTGTAATATATCAGTTTCTATATTAATATAAGACATTATATTATGATTAGATAATAAATTATTAAATAATTTATTAATTATTAATCTATAATATATAAAATATTATAGATTATTTATAAAATATTTTCTAAATTATACTAAATGGGAATTCCTGGATTTTTTAATTCTATATCAAAAAATTATAATATTGCAATTAATAATAAATTACAAAATATTCATATTTTTTTAGATTTTAATTCTTTAATTTATACTGCAAAATATATAGTATATAATATATTAATTAATTATATTAAATTTAAATTAAATTTAGAATATGATACTAAAACTGAATTTGATAAAATTTTATCAGTTTCTGTTTTAGATCTTGTATGTTTAAATTATTTAGAAAATATTAATGAAAAAGATGGTAATGATATTTCAAATATTCGTAATGAGATGATATTAAATACAATATTAAATTTAGTAAAAAATATATATTCTCAAATTTCAAATATATCATCATTTAATATTTATTTAGATGGAGTACCATTTATTGGTAAAATGATAGAACAAAGAAAAAGAACTTTATTAAGTGGATTAATAAATCGAGGAAGAGAATTATTAATTCAAAATTTAAAAATTGATCCAAAAACTAAATTTATAAATATAATTATAGATCCATTTATAAATTTAGATAAATCAGTAATTAAACCAGGAACATATTTTATGACTATATTAGAAGAATGGTTAAATAATACTTTTAAAGATAATATTATAGAACATATACAAATATTATCCCCAAAATTTACTCAAAAAAATTGGTCATATTCTGGATTCTTAGAATCAGGTGAAGCTGAACATAAGATAATGGATAAAATATTAACTAATTCATATTCAGATATATTAGTATATTCTCCAGATGCAGACATGATAATTTTATTATTACCATTAACCAATATTAATATTTATCTAGTACGTGATTCTGTTGATGGATTAGTATATAGTTTAAGTAAATTAAAAGATGATATCATAACAAATATTAAAGAAATAAATTCATCTAATTTAGAGTTTAATGAACAAAGATTAATATTAGATATAGCTTTTATATATAATATATTTGGGAATGATTTTTTACCAAAATTAGACAATGTAAATATATATGATAAATCAACAATAAAATTAGTATTAAAACAATATGTTAAATATTTTGAAGATATAAAAGATTATTTAATAGATGAAAATAATGATATAAATTGGTATAATTATGTAAAATATTTATATTATTTAAATAATATATTTACACATCCTAAAATAGAAAAATTATATAAAAATAAAACAATTTTAAGTAAAGATAATTTCACAGATCAAATATATTCTTTACAAAATTTTAATAGAGGTTTATATGATAAAAATGAAGATAAATATATATGGAATAAAAATTTTTATGAAAATTCACAATTTTTTGATGATGAAAATAAAGAAAATATTATTAAAGATTATTTAATTGGAATTATAATGATAATGATATTATATTCAAAAATATATAAACATAATTTAAATGAAGAAGAAAAAAGAATTGTTAAATTATGGTATTATCAGCATCATAAATCTCCATTAATTATCGATATTCATACATTTTTGAATAAATTTATAAATAAAAATAAATTTGATAAAGAACAGTTTAAAAAAGAAATTAGAAATCATATTGTATCTTTTTTTAAAAATTTTAATATTGTTGAAATAACACCAACTAAACAATTATATTATATTACACCAATATATGATGATTTTATTAAATTAACAAATGCAGATACAAAATTATTTCCTAAAATAGAAGAACATTTAATATATGAAGAATATATATCACAATTATATTGGGATAAAATAAAATTATCATTAAATATTGTAGAATTAGTTGATTGTAATGGACAAAGATATATTGATAAATGTGTCCCTTTATTAAAATCAAAAAAAACAGATAAATATATCAATTTAATATTTGATATAAATAGATTTATTAAATAATTATTTAGTGTATTTATAATAACAAGTTTCATAATCATCTTTACATTCTTTTTTCATTTTTTCCCAATTTGGAATATGTTCTACAAAAAACTTATTAAAAAACTCACTGCTATCTTTTTGATCTTTTTGATCTTTTTTTAGTATTTCAAAAAGATTATTCTTAAAAAATAATTTGATTGCATCTGTATAATTTACATTTAATTCATTTAATAAATTATATTCTATGGTAAATTGTTCAATTAAAATAATTATGTCATTTAAATTTAATTTATTAATTTTTTTCATATTTATTACTAATATATTCTCAATAAAATTAATATCATTATCACTAATTTTTGATTTAAGATTTGTAGGGTTATATATATCATCAATTGCATCATTTATCTCATCCTCATTATATTTATAATTTTCATTTGCACTTGGAATAGAACTATAGTGAAATCCCTTTTTTAAAACATTACACAAATATTGTTTTTCTTCTATTTTATAATCTTCCATTTCTTGATCTTCTATAATATACTTTATAAAAAAATATTTATATAAATATTTTTTTATAAATATAAGTTAAAAAATTATAAATTTAACTATAGACTTATATTAATACACATGAGTTTGGATCCTTTTACAAGTGAAAATATGATTAATTCAAAAGAAAATATAAATTATACTGCTAATCAAAAAAAAAAAATAGCTGAACGTGTAGAAAATTTAAAATCTAAAAAACATTTTAAAGAAATATTTAAAATTGTTCATAATTTAGCACCAGATACATATACTGTAGATTCTTCTGGTATTTATATAAATTTTAATCTATTATCAAATGATGTATTAATAGAAATTGATAATTATTTAAATATAATTTGTTCAAAAAATGAAGAAATACCACTACCGATTAAATATACTCCATACTTTTCAGATAATTTTTTACCTAAAGATGCAGGTATTAAATTATCTAATCATGAAAAAAATATTTTAAAATATATTGAAAGTGAAACTGATTCTATTAATCAAAATGATTCTGATAAAAGAACATCTGAAACAAAACCTAAAATTATTATTAAACCTCTTACTTTTGATTAAGTTTTAACATCTTTAATATTGTTATATATTTTCATTATCAATTGTTGATTCAATTTGTTTAATAGCTGAATTAATTGACATTATTTTTTTCCCAGTCGTTGGTTTAACAAAATTTTCAACTTCTCCAACTAGTAGATGAACTTTTTATATCTTTATTTTCTTTTTGGAGTATCAGCCCATTCAGGAAACCAATCCCAACAAACTGTTTAATTTAGCACCAACTTCTTCCACCTTTTATTACATTTTCTCTTTTATCAATACCTCCACCGTGAAGACTTAAAAAACTATTTCCAAGTTTTAAATTTTGTACAATTCTTGCAACTAATTTGCCTTTATATAATAAAAATAATCAAATATTTCTCTATAATGTAATTTTTTACGATCCATTATAAATTAATATATATTAATTATCAAAATCAATATCTTCTAATTGATCTTCAGAAATTTGATTAAACTTAATTAAAGCATATGCACATGCTTTTTGTTCGGCTCTTTTTTTAGATGTATCTGTTGCTTTTGCAATTATATCACCTTTATAATCTTTAACACCCATAGTATACATTTTTTTATTTGATATAATTTCTTCTTTAATTAATATATATACTGGATGAGACCATTTATTACTATGATAAAATCTCAATAATCTATCTTTAAAATTAGTATCTTTATACAATATTTCAGCATAATCAATTTCAGTTTCTAATAGAATATTTAATAATATTTTACAAATAGAAAAACCTTGATCTAAATATAATGCACCCATAAAAGATTCAAAAGTATCTTCTAACAATTTATCTGCATGTCTTCCATTATTATCTTCAATTTGTTTAGAAATTAACATATATGTTTCTAAACCTAGTCTTTTTGCATATTTAGCTAAAGATTTTGTATCTTCTAAATTAGTTTTTAATCTAGTCATAAATCCTTCATCTTCATTATAATATCTTTTAAAAAGATATTCTGCAATTACACATTTTATAATAGTATCACCTAAAAATTCTAATCTTTCATTAGAATTTTCTAATAAATCAATAAAATTTAATTTATTTCTTAAAAAATATTCTTTTTCTTTTAATAATAAATCTAAATTTATATTAAAATATTCTTTTTTAATATATGATTTATGAGTAAATGCCTCTTGATATAAAGATAAATTTTTAACAACAATATCTAATTCTAATCTTTTTAATATATTAGTTATATGATCTGATATAACTAATATATTTTTTTCATTATAAGGAATAACAATTTCTTGTTTTAACATTTATTATATAAATATAATTATATATTTATATAATAAATATTTCAATTTTTATAATATATATTATATATATATATTTATGTTGAATAAATACTATAAATATAAATTTATGTATTTAAAAAATAAAAATAATCAATTTGGTAGTGCAGAGAGTAAAGAAGAAAATATATCTATTGAACCAAGAAAATGTCAAATAGATCATTTTTTATGTCCAAATAATACTTTAAATCTGGGGTTATGTGTAAGGGCTGGACAAGATTGTGATAAAGATGATATTCCAGAAGAAAGTTATATCCCCGAAATTAATTTAGAACATTTAACTGAAGAAGAAAAAAAACATTATGATGATACAATAACTAGATCATTAAGAAAAGGTTATATTGAAGATCATTTACTAGAAACATGCAATGGAGTTAATTTAATAAGAGAATATGATCATGAAGAATATATAATACCAGATTTTTTTTCAATAATAACTCTTAATATTATGGGAATTATTAGAGGTGATGTAAATAAATATGAATTTATGAAATTAAGAATTAAATTTTTAATAGAAGAAATTGAAAAAAACCAATATCCAGATATATTATGTTTTCAAGAAATGTCAAAAGAAGTTTTAGATGAATTATATCCACCAATTTCACATATTTATAAATTTGCAAATTATCAAATATTCGAGAGTGATGAAACTATAAAACCATTTATTATATCTAAATTTATACCTATAAAAACTAAATTAATAGAATTAAAAGGTAATTTAGGATATTCAAATAGTATTGGAATATATGAATTTAGAAATTTAACAATATATAATATTTATTTACAAGCAGGTTCAATAAATTCATTAGGACAAAAATATAAATGGCAACATTATTCTAGATGTCGTATTCAAGAATTAAATTATTTAAAAAAACTATTATTAGAAGAAACAAAGCCATATATTGTTTTAGGAGATTTTAACTTTGATCTAAATGATGATGGTTCAATATTTCCAGAAATTAATGTATTAAAATCAATAGAATTAAATGATTCTTTTAAAGATATCCATCCCGGTGATTCAGGATTAACAGAAAATACTGATATAAATACATTACGATGGAATGATAAATTTGAAGAAAAACATTATAGATATGATGCAATATTGTATAAAAATTTACAACCAACAAATTCTATATTATTTGCAAATAATGGTAAAAAAATGACATGTTTAGAAGATAATATAATTTATGAAAAGATTTTTGTTCCTAATAAAGAGAATTCTAATTTAAGAATTAATAAAAAAATAGGTGAGCAAAATTATTATGATTTATTTATATCAGATCATTTTGGAGTTTTAAGTAATTTTTCATTTTAAATATTCTAATTGATATGCATATATTGTTTCCATAGTAATATTATGATATTTTGAATTTAAAATATATTAAATGATTAAATTACAAGCTTTAATTATTTAATATATTTATACAAGTTATTATCATTAATTGAGTTAGTTGTTTTAATTAAATTTTCATTTGAATATAAAAATGATTTATTTTCTAATAAAATTGGTAAAGATTCTTCTAATAAATTTATAAATTTATTTTTATCAATGTAATTAGAATTAAAAATTATTTTATACAAACCTTTTTTATTTATAAATTTTATTTTATCACTAAATTCCAAATGTTTAGTTATATATTTTTTATTTACTTCTTTAATATTAAATGTTATAATTTTATTAATATCTTTTATATTAAACCAAAAAACAGAATCATTATCTAAAATAATTTTTATTTTAATATCATTAAAAGTTATTTCAAATATATTATTATTAAACCATAAATTTTTATTTTCATCAATAATAATATTAACATTTTTATTATTATATTTAATATTACAAGTCATATAATATATAATTATAAAATAAATATAATTATATAAATTAATTAAATATTTTTTGTAAACCAGAACTATCTAAATTTCCCGATGTATTTGTAAATATATATTCAGGTATTTTTGCATTTTTCTGTGTTGCAGGATCATAAGTAAATATAGTCCGTTGTCCTTTTTGTTTCTTTTTTAAAATATTCAATCTAAATTCTCTAGCTTGATCAATTGTATCACCAGAACATTTTAAAATAAATTCTTTAAATGGTGAATTATCTATAACTGTTTTAGATTTATTTTTTAAATAATCTTGCCTTTCTTTTAATAATTCATACATTCGAGATTCTATTTCTTTATATTTATCACTTCTATTAATATAATAATATTGTCTTTCTATTAATAAATGATTAAATAAAATCATAAAAGAACCAATTTTAATAGTTTCGGAACCTCCTGATTGATTATAGCGTTTATAAAATCCACCTAATTGAATTTTTTCTATTTTAGAATTATTTAGATGTAATATATTATATGGAATACATTTATTATTAGAACCATATATTTTTAATAAACAAACATTATTTAATATAAATTCAATATGTTGATCAGTAAATTGATAAAATGGTTTATATAAATTTATTTTAATATTTTTATATTTTTCAGATAATATTTTTTCTATAAATTTATTTATTATTTTAATATCATTTTCAAAATTTACAGAAAAACATTCTAATTTATATTTATTAATTTCAGATGATCTGGATAAATAATATTCTTCTGCAATTGATCCAATAAATATTAATGTATTTAATTTAGATATTTCATTAAATATATTTGTTTTAATATCAATCATATCTTTATTTAATTTATATTTATTTTTTTCAAGTTCTAATGGATAATATTTTAATAATATATTAGCTCGAAAAAATGTTTTATCTTTTAATCTCCAATAAGATGTGATTGGATCATTATATTGTCTTAAAATATCTACTAGTATCCATAATGGATGAGAATATAATAAACCATTTATAGTGATAACTGGCATATTCGAAAATATATTAGAAGGCATATATGACATATCACATATTTGTTCAAAATTAACAAAAATAGTATAAGTTTCGGCATGATTTGCTTGTCTACCTTGAACATATTTAAATTTTTTACCATTTAATATATTTGATAATTCCATAATATCTTCTATTGGTTTTGGAGTATAAAATTCTATATCTTTACAATCTTTAATTGAATAAATACCATCTTTTTTATTTTTATTTTTAATTAATTCATTATAAGCAGTTCCACCATATATAATTCTTTTTTTTTTTCTAATAAAATCACAGATTACTTCTTTAACTTGAAAACATTCATCTAATGTTGGTTCTAATGTTTTTTTTTTAATATCATTAGCTTCATCTATTATTTGGTCTAATTTATCTGTTATTGCCTGAATATCTATTTCTCTATATAATTCCATTATATAATAACTCTATATTTTATTTATTTTTTTTATAAAAAAAATAAATAAAATATTTTATATATTTATAAAATATTTTTATTATAAATTATAATTATTTAATTATAATTATTAAATTATATAATAGTTTACAAAGTATTTAAAACATCGATTGTTGGAGATTCTGTTAATTGAATAATACCAAAACGTAATTTTATTTCTTCCATCCTTGAACGTTGATCATTGAGAATTAAATTTAATGCTAAACCTTTTTTACCAAATCTTCCAGAACGACCAACACGATGGATATAATTATCTATTTTAAATGGTAAATCATAATTTATTACTAGAGATATTGATTGAATATCAATACCTCTTGCTAATAAATCAGTTGTAACTATGATACGATATTGATTTTTTTTAAAATTTTTAACAATATCATCACGTTGTTGTAGACTTAGTTCTCTATGAATACATGCAATTGGAAAACCTTGTTCTAATAATTGTTCATAAATATATTTTGCTTTTTCAATTGTATTAGTGTAAATAAATGCTTGTCCAAATCTCAATCTTGAAAAAATTTTATTTAAACATTCAAGTTTTTTTTCTTCATTTTGTAATAGAACATAAAATTGTAAAAGTGATTTTACTGATAATTCTTCTTTAGGAATTATATATTGTAAAATATTTTGGTCCATATATTCTTTAGTAAATTCTAATAATTCTTGACTACATGTTGCCGTTACTACCATTTTTCTAGCAACTTCTGCAGTTTCAATATTTGTAAAAATACGTTCAATTAATTCTCTAGAAGAAGATCTTTTTTGATATGCTAATAAATCATCTGCTTCATCCATTCCAATAAAGCTAACATATTCTGTATTTAACTTTTGAATTTTTATTTTACGGCTACTATTTATTTTTTTTACTAAAATACCATTTGAATTTGTTAAAAGATCTAATAATCTTCCAGGTGTAGCAATAATTATATTTTCTTTACCATCAATTGCATCGCCATATTTAAAATATGAAGTAGTATTATTATTATTCATTCTAATTTTTTCATCTAAAGAATTATTATCTCCTATACCACGATGGAATGCTATTGATACTTCTGAATATTTTGCAATATTGGAAAAATATTCAAATATTTGTAATCCTAATTCTTTAGTTGGAATTATAATTAATACTTGGAGTTCTTTTATTGATGGATCAACAGCTGTCAAACCTGCTAAAACATATAATAAAGTTTTTCCAGAACCAGCTTGTGCACAAACAATTACATCTGAAAAACAATTTGTTAATAAAGGTTTAAGAGCAATTTGTTGTACAATACTTGGTCTTTCATAACCAGATTCAAAAATAGATCTTAAAAATTTTTCATTGATTGGCATTTCATCAAAAGAATATGTTAATAATTTTTCTTTTATATCTATATCTTCATTATTAGTTTCTTTAATATTAGTTTCTTCAATTGAATCATGCCAATCATCAACTAAAGTTTGTGGTAAAGATTTATTATTTGATGGAATAATTATTGAAGTATTTTCCCAATCATCATCTACAATTTGTTTATTTGTAATTATTGTAGGTTTTAAATCATCATTTACAGTTGATTTTTTAATTGTGGGATTAAAATTTTCCCAATCATCATGATTATCTGTTACAGCAGTTGCTGTTAAAAAAGAATTATTTGAAAGTTTAGTTGATTTAGTAGTTAAATATATATTTTCAGTATTTTCTGATAAAAAAGAAGTTTTATTTGTGGTTGATGAAATTTTTGATTCCATATAACAATCGTCGTTTGGCAAATTTAATTTTGTATGATACATTTTATATATAATTATTATTAAATAATATCATCTTTAAATATCAATTTTTTTATATAATAAATATTAATTATTTTCATGAAAATCAATATTTTCATCAAAATCAATATTTTCATTAATATAATCATAATCATAATCATCATAATCATCATCATCATAATTTTTAATTTTATTTTTTTTAACAAAAATTTGTGTTTTTTTTTTAATTTGTTCTTGGGGTTGTGGTTTATTAATAATTTCTTCTGATAAAATTTTTTCATTCTTACCATCCCAACATTTAATATCATTTATATTATTATCTTTTTTTTTTACAGAATATGATGATAATGGTGGATATTCATTTTGATTATTATTAAATAATGACGCCATTGTATAGTAGTTATATATTATTATTTAATATAATAATAATATTTCAATTTTTTTTAAATTAAATGATTTAAAAATTTGTACTTTATATATAATATATATGACAACAATTAAAAATATACCTATTGGAATTGATTTGGGAACTACTTACAGTTGTGTAGGTGTTTATCAAAATGGAACTGTTGAAATTATAGCAAATGATCAAGGTAATCGTACAATGCCTTCTTATGTATCATTTACTAAAGAAGAAAGATTAATTGGCGAACCTGCTAAATCAATGGCTTCCAGTAATTCATCTAATACTGTATATGATGTTAAAAGATTAATTGGTCATAATTATGATGATAGTAAAATTCAAAATTTAGCAAAACATCTATCATATCAAATTGTATCTAAAGAAAATAAACCATATGTACAAGTTAATTATCTAGATGAAGATAAAGTTTTTTCACCAGAAGAAATTTCATCAATGATTTTAGTTAAAATGAAAGAAATTGCCGAAGCATATCTAGGACAACCAGTAACAGATGCTGTTATTACTTGTCCAGCTTATTTTAATGATTCTCAAAGACAAGCAACTAAAGATGCAGGAACTATTGCAGGATTAAATGTATTGAGAATTATTAATGAACCAACCGCAGCAGCATTAGCATATGGTTTAGATAAAAAAACAGAAGAAAAAAATATACTAGTTTTTGATTTTGGAGGAGGAACATTTGATGTTTCTGTAATTACAATTGATGATTCTGTTTTTGAAGTTAAAGCTACAGGTGGAGATACTAATTTAGGAGGTGAAGATTTAGATACTAGATTAGTAGAATATTTTATAGATGAATTTAATAAAAAAAATAAAAAAGATTTAAGAGAAAGTAAACGAGCAATTAGAAGATTAAGAACAGAATGTGAAAAAGTTAAAAGAACATTATCATCAGCATCTGTTGGAAATATTGAAATTGATTCATTATATGAAGGAATTGATTTTAATTCATCAATTACAAGAGCTAAATTTGAGAATTTATGTGATGATATTTTTAGAAAAACAATGGTTCCAGTTGAAAGTGTATTAAAAGATTCTAAACTAGGTAAAAGTGATATTCATGAAATTGTTCTAGTGGGAGGAAGTACTAGAATTCCAAAAATTCAACAATTATTAATAGATTTTTTTAATGGTAAAGAATTATGTAAAGGAATTAATCCAGATGAAGCTGTAGCATATGGAGCAGCTGTTCAAGCAGCACTTTTAGCTGGTGTTCAAGATGATAAATTAAATGAATTATTGTTAATAGATGTTTGTCCATTGAGTTTAGGTTTAGAAACAGCTGGAGGTGTAATGACTAAATTAATTAATAGAAACACAAATATTCCAGTTAAAAAATCACAAACATTTTCAACTTATGCAGATAATCAACCAGGTGTTTCAATCCAAATTTTTGAAGGTGAAAGACATTTTACAAAAGATAATACTTTATTAGGAAAATTTCAATTAGATGGAATTCCACCAATGCGAAGAGGTGAACCACAAATTGAAGTTAGTTTTGATATTGATGCAAATGGAATTTTGAATGTTTCTGCATGTGAAAAATCTAGTGGTAAAAGTAATAATATTACTATTACAAATGACAAAGGACGATTAACACCAGAAGAAATTCAAAGAATGGTTGATGAAGCCGAAAAATATAGAGAACATGATGAAAAATTAAAAGAAAAAGTAGAAGCAAAAAATGAATTAGAAAATTATGTATATCATGTTAAAAATTCATTAACAGGTGATTTAAAAGATAAATTATCTGACACAGATAAAGAAACTTTAAATTCTAAAGTACAAGAATGTCAAGAATTATTGGATGATTCTGGAGTTGAAAAACAAGTTTATGAAGATAAACGTAAAGAATTAGAAACTATTTATACAGAAATTACAAAAACTATTTCACCAGAAAGTTCTGGAGGAATGCCAGGAGCTGGGGGAATGCCAGATTTTGGAGGAATGAATATGGAAGAAATGATGAAAGGTATGGGAGGTGCAGGAATGAATATGGAAGAAATGATGAAAGGTATGGGAGGTGATGGGAAATCAGATGTTGAAGGAGTAAATACTGATAGTGGTGTTAATAGTGATGTTAATACTGATGTTAATAGTGGTGTTAATAGTGATGTTAATAGTGGTCCAGGAGAAATTCCAGATGTAGGAGGTTTAAATATGGCTGATATGATGAAAAATATGGGAGGAGCTGGAGGAATGCCGGATATGTCTCAAATGGGAGATATGATGAAAAATATGGGTTTAACAAAACCAGATGGAAGTCCAGATAGTGAAAAAATAAATAGTATGATGAAAAGTATGGGTATGATGGGTCCAGATGGTAAACCAGATATGTCTAAGATGGCGGGATTAATGGGTGGTTTAGGTGGTGGAAAATAAATAAATAAATAAATAAATAAATAAATAAATAAATAAATAAATAAATAAATAAATAAATAAATAAATAAATAAATAAATAAATAAATAAATAAATAAATAAATAAATAAATAAATAAATAAATAAA
>Ga0214921_10002313_pt1 | contig 31197 bp, 19 predicted proteins | sample LL1505_MetaG_FD_177992 | JGI IMG/M metagenome (GOLD analysis project Ga0214921, IMG submission 177992) | Freshwater microbial communities from Lake Lanier, Atlanta, Georgia, United States - LL-1505 | ecosystem: Environmental > Aquatic > Freshwater > Lake | place: USA: Georgia | collected... | reverse complement strand
CAAAGAACTCTACGGTCTCTCCGGTTTTTTCGGTACGCATAACACCATTCGAGTACAAAGTAACCCTTGAAGCATCATCTTTAACAAAAGAAACCGAACAATCTTCTAGTCGATCTTGGGCTTCTTCTGGGATTTCGATATGCGCATCTGCAAAAAGTTTTCGGGTTTTTTGAATTGAAGGAACAAGTGACCAATCTGGAGAAAAGGTATTTTTATTTTCACGAACCCATGGCGCATCGAAATATTCTTTCACCACAGCACGTACGGCAGAAATACATCCAAGAGCTACAAAAATAATCAGGGGCTTAATAACCATATTATTTCTACACATCATATGACGACCCTTACGGAAACACCGCCCATCAAAAAGCGCGATGCTTTGACAGACGTTGACGGCTCTGTGCTGAGAAGTTACCAATTCGCGCACCCCGATCTAAATAATCTTAAAATAAAACCATTTCGCCCTGCTCAGTGCCATGCAAAAAAGGGCTGGTTTTTATACCAGCCCTTTTTCATATTTCAAGTAAAACGCAGAGTTTATTCTTTTGCTTCTGGAGCTGAGAATAGAACCACAAATCGTTTAGCCATTTTGACTTCAGAAAGTCGGCCAATTTGCTCTACAGGAACTTCTGATAGCTTTTTGATTTCAATATGCTCACCGATAACAATTTCGGTAGCAACGCCGTTATCGTTACGAATAATACGCCCACATACACCGTTATCTACGGTTAATGAAGGATCAATCGTCACCGGGAGATCTGTAAAAATCGCTTTTTCGTGATACCCAACAACAACCTCACGCTTAGATGGCATCTCTTTGGCGTCATCACAATCTTCAACATACACAAAATCTGCATACGCATTTGGTGCATATGTCGAGCACACATAGTCTCTTACGCCCTGCACCGCCACAACAAACAAATGATTTTCCATAAGTTTTTTCTGCAATACAGTCAAGAACATCTCAATAATAGCTTGTTCATCCTTGGATGCTTCTGCAAAGAACGCATCAGGAAGGTCACCAAGCATACTGAGTTCAGCCATGCTTTGAGTTTGGTCATCACCCAGAATTACCGTGAGCTTTTGCAACACGATCGAGATAATTCCCTTAATCATTCCTTCAAACTGCCCAAAATCTTTTTCTAACAAACCACTTAACAAGACACTCATCTTTTCAAGTGATACGCGAGCTGCTGCTCGTTTTTCTTCAAATCCCACAAAAACCTGGGTATCAAGCGTTTGTTTATCAACGCCAGCTGCAAGTAAATCGGCATATTCATCTGCGTATTGCTTTAAAAACACAATGCTATCAGCTGCATCACGAATATCCGCTTGGTACTTAACAATGTCTTGTGCTTCAGGGCATGTTTCAGCAATTAATCCAGCAAACTCTTTAGCAAACTCTGTAAACACAACGGTTGCGCCTGCATTAGAGACGCGCTTCAACCGCACAACTGACGGAGTTGCCACACACATACCATCAAGCAAATCGATAGTATTTTTTTCATCCGATGAAAGAATGTCCAAAAGAGCTGCACTCAACGCTGCAGGGCTTGTTTCTAATTCTTCAACCTGAAGCCTGAACTTGTCTGCTTTTTCAGCAGGTAAGCTTTTCAAAATTTCATCTAAATCAAAACTTGGAAATTCTTGTGTTGAAAGCTGATCGAGAACCGCTTCAACCTTTTCTGGCAACACGCCAGGAACTTGCTCGGTATCGTTATTAGCTTCCACTCTTACACAGCCAAGCATAAGAACCGCACCACAAAGAATAAGACTTCTTTTAAATTGATTAACCATTGTTAACCCTTTCACACAGCACACCCATTTGTTTCAATCGTACGCTCACAGCTCAAAATATCAAGTGGAAACATAGTTAAATGAAAACCGGCGTTTTTTGCCATTTTTCAGGGGGGAAAGGAAACTGCGTTTGATTTAATCAGAAAAATATTCAAGAATGGAACCGTGACCAAATGCTTTTCTCTGATAAAAGCTCAAGCTTTCACGCTTGTACTACACCCAGCAACCGTAATGATGCGGATCTGCGTGTACCGAATACAAAAAAGTTATTTTTTAGCCAATTTTGGCAAACCACTCGATGCAAGTTTTCTGCAAAATTTGCGACGGGCAAGCACAAAATCATTGCGCCTGCCCGGATACTCGCATGTAAAGTGGATAGAAACGTCTTCAATAGACAGGAACTATCATCATGACAAAACAAGTGATAACACTTGTGAGTTTTGTAATAGCTGCGTGCACGATTACAAACGTGTACCTCATAAAAAATCGATTAACACTCGACCTTGCACGCGCGCCATACTCACAAACCAATCGTTAAGCTGAAACATCCTCACTTGGTGCACTCTCTGTAGCACCAGTGCTGGATACAGCGTTTTCTTCAATAACCATTACGTCATTAACTGGCGTACTTACAACATATTCTTCATTAACAACAGATGTTACATCAGTCCCACAAGGCTTACAGCTCACAATGAACCGCTGCGCACAAGCCGGTACCTGAATAATGTTGGCATTTAACGTCAAATCGTTATCGTATGCCTTCATACAACCAACAGAAACATGTTTAAACGAAACAACATTTGAAGATTGGCCAAGCACGCTTTGAATAAGATCTGCGCCATCTTGCAACCCAGCAACAACAACATTGCTATCAAAACACAACCCTGTTAAAGCACCATCAGCATCCCGCTGCATGCTTCCCGTTACAAAAGTGTTGTCATCACTTACTCTATCGGCCACAACAACAGGCAGGTCTGTATACACCGTGTTTTTTTCGATGTCATACCACGCGACTGGTGATTGCACATTTTCCTGAGAAACCCACGCAATTACTTTTGGTTGAACAACCACAGCGTCAAAATCCCATCTTTTTGAAAAACCAAAATAGCTACCAATAAATTCATCTTTATTAAAAGGCAAACCAGCTAAGCTCATATTAACGTTGAACGTAGAACCAGTCTGAGTACCTTCAAGCTTTGCGCCAAGCTTTTCAAGCCCAAATGCAACAAGAAGCCCTTGGGTTGCATAATTAGCGCGCGCGAAAACAGCCATAAGGCGTGCTTGAGTTACTTCTCCTTGCAAAGAATTTACATCACGACTCAACTCAAGCAACAAATCTAAAGCAGCCTGACTTGCATCCCGATATTCACGCACAGCAGCGGAAGCAGATGGATAGAGCGCATCAACAGACGAAATGAGCTTGTCAAAGGCCGGCATTTCCACTTTTTCATTTAATTCAATAAGAACTTCTCTTACTCCCACTCCATGTAATTTTTGAAAAAGTACATTGAAAACAACTTCATCAAAACCAATAGTTTTACCACTGGGTGCAAAATAAAGAGAAAGATTTTTCATACTCTCAAAAATAACATCACTCTTTGCGTCAAGGTCATAACCAGCAGTAATCAAAACCGCCAAAGCAAAAACACTCATATAAGCATGCAAAACTGCATTATTTGGGTATGCTTCGAGCTGATTTCTAAATTCACGAGCAACTTTTCTCAAAGCAGGGTTATGAGAAACAAGCACTTGTTCACTCAATGCATAACACAAGTTAATCGCTGGAACCGTGTACAAATCCAACGTTTTCATATCGCCCATAAATAAACTACCGCCTGGCAAGGCAATAACCACATCACTCGTTGCCATTCCTCGTTTAACTACCAACGAATAATCAGGTTTAAGAGGAGCACAAAATGAGGCTCCCGCTAACAGAAAAACACCGAACAACGCTAATTTTTTTAGAAACATTACAGTTCCCCCTCGATACACATCCAAAATGGCCTAACTTTTAGATGGTAGAACAACCAATAAATCCGTCAATTCCGCATAAAAAAGCTTTGTAAATCAAGCTTTTTCACCACACAATAGCAAACCTCAAATAGATGTACTCTCAGACTGGTGAGCAATTTGCTGCATACACCGCGCGACAACCTCACCCATGCCTGCACCGTCAGCGCCTAGAGAATATGACTTTAATTTTCCATTTAAGCGTGCATCTACTGTGATTGCATCAGACACAGGATCTTGCGTATAAATGATTGAACGCAAAACTCCTGCAACCTCAGCAGAATTCTCTGCTGTAACGACATCTGAAAAAACAAAATGCACATTTTTTCTTTCCAAGAGATCCGTAAGTTTTTTATTTTCAGCTGCTTTCTCTCTTAAAAAACAATTAATTGTTAGAGTAATAAAAAAAGAAACGGCAGGGTGATTTTTCGCATTTTTTAGCGTTATCTCAATTGTTTTTCTTTCAAGTTGATCATTATCACCGACAGAGCTTGTCGATGCCAAAACACATGCTCTGTTCTCTGCTAGACCAATTCCACTCGATAAAGCACGATGAACACGTACTATTTTATATATTTCAGCGGGTAAGAACACACTCAACTTGTTCACAAAAATCTCTGATGAAACCGCACCAAGTGCATTCTCTTGAGATGATGGCAAAATCCACGGTAATCCTACACCGTAACCACATCCACCCCCTCCGCCACCACCTCCATCAACAAAACCCGTATGACGCCTTAGATCTTGCGCCAAAGGCAACAACGGAGTACAAACATCGTCAACGGCGCCTAGGTCACGACCAGGGGCGCCAGCACCAGCACCGCCAGAACCACCCAATTTGACTGCAGGTTTTTCAGCAAGAGAAGCCACCACCACTTGAGCGCTTCAAATCTGTTGTAATGCTGCAACAATAACAGAAGCTATGCCCCACTGCGTCTCTTCTGCACTATCGGATTTTTGACTAGATTTGCCTGCTCTAGGATAGAGAAATCGCTCAATCCGCTGGCCGGTTTTAGGATCTTTAAAAAAACCGCGATAGCCATTGTCTCCTAGATTTTTTGAAGCAACAACAAACCTGTTAAACCCACATAATTCCGTAAGAACCTCCAGGCGCCTTGCTGGTAACATGGTATTTATTGCATCTTCATCGTCAGCAATAAAAACAATAGTCCAATTCTGGTCATTAAGGCTCTCTCTCCACAAAAGAACACGTTTGTAATTGTTCAATGATGTAATCAAAAGCGGATTACCCCTGCTGCTCTTTCCCAAAGTAGTTATTCGATCCGCAAGTTTTCTAGCAAACAAGATCCCTAATTCTTTTGAGATAAACAAATCAAAATCTTTGGACAAATTTTTACAAAGCAATGCGGAAATAGCGTTATAAAATGCCGTTTTACGGACATCTTTTGAAACAGCACTCGATTCGACAGAAGCCTTAGCAGCAGAAGTGCCTAATGCAACGTGCTTATTCTTGCCATACTTAACTCCCCTAACACGACCTCGCTTCACGCTCTTACGAGATGAACCCTTCACGTAACCTTTTTGGTAATCCGAGTCGTCATCGTCACTTTCTTTGTAATCCGAGTCATCATCATCAACTACCACTTCTTCATCGTCTGAGCTGTCATATTTCAAATCATCTTTGGTCGTAGCTCTACCTGATGGATCACTTCCAGCTCGGTCTTCCGGCTTAACCTTAGGGCTTAAATCCTCATCGATTTCTACGCCTGGGCAACTCTCTGTGTTTTCAACTTCATTTATGACCCATTTTATTTCCGAAAACCATCGTGGAATTAACGACAACACGTCATTGATAACCAAAATAGTCACATTCAAGTTACTAGCAACAACCTCAGCAAATGGACTCTCTGGACAAATACATGATTTTTTTTAAACAAGAATACAATTGGCATAAGATGCTTGCTCATCAATCAACTGCTGTATACTACAACACGTATCAATCTCAGAGTCGGTTTCCGGTGCCATAATCAAAAGGTTATTGATTCTGCTCTCGTGAGAAATAACCCTCGAAACACCGCTGCGAATTAATTTTAGCTCAACTAAGCCTGATGATACTGCTGCCTCCGCAGAGCCTTGCACTGCATGCGCCAGCTCAACAGACGTTAACGCCAGCACCTGAGCTTGATATGCAAATCCAAAAACAATAAAACTCATATAAAAAATGCTGCTGAATACGATGCGCATGATAGTTGCCAAAGTAAATAACTAAGAATAGCCACCGCGAGTATGCCACCAACAGGAGGGGCATGCAAAAGGGTATAAACAAATTAATCCCACCCAATAAGCCATACGAATCAATAAAAATTCATTCACACCATTAAATGAGGTCAAGCAACCAAAATAGTTCTTATGAATTCAACGTTTTTTTCGTGATAGACTACCGCTAAGAATAAAACTTCAACAAGGGTGTGACATGCGCAAACAAATCGGACATATCATTAGCGGATCACTCACTGAGGGCTTGGTAATGCGCCTAGCAGCAGATGCGCCGCTTGACCAGTCAAAGGCAGGTAGATTTGTATGCATAGATGGTGGATCATACCGCTTCTTCTCACTCATCTCAAACATCACACTCAACGCACTCAGCGATGATTTTGCGCGCACAGCGCGAGCAATTGATGGCTCTTTTGCGTCTCGCATTTTGCGCAAAAATAATTTCTTCACCACACTTGCTGTCAAACCACTCATCATGCTTGATTCGCAAAACTTCAAACTTCCTGTAAAAACCCTGCCCGCACACTTCTCTCCCGTTTTTGAAGCCCACGATGATGAAATTGGACTTATTTTTGGCACAGAATCTGCTCATTCCGCGTATTTCAACATTGGAACTCCTTTGGATATGCAAAGCCCTGTGTGCATTGATCTTGCTAAATTTGCAGAACGGAGCAACGCGGTTTTTGGGAAAACAGGTACCGGAAAAACTTTCATCACACGTATTTTGCTCTCAGGACTTATTGCAAAGAAAGCTGCGGTCAATCTCATCTTTGACATGCACAGCGAATATGGACTTCAAGCTCGCCAAGAAGGTTCAAATAAACATTTTGTAAAAGGGCTTAAAACTCTCTTCCCCTCATCTATCGCTATTTTTTCGCTCGATCCAGAATCAACTCGCCGCAGGGGATGCGCACCAGACTGCGAAGTTACTATTGGGTACGATGAAATAACCGTTGATGATATTTTGCTCATGTCAGAAGAATTATCACTGCATCCCACAGCACTGGAAGCTGCATATCTGCTGTATGCACGCCACAAAAAGCAATGGCTCAAAGTGCTTTTGAGCAGTGAATCTCGCATCAAAGAATTGGCTCAGGAACTGGGAGCACACGTGGAATCACTCGGCGCACTCCACCGCAAACTCAAACGACTCGAGCTTTTTAAATTTCTCACACCAGAACCAACTGAACAATCAGTGGTCAAAAAATTACTTACGTACCTTGACCGAGGCATCAGCGTTATTTTGGAATTTGGTCATCAAACCTCAATGCTCAGTTACTTGCTAGTAACGGGCATTATTACACGCCATATCCACCATCATTATGTTGAGAAAACGGAACACTTTCTGGCCAACCCAACTCAAAATGCAGAACCACAAAAACTCATTATCACAATTGAAGAAGCTCATAAATTTCTCAACACACAAGCGGCTAAACAAACTATTTTTGGCACCATTGCTCGTGAAATGAGAAAGTACTACGTCTCACTGCTCATTGTTGACCAACGACCTTCCAGCATTGATCCGGAGGTGCTCTCACAAGTTGGTACAAAACTTATTGCTCAGCTCAATGATGACCGCGATATCCAAGGGGTACTCACCGGAGCTCCAGACAGTTCGGGGCTTAAAGCTGTGTTAAGCACGCTTGATTCCAAAAAACAGATTCTGGCTTTTGGCCATGCAATCACCATGCCTATTGTGCTTAAAACACGTGAATACAACGAAACGTTTTATAAAGAAGTTTGCAAAGATGCCGCAACCGAAAAAAGCGCCAACGAACTCATAAATGCCATATTCTAACCCCGGCTAGCCATTTTTTTTCGTCTGTGTAAAAATTACGCCACATACCTCCAGCTTAAAAAAATCTTTACTAAGGATTTTGGCATGAAAAATAACCGCATAATTATTCTTGTTGTGGTAACTCTTTTTGCACTCGGCTGTGCATGGATGTACAAAAAACACTTAGCTTCTCAAGCGCCTACAGGACAGGGAGATGTCAAAATGAAAACTACAGAAATAGTCACAACCGCAAGCGGGCTTAAGTACGAAGTGCTTATCGCTCCTGCAGAAAACGCACAAAAACCCACAAAGGGACAAGTAGCAGCGGTACACTACACCGGCTGGCTCACCCAAGCAAATAGCAACGAACCAGACCTTTCCAAAAAATTTGATAGCTCTGTTGACCGCAAACAAGCATTCAAATTCCCTGTCGGTATGGGCAGAGTTATTAGAGGCTGGGATGAAGGCGTCCTTTCTATGGCTGTCGGCGAAAAACGTCGTTTTACCATTCCTGCAAACCTTGCATACGGACCAGGCGGTATCCCAGGCGTTATTCCTCCCCATGCAACGCTTGTTTTTGATGTTGAGCTTTTAAATATCTCATAACAAAAACCCAACTAATTTATGGGGGTGCGATTGCACCCCTTTTTTATTAGCCCACCGTGAAATTTTCATCCTGAAATCGCAATGCCCATCTTTTTTTCTTTTTTTAACAACTTTTCCCCAAAAAAATTCTTTTCAGGCGACTCCATTACTCGTTTGTAAGCTATAGAAATCTATCAGTCTGATTTTATTATCGCCCACCGAAAAAAAGGCCTCGTTCAATGCAAGCACGCACGGTAACTGCTTACTTTTTATTCTTTTTGCAGCTATTTGCCCTTGCTCAGCCCGGGGTTCTTCTGGCCACCGCCCAGGTGGAAGACGCAGAAGAAATCTGCGCATTGCGTGTTCCATCCAGCGCCACTTTTAAAGCTATCCAAAAACAATGGGTGCAGCTCCAGACCAACAAATCTGGCCCTAAGGTTCAAAAATTTGACCTATCCGTAGAAGCCCTTGAGAAGATTGCAAAGAAAAAAGGCTCAAAAAAAAATAACACCCAGCTGCTTAACACCATTTTGGATTTATTTATCGCAACAAGCCCAAAACAGGCCGACTCTGTAAACTTTTTAAAGCCTCGCGACTGGGAAGACCTGCAGCTCTTTAACACAAAAAATAACCTCATTGGGTCTATTAGCAAAACAGCATCAAAATCCGGTGAAGTCTATCTTGCGGGTCTTGTTACTCAACGCGGACCTATCGCTGAAGTTCTAGAGCGTCGCGATTTTATTGGCGCTCTGCTCGACCGCCAAGACATCGTTGCCAAGCTCATTCCAATCACTCAACAATTTGCGCAGCATGAACTCAACTTATATTCAGATACCATGCAGCCAGAGAACGAAATTATTAAAAAATCAGTCGAAGCACTTGCTCCAGGATTTTGGATTAGCAAAATTCCCGGCGCCACAAAAAATCCGGCATTCCTCAGATTCCATGCTCTTCTTACACAAAAGCTCGCACCGTGGTTTTGGGATCCACTCACCACACAAGTTGCTCTCGGATTTGCAGTATTAGCGCTCATGCCAAACGGCATACTCTACAGCATCACCAAAGATTTCTTTGGCTATATTTTTGATGACATGAATAAACGGCACCAAGGCCTTGGCAAACTCCATGAGCATCTACTAGACAGAGCACACGGTTTTATGACCTCAACCACCCAAAATGGCTTAACTGCTCCTGCCTACATTCGCCAACAGCTGCTTCCTCCGGGATATCGCCTTAAATTTTTCCTCAGCTTGCTTAATGATCTTTTTTTCTGGCAAACAAACGATTTGCGTGTTGCCTGGTACAAAAACAAGCACGATGGCACAACAGCACCACAACCAAAATATCTTGCGCAAGGCCCTCACTACTCCCTCTGGGCAAATACCCAGTATGGCCGAAATTGCTTGCTAGACCCACTTACTATCTTTCTCAAAAATACGTATGAGACTGGATATGCAGAACCCCACACAACAAACCCTAAGATCGCTTCAGTCGCATCGCTCTTCACCTCACTCAATAAGCAGGCTGAAGCAATACTCAATGCTTCAACGTCAGAAGAAACATCGAGCGCTACATTCCGCGCTGGAATTACAGCTGTTAAACAAGCCAGCTCCATAGCATTAACAGAAACAAGAAAGCTTTTAGGAAGAAAACCCGCAGCTCCCAAAGCAAAAAATGCTGCTTTTTTGAAGCAATTAACAACTGATATCAAAGGACTCGAAAACACACTTAACCCACCCGTCGACACACAGACAAACGAGCACCAACGGCCTTCTTTGAACTTGTTTTCTCGATTAAAATGCAAAGCAACTTTGAATTTTAAGAAAGGCCAATACAAAATATTTTCTCGCCCCGGAGTAACAGCAAAATTTTCTTCAAATGTCATTTCTTACCTTGAAAACTGGAAAAACGACTCCACTACCATCAAAAAGAGATCCCTTCATCTGTCGATTGTAAAATTCATTTTATGGATTATCACCACCTATCTTTTCCAGCTCTGGATCAGCAACAAAGGTGAAATGCAAAAAAACATCAAAATGCTTGATAGCATTATGTTTGGAGCCACTAAACCAGGAATGCTCCTTATTTCTGGCGTAGATTCACTAAGGGGAATACTCAACAAAGAAGGTCGCGGCCTTACTATTCCTTCTTCGCTGAGAACAAAATTAAAAGAGTTTAAAAAGCTTTCAGAAAGCACCTGTACAGAAGTTGTTGCTCTCTCAAAAAGCCCAACATTTTTAAAATCCACCGGACACCGTGTCCTCGATCACACGGGGGAAGTTCGCAGAGGATACCAACTTATCCAAGCACCAGAAACACGTAAATTATTAGTACTGGCTATCCACATCATGACTGAAGTTGATTGCTATCTTGGTTTTTCAGAACTCGCAAAAGAATATTCCCGTGGCGACAATCAACTCTGCCCCGTCGATTTTATCGTCTCAGAAACGCCCTTTATTAGCGCAAAAAACGCATGGTTCCCGCTCCTGGGTAAAAATGCAATTGGCAGCGATTTCCTGATGGGAGATAACTACGCTCCAAACATGTTATTAACTGGTTTGAACGGCGGCGGAAAATCAATTTGTCTTAAAACCAGCGTCTTCCTGCTTGCAATGGCACACGCGCTTGGTTGGGTTGCAGCACAACAATGTAGCATGACGCCATTCTCTGAACTCAATCTCCACCTAAACAGCCTTGATAACGCAGCCGATGGCAAATCTCGCTGGATCGCTGAAGTAGACGCAATTGAAGGAATGATCCGAAGCGTTGAAGCTAAACATTCACCAAACTACTTTATTTTTATCTGCGGTGATGAACTTGGCGACGGAACAGCAGCAGAAGCATCTACCGAGGTTATGACCACCTTACTCACGGCTATCACGAAACAAAAACAAGCTCTCTCTTTTATTGCTTCTCACCTCCAAGAATTAACCAAGCTTGAAGGCCATATGCCACGTATTTTCAACTACCGCATTAACCCCAATAGAAAGCTCGAGCCAGGAATCAATCAAACCAATATTGCCATGGCTATCTTTGAAAAATTTAGTAACACCAAACAAAAAGATCATGGGCTTGTCGCCGCTTTAGCAAACCAAGCAGTAACTTCAGACGTAGAAATGATCGGGTAAAAAATGAATAACAAATTTTTTAAATTATTTTTTGCGCGCCTACTTCTTGCTCTGCAACTTACACAACTCTTAACACCGCATGCTCTTCTGCATGCAGCGCCTGCATCTCCAGCAGCTGACGAAAACCACCATCAAACATTTGATATTAGCTTGCCATCACGCAAAGTTTTTAAAGAAGTTGCCGAAAGCTGGGAAGGCCTACGCCCACCAGCTTTCATCAAAAATACTTCAAACATTTCAGCTGGATCATCATTTGAAGCCACCGTACGTCTTGTTGGTAGTCAGAAAAAAACATTAGATATCAATAAAAAAACCAAGGCGATTGCAGAAGCCATCCAATTTTTAAACAGTTTAGCGGCACCAGGAAAAGCTCTGGAACGGGTTAATTGCTCAAAACGCATGATGTCTGACTTGCAAATGTTTCATGAACGCGGCCTGTTTAAATCATTTAATCGAACCATTTTATCTCTTGGTCAAGCTCTCCAAATCGCACAATTTCATCAAGGCGCATCTGATCAAAAAGAAGCGGAACAACGTCGCGACTTCATTACCGGTCTTTTAAAGACGCCAGAAGCTGCGCGTGCAATTGGTGTTCGCCTCAGGTGTTTTTCTAAATACGAAAATCAATTTCTCAGACAAACAATGACACAGCGCAACGAATCGCTCGACCGGAAAATTAAAGCGCTCGAACCATCAAAACTTTTCGGACCATTGCGCAACAGCCCTGCATTCATTCGCTGGCACTCACGGATAGTCGAAAATCCATTTTTCGAAATCGGAAAAAACGCCTATCTTCTGTTTGCCGTGTATGCGGCAGTTAATCTTTTTCTGCGTTCCCTTGCAAAGAAAACACCACGTATTGTCACTACCAACCTATTGAATGGTGATTTTTTTCCAGAAAAAAATGAATCTATTACAAAAGACGTCACCGTAGAACTTGCAGATCAGTTCAGACAAAATACACCGGGCGCAAGCATTGATATCGCCTACCACATGGCCAGACTATTGCTCAGCACACAAACACAACGCAGCACACTGCAAGACAGCTCTTCTCATGTGCGACATAATCTCAAAAGCGCGACTGGCACATTACTTGTCGGCCCATTTCAAATAATCCCTGCGCTGCTAATGCTTATGAAATCAAAAATAACGTCAAAAAAAGCAGCTCCACCTGCTACTCGATTAGGTAAATTGCGACACCACTTAGCATTGAGCATTTTTGATAAAAACTATCCAACCATCCCTTCTCTTACCGCACAAACATGGGAAGAGGGACTCAGTGTATGCACTTCATTTCCTGATTTTGTTGGGCAAAAAGCGGCAGCATTCATTGACGATGTTAATAAAGAAAATAAAATCCCACTGCTCTGTTGGGATGGAAATCCAACAAGCAAAAAAGCTCGAGATGCCTTTGCAGCACTTGCATCATTTATGGATCCATTTCGCTCAGTCCTAGATCATGGAGCAGATAATCAAGCCACAGTCAAAGGACTTGCAGGCATAGTCAGCCCTACAAACCCAACACTTGCAAGCAACCTGATTGGTGCAGCTGCAGGAGAAGCACTTCTTCAAGATCCTGATACGAAAGATGGCAGTGCGAACGCAGCCGCCAAAGCAGAACACATTCCACTGTATGGCAGATGGAAAAATCTTACATCCAACCCCCTGCACTGGATATTTGGTCAAAGAGCGACCAATATATTTCTTGGCTATATCCCCTACATGAATTGGTTAAAAATACTCACCGGAAATACAAAGACATTCTGGAAAGAATCGAGATTATTCACCTCTGTTATTTTTAATGGAATTGAACTCACAACACGCCAAGCCCTGGACGTCTTCGGTAAAGACGTTAAGTGGCCATTAGGAACATTTGAAGTTGGCGGAAAAACATATTCAGTTGCGTTGGCACCCGGAGCTGTGGCATCAATCGCCGCCCTTGAAAAGGCAGCCTCAACCAAAAGTATCCCTCCTGTTGCTCTTTTTAGCGTAAGTACAACCAATGGTGAATTAACCCACTATCTGACTCAAGACGAAATCTCAAAAAACAGCGAACTGCTCCAACAATTAACTATCTTCCTGCAAACAAATGCCGCAGACAAGATCAAAGAAAAACTTGATCCATATAGCCTGAGATCAAAAGACCTACAAAAACGTCTTGCCGAATTAAAATCGTTAAAACAAAAGCTCAAAAAACAAGCCGCCGCTCTTTTAGCTGATAAAGAAACTCATGCTGATGATCCATCGCCAAAAGTTAAAAATTTACTCGAACAAATTTTTACAAGAAAACGCTTAGCACAAAAAGTAGGTAGCTGCCAGTCAGCAGACGATCGCAAAGCGATATATAAAACACTCCGCAAATTAAAAATAGAGGGGGACGCAGCCAAAGCCGCACTGTCGCTTAAGGAAAAAGACGAATTACGGGATATACGTGCAAACGAAAAAAAATTAAAAAAACTACAAATTAAAAGTGATATTGAATCCTCAGAAAAAGAAATCCAATACCACGAAGAATCTATAGGGAAAGCTGTGGTCGGGGTCGCAAAACTCGCAAGAAAACCCGAATTAAGCAGCCGCATCATCGAAGGAAATATCGGGTTGATTTGCCTTTCGCTTGCAGCACTGTACACACTTGGCAATCCAAAAACTATCGAACACCAACTTGAAACCGATTCTCTTGATGATCACATGTTCTCAAGCCTTAAACCAGCGGTCGCTCTTTCTGAGATGGTTAGGCAAATTACGTTTATCCTTAATACGCACTCAGAAACAATCCCCCTTCCTCAGAGCTTGCGCACAAAGCTTACGATGCTTGCTACAACGGCTACACCAAATTGCAAAACGTTTACACAACTTGCACAAAACAAAATGTTCTTGAGCGCAAACAAACCTGCCCTTTTTGGCGATTATGGAACATTACGGTATGCCTACAAACTTTCTGGCATGGAAGATGTACAACGCTGGCTGGGCGTATGCGCAGCATTTATAGCTGAAGTTGATAGTTACTTGGCAATCGCGCGCCTTGCCGCAGAACACAAAGACGCACCAAACTATTTCTACCCAATCACCTTCATCAACCAGGAAGCTCCACGCGTTGAACTTTCTGGCTTCTGGTTTCCGCTCATTGGTGCTTACAAATCAATTCCAAATGATCTTACCATAGGCGATCCTGCACATATTTTAATCACGGGTCTTAATGGTGGTGGCAAATCATTTGCGCTCAAAGGATTGTTATTCACAATTCTTATGGCGCACACCTTTGGATATGGACCCGTTAAAGAAGGTTCCATGACATTCTTTAACAAAATAATCACGCACCTGAGCACCACCGATAACGCTGCTGAAGGCGATTCATGCTGGATCGCAGAAGCAAAATCTATGGGTAACGCAATTCATGCAATGCAAGCACCGCACGGGCCAGAAGACAGAATTTTATACATTGGCGACGAACTTGGCAGCGGCACGGCAAGCGCTGCGTCCATCCAAGCAGTTGCATCACTCATAGATATTGCACTTGAACAACCACACGTTGCATCGATCATCACCACGCACTTACGACCACTTACCGAACTTGAATACATCACGAACGGCAAAATCCACAACTATCGCGTGGGAGGAACTGTGTCCGCTGAAGGAGTGATTCAACGTAAATTCCAACTCGAACGTGGGCGCGCCAACATAAACATTGCAAAATTGATTTTCAAGCAACGATTTGAGCACAGCAAACCAAAAATAGATGCCCCCACAAATCCTGCTGTAGCCGCTCCCGCAGCATAGACCCACCTAACTCACATTTGACCTTCACCCAAGAGCGCGATACATTACACCACAAAAGCGATACTGTTTTATCGTGGAGATACGTGTATGAAAAAGTTGTCACTTGTATGTTGCACATTTGCTGCGCTAAGTCTTGCTGCTGCAGAACCAACCAATGAGCCTATTCAACGTGTGTATTGCGACGTTGAAAGCGTGTTCCAAAACTCCGCACCAGGATTAGAACTTGCAAAATGGAGCCAAGAAAAGAACGCTCAACTCAACGAATTGCTTTCGACAAAACAAAATGAACTCCGCAAAGCCGAACAAGAACTTGCAGCAAGCAAACTCCCTCAAGATGTCGCTCAACTTAAAGCACTGAACCTTGAACACGCAAAACGCCAAGCTTCTTTGGATATCGAAAAAACAAAAGCTGCAATGGAAGCTGAACTCAGCCAAAAAATGAAAGCTATTGAAGCGAACATTAAAAACACCATCAAGACCGTTGCTGTTGAAAAGAGATACGACGAAGTTATCCCAACCAGCCAAGCTACTGCTTTGTTCTTCTCTGAAAAATTAAACAAAACTCCAGAATTTCTTGAAGCCTTCAACAAAACATCTCGTGCAGAAGCTGCAAAAGCAGTACTTCGTTCACCAGATAGCGCAAAAGCACCTGAATTTCTTAAAGCTTAATTAATCGGACATCGTGGAAAAGAATTCACCATCACTGACTGATATCAAACTTATCGTGGGCCTTGGAAATCCAGGCCCACGATATCATGAAACCAGACACAATGCTGGTTTTATGATCATAGATGCGCTTTTTGAGGCGTATCATTCCTCGTCGTGGGATACAAACGATAAGTTTCACACCACTCAAATCACCGTCCCGGTTGCCACAGGCGAGCAGCGAACCATCCATTTACTCAAACCTATGACGGGTATGAATGTCTCTGGCGTTCACATAAAACCATTTTTAAAAAAAGGCATTAAGCCTGAACAAATTGTTGTGTGCTACGACGAACTAGAAAAACCATTCGGCAAGAGCATGATCCGTTTCTCGGGTAGTGCTCGTGGTCATAACGGGGTACGGTCCACCATCGAACAAATTGGGGATCAATTCTGGCAACTCCGCTTTGGCATTGGTCGTCCAGCAGAACGTTCAGAAGTGGGCGACTATGTCCTCTCCCGATTTTCTGGGCACGAACAAAGCACCATCGATACTGCTATCGATGAAGCAATCACACTCTTGGGTCTATAAATTCACCTAGAAACCCTCAAATCGTCTGTTTTCTGTAAAAAATATGTTTTTTTTAGATTCGCTTGAGATTCGATAAAAAGCGTATTTAATTGGTATCATTCGTAAATGGTATCGTTCTTTAACTCGATAGAAACAGAGAACTTATGTTAAAAAAACAGTTATTATTCGTTACTGCCTTTGCCGCAACTTCGTTCTGCAGCGCTTCAGTCGTTGCACCTTCTGACGAAGCTGCACAAAAACCAAACCAAATCCAAAAAGCTGCAATTTTACTCACCGGCATCCAACAAGATGAATGGACTCCAGCTGGTGCATTAACCCAATGGTTCCCTCAAGCAGCGCTTTTCCTTGCAAAAAAACAGCATAAAAATATTCAAAACTTTTCATCCGTCGCATCACTCGGCATTATGGTCGGCCAACGCCTTGCAGACAACCGCAACATATCAAAATCGGCCTTCAAAGGATTTAAAGACTTCTTACTCAGTCATAAAGCCGCATTTCCTAGAGATTTATTTCAATACTCCAACGGCATCAATCAATGGCTTATGGCTGCACGTTATTGCTACCAAGCCTACGAAGCATCAGAAATTATTAAAGAATATAAACTTTCATGCAAACGCATAGAAATGGAACATGGCATCGTAAAAGCTGTGCTTCCACCAGATGATTCTTACATTCAAATCAACTCGCCTTGGGGAAGTTTTCCTCGCGCATTGTGGGCAATCAAACGCCACTGCGGGTTGGAAGTAATTCCTGGCTTTTTTGCAAAAAGCGGCAAAGTTGATGCAATGAAAAAAGACCTGGGGCCAGCTCTCATAACCGCTTTTGTTATTGCCACCTACTTTTACACCCAATGCGTAAGCCACAAAACGTTTATTCCAAAAGCAACGCTTGAAATGATGGCTCCTGAGCTCAAAGAACGCTGTGAAGACTTGCTCTACATGCAAAAAAACAGCTTTGATCCTAAGTATGCCTACGAAGTAATAGAATCGCTGTGGACTTACGATCCGTCCCAAATTTAATACGAACCTTACTTCGTTTATTTCGGCCATTGCCGTACAAGCTGAAAACTTTTACGCACAATGGCCGTTTTTCTTTTTTTAAAAACCTGCAAAACGCTGTCGTTTTTTGCCAAGAACAGGTTTTTATCGCGCCTCGTCCCTACACGGTAGACTAATTAGATCTGGAATCCACACTTCTCTTTGGTGAACCATCATGCGAAAAATATTTTTGTTAGTTTTTTACAACCTAGTGCTGACGCCTGCGCTCTTTAGCCGCGCCCCACTGCCAGAGGATACATCATTCACCGTAATTATGCCAGCTACCGAAACGGTTGCTCACAGCGAAGACAAAGAAGTTGCTGAAGCTTCTTCTCAGAAAAAAAACTCACGCTTTTTTACAACCCCTCAATTTGTAGTAAAACTTTTAAACCCCAAAACAAGACGCTCTGCCACCCATCAGCCAGAAGCACGATCGCTCGAAGATTTCAAATTACCTAAATACAAAGCCGATCCAAACGAAAACCGCACTCACTTTATGCGAAAAGACACTGAATCCTCACAAAAAAAAGTAACCAAACGGCGCAGCAATCTTGTTATGTCGATCAGACGCACACAGCTCAGCGACGCAGCATTGTATGAGACATTTGCAGAAGCTAATGCTCGCAAGATGGTTGTTCAAACCAATCTAGAAACAAAAACAAAATACTCAGAATATCTGTACTGCGAAGATTGCGTCATCCAAATCATCCAAGAAAACGGTATGGAACCCGAAATTTTTGATATCAGCGATGAGTTTGTATTTGAACCAGACACAGACCAAGATTTGTACAACCTTGTAGTATTCAAAACAACAGACACCGACGAAGAATTACTCCTGGGCTGCTTGCCACCCGCCCCCACAACAGAATCAATCTGGGTGCCTAACAAAAAAAGATGGGGTAGAAAACAAACCTATACAAGAAAAGACGGGGACGTAATTCACTTAAAAGCTCTCCATTTTCCAGGAAAAATCTTCTTGCGAGATGGGCAATTTTTAACCATCGCCGTTGATGATGCAGGTTATTGCTACATTAAGCCAATGAGCTCTAGTGAAATCTTTGCAATGGGATACGAGATTTTGTATCGATAACCACGCTAATTCCGCCAGCGCCCCCAGATTTCAGACTGAAACTTTTTTAACAAAGCTTTTCTCATTAAAACCAGCCAAAGTTAACCCCTAACAAGTTTTTATTTTTTATCTTATAGCACCTATTAAAATTAGATTGTAATGTTCATGTTTTTAAGGATTTAAAAAGGGTTTAAATATGTTAAAAAAAATGTTTTTGCAGGCTGTTATATCAGCTTTTTTTATTGGAAATATTAGTGCACGTCCAATTCATTTTACCCGGTTATGTTATGAGAAATATTATACCACTATTGATTTCAGTGACGATATATCCCTAGAGCAATTCAAAGACGAGGTTTTTCTGGATCTTACAATAAACAATCATTTAAAGTAAGGTGAACAACGTCCCCAATTTGCTATCCTACACCAGTGGCGTGAAATCGACACACAAGAAGCTCTTGATCATTTCTTAAAAAAAGCGCATGGAAATGAACTACAGTATGCTTTTAAACGCATATAAAATTCTCTCACAACTCAACACGCTCAATATCACTCCCTGAAAACAATTCAAAATCGTGCGTCGCTACAATGACGCACGATTTGTATTTTTGTACCGCAGCTAGCAGCAAATCTTTCACCTGACGCGCATTTTGCGGGTCTAAGCTGCCGGTTGGCTCGTCTGCCAAAACAAACCTTGGATTGTTCATGAGCGCACGCGCAAGCGCCACGCGCTGGCGCTCACCGCCAGAAAGTGTTGCAGGATACGCATTTTTTCGCGCTGCAAGCCCCACAAACTCCAGTAATTCCAACGCTCGCTTATTATTCTTTTGCTCATCAGATCCCACAATTTGTGCCGGCAACAGAATATTTTCAAGCGCCGTCAGTTCTTGAACAAGATAATGAAACTGGAACACCATCCCAACTACCTGCTGACGATACCACATTTTCTTTTCGGGTTTCATATCCAAAAGATCAAATTGATCATTGAGCTGCACTGAACCAAAAGTTGGGCTATCCAGCCCCGCAAGCAAATTCAGTAGTGTTGTCTTTCCTGACCCAGATGGCCCAAGAAGGGCGTACATCCGCCCTTGCTCAAAAAGTAGGTTTTGGCTTGCCAAAATCTGCTGTAAGCGCTCGTGTACCACCATACTTTTTTGCACATTAGTACACCGAAGAAAAAATAATTCAGAAGTCATTCCTACACCCTTTGGCAAAAGGACCTTTTTTATAGAGTCAAGGTATTATAAGTTTTAACGCGAGACCAATAGATTTGCCGATCAGATGGCACTTTTTTTAGAAACAGTCTTGTCATGTTTCCAAAGCCTTACCTAGACTATCAACTAGGCATGGGGCGAGCCATCGATGCACGATGACTACGCTATGTGTTTCGCACATAACGGGGGGGTTATGAAGGAACTACAAAATGCTGCTGAGCACTCACAACGTGCAACTGCAGGATTGGCACTTATTCCCACAGTAGATATTGTGGTTTTTCCACAAATGGTCGTTCCACTGCTTGTCATGGATCAACGAATCATCGATGGGATAAATAAAGCCGTTGAAGGCTCTAAAGAAATTCTTCTTGTAGCAGTACGAGAATCAACACAAGACTCACAAAAACCAGTTGCTCCAGAGGATCTTTGTGGGGTTGGTACGCTCGGGAAGATTATGCGGGTGATGAATATGGCTGAAGGCGGCATGAAAGTGCTGGCACAAGGCTTACACCGCGTAAAAATCAACAACATTGTCGCAACGGAGACATCTCTTGTTGCAGACATTGAAGAATTCTCATTTGATACTCAAAAGGGAAATCCTCTTCTTGAGCGCAAAATTCGTGAAATCATTAACGTTTGCGAACGAATGTCTTCACTTGGCGGTTCATTTAACCAAGATTTCCACGTCATCTTTTCTCAGATAGACGATCTTGAACGGTCTGTTGATTTCTTGCTTTCGCATCTCACTCTTTCAGTCTCTCAGTCTCAGACGTTGCTTGAAAAGGCAAGCATGATGGAACTGCTAGATGAACTGTATCTGTATCTTGAATCAGAAGCAGAATCTGCACGCATGCAAGAGAAAATCAAGCACAGCGCACGCGACGCAATTAACAAATCTCAACGGGAATATTATTTGCGTGAACAGCTCCGCGCCATTCAAAAAGAACTTGGAGACGAAGGTGACGCCGAATTTGAAGAACTCAAAAAACAACTAGAAAACCCAGCGCTTTCTGAAGAAGCACGCAACGAAGCAAAACGTCAGCTGCGCAGACTTGAGCGCACTTCACCAGATTCGCTCGAAGCTACGGTCATAAGAAACCATTTAGAGTGGCTACTCTCTCTTCCATGGGGCATTACCACCAAAGACAACTTGAACATTGTTCACGCCAAAGAAATCTTAGATCGCGACCACTACGGACTTGAAAAAATTAAGGATAAAATTCTTGATTACCTTTCGGTCAAAAATTTTCAAAAAACCGATACTTCTCCTATTTTATGTTTTTCTGGTGCTCCTGGTGTTGGTAAAACATCGCTGGGTAAATCAATCGCTGAATGTCTTGGCCGCAAGTTCTTTAGAATTGCAGTTGGGGGCGTTCACGATGAATCAGAATTACGTGGACATCGCAGAACATACGTTGGCGCTTTGCCTGGTCGAATCATTCAAGCAATGCACAAAACAGGCAGCATGAATCCGGTTATTGTGATTGATGAAATTGATAAAATTGGCTCTTCAGGCAAAGGCGATCCTTCTGCAGCACTTCTTGAAATTTTAGATCCAGAACAAAACAACGCTTTTTACGACAATTATCTTGGTGTTCACTTTGATCTCTCAAAAGTTATGTTTTTGGCTACATCAAACGACCTTCACAATATCCCAGGGCCACTGCGCGACCGTATGGAAATCATTGAGCTCTCTGGCTACACAACTGATGAAAAAGTAAAAATCGCAAAGCATCACTTGGCACCAAAAGCCATCGATCTTTCTGGTCTTGCTGACAAAGGTATCGAATTAAGCGATGAAATCCTTAAAGAACTTATCACGGCATACACCAGAGAATCTGGGGTAAGAACACTCTCACGATACATTCAAACCTTATGCTCGAAATTTGCGCGAACATTGCTCGAAAAAAACACAATGGTCTCATTCACCAAAGAAAACCTTGCTGAATTTCTTGGGCCTCGCAAAATCTCATTTGACCGCAATATCACCAAACACCGCGTTGGCGTAACCAATGGTCTTGCCTGGACACCATACGGTGGTGAAATTCTTCAGGTTGAGGCAGTGTTAATGCCAGGAACCGGAAGACTTACTCTCACCGGACAACTGGGCGATGTGATGAAAGAATCTGCACAAGCTGCAGTAAGCTTTATCAGATCTCGTTGCGACAAACTTGGTGTTGATAAAAAACTCTTCACAGAAGCAGACCTACATATCCATTTACCTGCAGGCGCTATTCCAAAAGATGGACCTTCTGCTGGTATTACGCTCATCTCATCTATTTTGTCAGTACTTACACAACGCCCAATTAACGGGTCTTTTGCAATGACTGGCGAAGTTGATTTGAACGGATCTGTTCTTCCTATTGGTGGCCTTAAAGAAAAAATCTTAGCGGCTAAACAACACGGTGTTACCAACGTAATTATCCCTATGGAAAACAAACAAGATCTGGATGGACTAGAAAAAACGCTCCACGATATCAAGCTGCACTTTGTCTCTCACGTTGATGAAGTAGTTGCGCACGTACTCATGGAAAAAGCACCAGTCGTTTAATAAAGACAAGGGGAGGTCAACCGATCTCCCCTTGTACTTTTATTCGTCATGGAGTAACAGCTGATGAAACAAACAAAAAAAATCGTTCTTTTGTTTGTACTTTTTGGCTGCACACCCTCAGAACCAGGGCCTTTTTCATTCTTTAAAAGGCGCCTGTGGGGAAACGATTTCATACGAAACAAATTCTTAAAACCAGCGCTATTTCTGGGAATAGCGGCCACGATAACAGCTACAAGTTGGATATTTTTGAAATGGTTCTTTAGCGATCCCATGAACCTTAAACTTCTACACATGCAAGCGAGCATTTACAAACTTGGCAAAAAGCTACCACCTGAAGCAAACTCAAAACTCCTTGCACAAATCCGTGAAGTTCAAATGTCACGTAATCCCTTTGAATTTGCCGAACTTGAAAACTATGTCAGATCCACCTTGCGATTCCCTTGGGGCTCCATCATTACTCCACAAAAAAATCTAAGTATTGTAAAAAAAGCACTCGACGCAAACGTATTTGGTATGAGCGAACCAAAAGAATGTGTGTTAGACGCACTGTTCAGTTACCATCAGGGATTTTTATCTAATCTTCCGCCGATTTGCTTGGTTGGCCCGCCAGGGGTTGGAAAAACTGCATTTGCAACTGCTCTTGCCAATGCTCTTGGCTTGCCACAACGCATTATTTCAGTTGCAGGGATGGATGATCCCGATTCATATTTTCGAGGGTTTAGCAGAACGTACAAAGGCGCGCTGCCCGGTTTTTTTGTAAGTATGTTTACCTCCTGCCAATGCATAAATCCTGTTGTAGTTATCGACGAAGTAGATAAAGAAGCGAAGGGAAATTCCAAAGGAACAGTACAAAACATCTTGTTACAAATCCTAGATCCTATGCAAAATCAAGTATTTCGAGATCGATATCTTGATCTCCCCCTTGATGTAAGCCAGGCATTCTACATTCTAACGGCAAACAAGCTAGAAAATATCATAGAACCACTACAAGACCGCCTGCTCATCATGCATATTCCAAATTATTCAAAAGAAGAAATAGAAATCATGGCCCACGGCATTATCTGGAACAGTATCTCAGGCACAAAACAAATACCAATAACGGTAAAAGAACAAATGATTCAAGGCACATTCACCAATCTTTCAAAAGAGCCAAGTATCCGGTCTATTAAAAAAACACTGTCATGCAATGTCATTCGCTGGTTGCGACTTAATCATAAGAAAAGTTCCATGATTTGGTAAATCAGCCTGTTTTTTGCAAAATATGAGGCACCCATCCTGTCCTTTTGATAGAAAACAAGTCTTACCGTACACTACAAGTATTCCAAAAAGGCTCTTTCTTAAACCGAGAAACAATGAATTTTATTAAAAGAAAATTAGCTCTAGGCATTTTATCGCTTGCATTGCTCACTCCTGCTCCTAAAAAAGCAAAAAGCATGGAATCCCATATACTAGGAGCCTTAATGATCACTATTTTTTCACTTGAAATTTATATGCTGTGGAGTGCGCTTAACGGAGACAGCGAAGAGAAAAATCTAACCAACAACATCAAAAAAAACCCAAATATTCCCGCACATATCAAAAGAAAAATTCTTGAAAAAACTTCCGGCTGGGGAATGAACAAAAAAACATATCTTCGTTTTGCTAACGCCCTTCCATGGGTTAACGTACGCCCTAAATTTGTCAGCTACGAACAAGCCGAAAAAACACTTAACGCAACTCACTATGGTCTTGATAACGCAAAAAAACGCATTTTAGAATATTTGGTCGCCTACCAATCAAACCCGCACGCAAAGGGTAAAGTACTGTGCTTAATTGGTGGCCCTGGCGTTGGTAAAACATCGTTAGTAAAATCCATAGCTCAGGCCCTTGAGCGACCATTTGCTCTGGTTTCCACAGCAACTCAAGAATGGACGCTGCGCGGCCATGAATATACCTTCATTTCAGCAGAGCCCGGTGATTTTTCTAAAGCGCTGTGCTCCACACAAAGTCAGCACCCTATCATTTTGCTCGATGAAATAGATAAAGCCACAAATAACACCCAAGCTCTTCTTGAAGCGCTTGATCCTGAACGAAACTCTGCATTCCTTGATACTTTCTTAGATTTTGGTATCAACCTCTCAAACGTCTTGTTCATTGCAACTGCCAATAACATCGAAAGAATCCCACAACCATTACGCGACCGAATGGAACTTATTCAACTCGAGGCATATTCATTTGAAGATAAAGTTAATATTGCGTGCAAATACTTCATCCCGCAACTCACCAAGCATGCAAATTTACCCCCAGAATGCATCCAACAGCTGTGCGATTGCGTTCCTCAAATCATCAAATTCACCTCTCGGACCTCCGACGGTGCTGATGGGGTACGTTCACTCAGACACGCAATTGACGGTTTAATTAATAAACAAATTTTCAACCAAACGGTGTATGGCAAAACTCTCGATTTTACGCCAGAAAACATCAAAGAATACATCGATCCATACTACACTCAACTCAGACTTTCAGAGCCAAAAGATTTGCGTACCTACTGCAACAATGCGCTACGAAAATTAGATATCCCGCTTGATCTCTTCATTAAAATAGAACGCAGAATCGGCGGCCTATTCAACTGGATTGCCAGCTCAACCCTTGTGCCCGCGTACATTGATTGGATCTCAAAATATCCTTTTGCCACAACAATGGCACCAGAAGTTTCGCTTGAAAGTGCCGCAGAACAATTAGATGCTACACACTATGGGCTTTCTCACGTCAAAGAATCGGTACTTGATTATCTTGCTGGTTACGCCGCAAGCAAAAAGAAAACCACTAAAATCCTATGTTTTGCCGGCGCACCAGGGGTTGGTAAAACAACGATTGCAGAATCGATCTCGCTTGCACTTGGCAGAAAATTCACCAAAATCTCATTCACCCCAAGCACAAATCTTACCAGTACATCCGAGCACGGCACTATTCCAGGCGAACTTGGACATGCAATCATTAAAGCACAATCAAGCAACCCAGTTATTTTGCTTGATGAGTTAGAAAAAGCGCACCCTTCCATGCAAAAAGAATTGCTAGCGTTACTTGATCCTGCTCAAAACGGCGCAATTAATGATGATTACCTTGGTTTTGAAATGGATCTTTCTAACGTCATGTTTATCGCGTCGGTTAACGATGTGGAAATGTTGCCAGCGCCGCTACGTGACCGTATGCAAATTATTGAGCTTGACCCGTACTCACGAGAAGAACGTATCATTATTGCAAACAACAAGTTAATTCCTGATATTGGCCGCCTCATGAACAGCTCACCCGCTGGCATAGAAAAAATGCTGAGCTTTGTAGAACCATTGGTCGACAAATTGATGGATTTTGAAGCTGGCGTTCGCGCTCTCAAACGATCTCTAGCTATTGCTGCAGAAAAAATTGCACGACTTGAACAAAAAGGCGTTGATGTGACAACTGCAGAATTAAAAATAGAAGACGTTATTGACCCTTACTTCAGAAGCAATCGCCTCTCTGATCCAAAGAAACCATACTCCTACTGCAATCAATTGTTCAAACACATGTTCATTCCACCAGCGATTTTTAAGAAAATTGACCAGAAAATTGCTGGCATGACCCTGTGGGCTGGCGCAGAAAGCATGATTCCGCTGTACGCAGAAACTATTACCAAATACCCATTTGGTAAAATGGATGCCACAACAGCAACACTTGAATCGGCCAAAACACAACTCGATAAAACTCACTCGGGCCTCAAAAAAATCAAAGAGATGATTCTAGATTTCCTTGCCGGTTACATCGTAAGCAACCAAAAAAGCACCAAAGTTCTCTGTCTTGCGGGAGCTCCAGGGGTTGGTAAAACCACGGTAGCAGAATCTATTGCAACGGCACTTGGCAGAAAATTTAGCAAAATTTCGTTTGGTGGCATTAACAGTCTTTCGTCACAAGGAAGTGGTGGACACGATGAGCTTTCCGGCCCTGGTCCAATTGCAAAAGCGCTCATTGAAACAGGATCTCTCAACCCGGTAATCTTGCTGGACGAGCTCGAAAAAGCACCACAGCACTTGTTGCCACAATTACTAGAAATCCTGGATCCTGCACAAAATAAAGCATTCACCGACCGTTACCTTGGGTTTGAAATGGATCTTTCTAAAGTTATGTTCATTGCATCAGTTAACGATGCAGGAGCGCTTGCAAGCCCACTACTAAACCGCATGCAAATGGTCGTCTTGCCGCCGTACAAAAAAGCGGAGCGAATTACCATTGCGCGAGAAAAACTTCTTCCTGCAATCACTCAATTGTTCAATCTTTCTCCTGAAGTTGTTCAAAAAATCGATGCTCTTATTGAGCCTCTTGCAAATGTGTTACTTCGCACGGAACATGGCGTTCGTAATATGAATAAAGCATTAGTTACAGCTGCAGAAAAATATGTACGCAACAACAACTCCGAAACATTAACACTTAATGGTGTCATCGCATCGCTCAATCCTGAATTTCTACAAATTGACCCTTCCAACGTCCCCGCAAAAGAACCAACTGTCGGCCTTGCAAACGGGATGTACGCAAACGGCGCAGACGGCGGCGGTATTCTTAAGATTATTGCAAACATAATCCCTAACGGCGAAGGCAAGCTCTCTCTCCCTGGCTTGCATGGAAAAATGTCAAAAGAAGCATACAAGCGCATTGTTAACTACGTAAAAATTAATGCTGCAAAATATGGTGTTCGGCCTGAAATGCTCACAAAAAATGACTTTACCATTTCGGACCAAGGGTACGAAAGCGTTGAAGGACCATCTGCTGGTATTGTAACCACCGTTGCGTTTATCTCGGCTCTTACAAACAGACCTGTACGCCAAGATGTCGCCACAACCGGTGCTATGGATATGCTCGGCAATGCGATTGCCGTTGGTGGATACCGCGATAAAGTTTTAGGATCTGCCCGACACGGCATCAAGAAATTCATCTTGCCAGAATGTGCACGACCTATCATTGAATCACAAAAAGACGAATTTGAAGGGCTTGAAATCACCTTCATCTCACACGTAGATGAAGCGGTTAACCTCTTGCTCATTTAAAAATAGTATTTCCCCGCAATGCATGTAAAATACGCCGTTGCGGGGAAAAGGTTTTCAAGCTGAGGACTATTTGTATACAGTAAGGTATGCTTTTTGACATTGAGTTAGAGCGTTACCTTTGTATGATGTTTTCCAAAAAAACTTTTTGTTCATTGCTGTTTATTCAATGCATCGTAACTCTATCGGCCACTGCTCGTTCATTTGAAAACCAATCAACCCAACAATTGTCACACACACTCCAACTAAGTGATTCTATTTCCCCAGAAGCAACGCTGGAAGAAACACACCAATTTCTGAGCAACAACGCATGTCTCTTTGAAGGCATTAATGAACGTATTTTTGATTTATTAAAACTTAACAAATCAATCCCCTCGCAATTCCATAAAATCCTGGTTTTAATTAACCAATACGAGCTCGAACGCTCGCTTGCAGCTCAAGCCATAGCATTTGCAACCAACAGACCTGTTTATTCGATTGATTTCAAACAACGCACGTTGCAGAAAAAACCTTTTTCTCTGTTGGGAACCCCTGGCAGCAGCAAAGACGCTCATCACGGAGAGCTCCTGAATGCCTGCCTTGCAACAAAATGCGCAAACCCCATCATTATTTTAAAAAACATTCATGCAATAACACTGGAGGATCTTGCTGAATTGCACGCCATCTTAGAAAGCAATGAGCCAGTGCGTGATGCTTACTTTGATATTCAGCTCCCCACCAAAACCATGACTTTTGTCGCCACTGCCCAATCAGCTCAATCTGTTCCAGACGAGCTCACAAAACCCTATGAAGCTCGTTTTATCCTTATAGAAACCAGCGATTTATCTCGTCAAAGCAAACAAGAAATCACTACACGCTTTTTCTTACCAGAAGTCCTTAAAGAACATGGTCTTACCAAAAACCAAATTCCTAATATTGATGCATTAATTGCGCTGATTGTTGATGCATCGCAAGACGCATTCTCTCGCGAAGGATTAATCGCTCTCAAATCTGGGCTGGGCAAAGTAATCTTGCGCAGTATGCTCGCCGCCAAAGCGAATGAAACTATCGCAGAATTAAACCCTAACGAAATCATTCAATTACTCAAAACACATGAAAATATTGAATTACCAGATCACGCTGCCAAAATAATCAAACAAAAACTGGCTGACTCACCACTTAATATTCACGCATACAAAAATGCAATTTCCAGTTTTCCATGGCATCGGCCCGAAGTACCCCCATTCAATGCTCAAGCATGCATTACGACTCTTTCAAGAAAACTTTCATGCATAGATCAACTAAAAAGCAAAGCATTATTCTTTCTTAACTCTTATCAACAAACGCCTCACATCCACAAAAAAGCACTCTGCATTGTGGGCCCCTGCGGCACGGGTAAGACCGCTCTTGCAGAACTAATAGCACTTGCTGCAAATCGCCCATTCTCTTCACTCAACCTTGGACACCATCCATCGCTTAGTGGAGAACCAATGATCAGCAGAGACGCAAGCCCAGGAGAAATCTTTAAGGCATTTTGCACAACAAAAACACAGGCTCCTACAATCATTTTGGATAACATCGACAAATCACACCCGCTCAACATGATCACGCTCAGCAAAATTCTCTCACCAAAACACAACGCACGTTTTCTCGATTTTTTTGCTGATTTTACCATCGACATATCAAACACATTGTTCATTGTGACCGCCACAGATGTTTCTGCGCTTCCCGAAGATGTTCTGGAACACCTTGAGTGCATTTATCTCAATGAATATTCGCTGGAGGATCGCGAAAAAATTATCATGAACGACCTACTCCCCAGCGCATTAATTTCACGAGACATTTCAGAGCAAGGACTCAAAGAAATTTTTGGCATTCTGCCAACGCTCAACACTATCGTAGCACCCAACGCAAAAGGTCTTCACGAACTTGCTCGCGCCATCTCTTCATTAGTTGCACAACAAATTGCCTTCATCTCCACCAGCGAAAAACCGTTGGGTCTTACGCCAGAAAATGTGCGCACCTTCCTTGACCCACAACTGCTCGCGCAACATATTTCTGAAGCAAAAAACGTACACGCGCAATGTAATGAGATCCTTAAAAAACTGAATCTTACGCCAGAACAATTCAAAAAAATTGATAGCCACATCACCGCACTCAAACCGTGGAAAGGTGGCGATGCGCTCACTCTGCTGTACATCGATTGGATCAAAAAATATCCATTCAACAAGCCTCTCCCCCAAACACACATTTCATTAGACCACGCTCGCGAACAACTGAACGCCACGCATTTTGGGCTAGAGAACATTAAAGAAAATATCTTGGATTTTCTTGCAGGTCTGCAGCGACGCAAAATAACCGATGAAAACTCGTTCAATAAAACACTGTGTTTTAGTGGCGGCCCCGGTATTGGAAAAACCACTTTTTCAAAATCAATCGCCGCTTCACTCGGACGACCATTTGCTCGTATTGCACTTGAATCACTGCAAACACTCAAAGGCGGCACCGGCGAACACGAAATGTTTGGCGATGGACCAGGCGCGCTTGGTAAAGCAATCTGCGATGCAGGTTCACAAGGCGCCGTTATTTTGCTCGATGAAATAGATAAAGCATGTCACAAAGTACAATGCCAATTACTCGAAATTCTCGATCCTGCGCAAAATAAAACATTCAGGGACAGTTTTCTTGGTCTTGATTTAGATCTTTCTAATGTCATTTTTATCGCGTCTGCCAACGATCTTTCTACTATCTCACATCCGCTCTACGACAGATTGCACGTAGTTGAAATGCACGCCTACTCACTACAAGAACGCATTTCGATTGCAAAAAACATGATTATTCCAAGCATTATCAAAGAAATGAGCTTTGACGACAAGATCACCACGTGCCTTGATTCGCTTGTAGAACCACTTGCACGCAAAAGCCTACAAACCGAATACGGCGTACGCAATCTCAAGCGCATGATTTACCTTGCCGCCGACAAATATGCACGCATGCTTCTTGAAAACGCTCCAATCACCCAACTTTCAGCACAAACCATTTTGGCTGAACTACACCCCGAGCTTCTACAAAGCGACCCTGCTGAAATTCCTGCAACAAAACCTCAAATCGGCAGAACCAATGGAATGTATGCGCAAGGAAAAAACGGGGGCGGTATCTTTAAAATTGCAGCCGCAGTCATTCCAAACGGCGACGGAAAACTCATCACCAACATTTTGCACGGGAAAATGTCACGTGAATCCCATGCGCGCACACTTACTTTTGTAAAAATGAATGCAGCAAAATACGGCATTACACCAGAACTCTTTAAAACATGTGATTTTTCATTCACCGATCAAACGTACGGAAAAACTGATGGTCCCTCTGCGGGAATTGCTCAAACCGTAGCTCTCATTTCTGCACTCACCAAGCGCGCTGTGCGTCCTGGCTGGGCAATGACCGGTGCTATCGATGCTTATGGCACACTTCTTCCGGTAGGGGGTTATCGCTCCAAAATCTTAGGAACCGCTGCCACCGGTATCACTAAGTTCATAATCCCTGAATGCGCGCGTCCAACCATAGAAGCTCTTTCCAAGGACCTTCAAGGCCTTTCGATCACCTTTGCCGAAACAATCGATGATGCGCTAGACCTCCTGCTTGAGCCTATCCAACCAGATCAAACCACTGCAGCATGAGCTAAATACCGTTAAAAGCAGCGTTTTTCACTAAAAATAGGCGGGTGGCTTTGCAATTTACACCCGCCTGGTATCATAA
>Ga0214921_10002312_pt1 | contig 31198 bp, 33 predicted proteins | sample LL1505_MetaG_FD_177992 | JGI IMG/M metagenome (GOLD analysis project Ga0214921, IMG submission 177992) | Freshwater microbial communities from Lake Lanier, Atlanta, Georgia, United States - LL-1505 | ecosystem: Environmental > Aquatic > Freshwater > Lake | place: USA: Georgia | collected... | reverse complement strand
GAGGCCGAGGCAAACTACTACCGGCAACTCGCCACTCAGGCCACCGCAGTGGCGGCCTGACTTAAACCAAATGGCCTCCACGAATTCCGGGGCGATTCAGATTGCTGGAAACACGTCTGCCTCGAACCGACGCAAGACTTGCCCAACGTGGCTGTCGCTTCGGGATGATTTCCAGTGCGCCCACCAATCGCGCGCCACGGCCTCGAACTTGTTGGCTCCGGCGTTTAGCTTCGCCTGCTTGTCTGCCTTCCTTTTGGCCATGGGGTCCGCGCCTGCCGCCAGAAGTTTTCTAGCTTCATCGCGACGTTGTCGGGCATCGGCCAGGCTGACGTCTGGGTAAGCCCCCAGCGCCATGGTCTTTTGCTTTCCCTCGAAGCGATACGCCCAGCGCCAAAGCTTCGCCCCGGTCGTTTCTAGGCGCAGGTGCAAACCGGAGCCGTCCGTCAACTTTTGGACCTTGTCGGTGGCTTGCGCCTTCCTTGCCGCGGTGTCAGTCAGTGCCATGACTCGATCCAATGCGAGGGAATTTGAAATACCAACATGCCTGACGCCGAATACCAACAACAGTACCAACGCCCGAGCGTGGCTTCAAGTCTACCCATGTGGACGCAGAAAAACAAAAAAGCCCCGCAGCACAATGGCTTACGGGGCTTTGCATGCTTGTCTTTGAACCTGTGTGGACAGTCGAGGACCTATCTCTGGCGGAGAGGGCGGGATTCGAACCCGCGGGGGGTTATTAGCCCCCACACGCTTTCCAGGCGTGCGACTTAAACCGCTCATCCACCTCTCCGAAGCCATAGAGTTTATCCGACGGTCTGGCCCGCGACCTTCGGGGAGAACGGTCTCGGTGGTGATCAGCGCGGCTTGAACGCTGCCTTGACCTCCGCAGGGAGCGAATCGAAGTCACCTTCCTGCACCTGCAGGCCGCATTTCAAGTCGCTTGACGAGTCGAACCAACCGCGCAGGTCCGACACCGTGTCCTGGAAAGCGCCGTCAGCGCCGGAGGGTGTTGCGCCGGGCCGAGCAGTGGCATCCGATATTGCGGGGCGAAGGAAAGGAAACGACCGCATGGCAATCCCTTGATGATGTGCCTGAATTTGCATGGTGAACGAAGGATCACCACGTTTCTGGACACCCCCAATCTAGCGACATCAGCGGATGAGCAACACCCCGCGAATCGGTGGTTCGCGCTGCGCGGCTTGGGTCTCATCCGTGCATTGCATCACGCAGATTCGGGATTCAGCGCGACCCCAGCGCATGGGCCTCCAGGGTGGCCAGCGACACATGATCGAGTGCGTTGCGGTGGGTGCTCTCCAGCACCACTGGCGGCGCGACGCCGGCCTTCAGTGCTTCGGCCCAGCGCGAGACGCAAAGGCACCAGCGGTCGCCGGGCTTCAAGCCGGCGAAGCGGTACTCGGGGTGCGGCGTGACGAGGTCGTTGCCGCGCTCCAACGAAAACGCCAGGAATTCCGCTGTGACCTTGGCGCACACCACATGCGTGCCCAGATCGTCTGAGCGAGTCTTGCAGCAGCCATCGCGGAAGAAGCCGGTCAGCGGGTCGTAGGAGCAGGGCACCAGCTCGGTGCCCAGGACGTTCAAGGCCATGGTTCAGTTTGCTCCCGGGGGCTTGGATTTCAGCAGCGACATCGCGGTGCCGATCAGCGCCGACACCTCGCTCATGTTGCCGGGCACGATCATCGTGTTGTTCTTCTGCGCCAGCTGCGCATACGCCTCGACGGCCTTCTCGGCCACCTTCAACTGCACCGCCTGCTCGCCGCCGGGCGAACGGATGGCTTCGGCGATCTTGCGGATGGCTTCGGCGCTGGCCTCCGCTACCGCCAGAATGGCCGAAGCCTCGCCTTGGGCCTGGTTGATCTCGGCCTGGCGCTGGCCTTCCGATCGTGCGATGAAGGCTTCGCGCTCGCCTGTCGCGATGTTGATCTGCTCCTGCTTGCGGCCTTCGGAGGCGGCGATCAGTGCGCGCTTCTCGCGCTCGGCGGTGATCTGCGCCTGCATGCTGCGCAAGATCTCCGCCGGAGGCGTCAGGTCCTTGATTTCGTAGCGCAGCACCTTCACACCCCAGTTGGCGGCGGCTTCGTCGAGCGCGTTGACGACCGAGGCGTTGATGGTGTCGCGCTCCTCGAAGGTCTTGTCGAGTTCCATCTTGCCGATGACCGAGCGCAGCAGGGTCTGGGCCAACTGCGTGATGGCGAAGATGTAGTTGCTCGACCCGTAACTTGCGCGCATCGGGTCGGTGATCTGGAAATAGATGATCCCGTCGACCTGGAGCTGCGTGTTGTCGCGGGTGATGCAGACCTGGCTGGGCACGTCGAGCGGCACCTCTTTCAAGGAATGCTTGTAGGCCACCCGCTCGATGAAGGGCACGACGAACTTCAGTCCCGGGGTCAGCGTGCGGTCGTACTTTCCCAGCCGTTCAACGACCCAGGCGTGCTGCTGGGGCACGATCTTGAAGGTCTGCGAAATGAAGATCACCGCGATGACGGCGAGGATGATGGCAAGTTCCATGGGGTGCTTTTCCGATGACGCAATGAGGTTGACGAATCACGGGGGCGAAGCGGGGGCCGTGGGCGCAGGCTGCGTGTGCGATAGCGGCGCCAGCACCAGCCAGTTGCCTTCGACCGCGATCACATGATGCGCGCCCGGGACGACAGCGCAGCCGGGCTGGAGGCGCGCTGTCCAGCCACTACCTCGGTAGGTGACACGGGCTGTGCGGTCTGTGGCCCATCTGGTCACGTGTACCGATTCACCGATGTCCAGGTTGACGTCGCGGTTCTCGCGCGCCGGAAGGCTGTGCGGATGTCGCTTGCGCGACCAGTGCCACAACGCGGTGGCGCCGCTTCCGACGATCGCTGCCACTGCGATCTGCATCGTTCCGCTCAAGCCGATGTGGGCGGCCATGGCCCCGCTGGCCAGACCGAGCGCAATCATCAGCAGGTAGAAGGTGCCAGTGCCCAGTTCAAGCGCCACGGCGACGCCTGCTGCGATCCACCAGAACGTGGCCTGTGTCATGTCGATCTCGCCTTCAGCGATTCGGAATTGAAGATATGCGACTCAGTGTAGTTCGCGCTTGCTGGGCACTGCTCGGCGTGGACTGAACTCGGCTGCGGTGCGGGGTGGTCTTTCGGTCACGGCAACGCCCTAAACTTCGCGCTCCCTCCACGCTGCCCACTGGGACTGCCATGCTGCGATTTCGCTTTCCGATCGTGATCATCGACGAGGACTACCGCTCGGAAAACACTTCCGGTCTGGGCATCCGTGCGCTCGCGCAGGCCATCGAGAAGGAGGGCTTTGAGGTGCTGGGCGCCACCAGCTATGGCGACCTGAGCCAGTTCGCCCAGCAGCAAAGCCGCGCCAGCGCCTTCATCCTGTCAATCGACGATGAAGAGTTCACGCCCGGCCCCGAGCTTGACCCGGCGGTGCTGAACCTGCGCAAGTTCATCGAGGAGATCCGCTTCAAGAACGCCGACATCCCGATCTACGTCTATGGCGAGACGCGCACCTCGCAACACATCCCGAATGACATCCTGCGCGAGCTGCACGGCTTCATCCACATGTTCGAGGACACGCCGGAGTTCGTGGCTCGCCACATCATCCGCGAGGCCAAGAGCTACCTGGGGGGCTTGCCGCCGCCGTTCTTCAAGGCGCTGATGGACTATGCGCAGGACGGCTCGTACTCCTGGCACTGCCCCGGCCACAGCGGCGGCGTGGCGTTCCTGAAGAGCCCGGTCGGTCAGATGTTCCACCAGTTCTTCGGCGAGAACATGCTCCGCGCCGATGTGTGCAATGCAGTCGAGGAACTGGGCCAGCTGCTCGACCACAACGGCGCCATCGGTGCGTCGGAGCGCAATGCAGCGCGCATCTTCAATGCCGACCACTGCTTCTTCGTCACCAATGGCACCAGCACCAGCAACAAGATGGTCTGGCACCACACGGTGGCGCCGGGCGATGTCGTGGTGGTCGACCGCAACTGCCACAAATCGATCCTGCACGCCATCATCATGACCGGCGCGGTGCCAGTGTTTCTGCGACCCACGCGCAATCACTACGGGATCATCGGACCGATTCCCGAGTCCGAGTTCTCGCCCGACGCAATCCGCGAGAAGATCGCCGCGAATCCGCTGCTCAAGGGTGTCAACGCGAAGACGGTGAAGCCGCGCATCCTCACGCTGACGCAGAGCACGTACGACGGCGTGCTCTACAACACCGAGACCATCAAGCACGAGCTCGATGGCTACATCGACACGCTGCATTTCGACGAAGCCTGGTTGCCGCATGCGGCCTTCCACCGCTTCTATGGCAGCTACCACGCGATGGGCAAGAAGCGCGCGCGTCCGAAGGACCAGATCGTCTTCGCGACACAGTCCACGCACAAGCTGCTGGCCGGCATCAGCCAGGCCAGCCAGGTGCTGGTGCAGGACGCGGTCGATCGCAAGCTCGACCGCCACCTGTTCAATGAAGCGTATCTGATGCACACGAGCACCAGCCCGCAGTACGCGATCATCGCCAGCTGCGATGTGGCCGCAGCCATGATGGAGGCGCCAGGAGGGCCTGCCCTGGTCGAGGAAAGCATCAGCGAGGCGCTCGATTTCCGCCGCGCGATGCGCAAGGTCGACAAAGAGTTCGGCAAGGATTGGTGGTTCAAGGTCTGGGGCCCGGACAAGCTGTGTGCCGAGGGCATCGGCAAGAGCGACGACTGGGTGCTGAAGGCAGGCGACAAGTGGCACGGCTTTGGCGACCTCGCCGAGGGCTTCAATCTGCTTGATCCGATCAAGAGCACCGTGATCACACCCGGGCTCGACATGTCCGGCAAGTTCGCCAAGACAGGCATCCCGGCATCGATCGTCACCAAGTACCTGGCCGAGCACGGAATCGTGGTCGAGAAGACCGGGCTCTACTCGTTCTTCATCATGTTCACCATCGGCATCACCAAGGGCCGCTGGAACACGATGGTCACGGCACTGCAGCAGTTCAAGGACGACTACGACCGCAACCTGCCGATGTGGAAGATGCTCCCGGAGTTCGTTGCCAAGTACCCGCGCTACGAGCGCATGGGGCTGCGCGATCTGTGCCAGAGCATCCACGCGATGTACGCCAAGGGCGACATCGCGCGGCTGACCACCGAGATGTACCTGTCTGATTTGCAGCCAGCGATGAAGCCCAGCGACGCCTACGCCTGCATCGCGCACCGCAAGACCGAGCGGGTCGAGATCGACGCGCTGGAAGGCCGCATTACCACGACGCTGCTGACGCCATACCCGCCGGGCATCCCGCTGCTGATTCCGGGCGAGGTGTTCAACAAGAAAATCGTCGATTACCTGCGCTTCACCCGCGACTTCAACGCGGCCTTCCCCGGCTTCGACACCGATGTGCACGGCTTGGTTGAGGAAGAGATCGAAGGTGGCGGCAAGCGCTACGGGATCGACTGCGTTCGGGAAGACTGACATCAGCCGGACCGAGGCCGCAGACGTTCTGATAGGAGGGTGTGCATGTTCACCTACGTCTGTCTCGGTACCAACGACCTGCCACGTGCGGTCGCGTTCTACGACCCAGTGATGGCGGCCCTGGGCCAGCAGCGTTGCGACACCAGCAGCGAACCCGACTGGGACGGTTGGGTCGGCTGGGGAACCTACATCGACGAAGGGCGCATCGAGGTGGCACTGTGGTTGTGCGAGCCGTTCAACGGCCAGCCTGCTGGCGTCGGGAATGGAACGATGGTCGCGTTCGCTGCCAGGTCATGGGAACAGGTGCAGGCGTTCCACCAAGAGGCCTTGGCCCACGGCGGAACCTCCGAAGGTGAACCAGGCTTGCGCGTTCACTACGGCCCCGACTTCTATGCAGCCTATGTACGCGATCCGGATGGCCACAAGCTGGCCGCGGTGTGTCGCGGCGCCCGATCGCCGGTGGTCTGACCGAGTCCCAAATCCTTGAAGTCAGCGCGTGAGTGCTGTGGCGGGCCACTGTGTTGCGTTCATGTCCTCCGGGCCGGTTCACCCGCCATTCGCTTCGGCTGAATTTCCGCCGGCCCTCCCCCTTTACTTCACTCCACACAGCGACCCACCACAGCGCTCCAACAATCACCGAAGTGTTCGGGGTTTGAAGGCCCAGCATGCGACAGCGGTGCTGGCCGCCGAGGGCGTGGGGTGACTGGCGTAGCGAAGTAAAGGGGGAGGGCCGGATGGGTCTTGCCGGAAACGCTCGGATCGTGATCCGGCCCGGAGGACATGAGCGGAGCCGGTCACCCCGCGCCCTCGGCAGCCTCGCAAAGCCGAGACTGCGTAAGACGCGACGGTGAGATCAGCCGATCACTGATGCACAGCCGGCCGCACCAGCGCCGGCCGGCCGCCGAAGCGTTTCAGGATCGATTGCTCAATGCCGGCTGAATCGAGCCCGCAGCGTGACATCAGCACCGCCGGGTCGCCGTGTTCGATGAACTCGTCGGGGAGGCCCAGCACCAGCACCGGCATTGCGATGCCGGCCTGTTGCAGCGCTTCGAGCACGGCCGAGCCTGCGCCGCCCATCGTGCAGCCGTCTTCGACCGTGACCAGCGCATCGTGTGTACGCGCCAGCTCGGCGACCAGCGTCACGTCGAGCGGCTTGGCGAAGCGCATGTTGGCCACCGTGGCGTCGAGGCGCTCGGCGGCATCCAGCGCGGCATAGAGCAGGGTGCCGAAGGCCAGGATGGCAATGCGCTTGCCGTGTGCGCCAGCGTTCTGACCAGATTTGCGGCGCACTTCTCCCTTGCCGAACGGGATCGCGGTCATCGCGGTTTGCACCTCGACGCCCACGCCCTTGCCACGCGGGTAGCGCACGGCCGTCGGGTGATCCTGCAGGAAGGCGGTGTACAGCAGCTGCCGGCACTCGTTCTCGTCGGCCGGTGTCATCACGCTCATGTTCGGGATGCAGCGCAGGTAGGCGATGTCGTAGTTGCCCGCGTGCGTCGCGCCATCGGCGCCCACCAAGCCCGCTCGGTCGAGTGCGAACACGACCGGCAGGTTCTGGATCGCCACGTCGTGGATCAATTGGTCGTAGCCACGCTGCAGGAAGGTCGAATAGATGGCGACCACCGGTTTCAAGCCCTCGCAGGCGATACCAGCGGCGAAGGTCACCGCATGCTGCTCGGCGATGCCGACATCGTGGTATCGGTTCGGGAAGCGGCGCTCGAATTCGACCATGCCCGAGCCTTCGCGCATAGCCGGCGTGATGCCCACCAGCCGCTCGTCCTGTGCGGCCATGTCGCACAGCCAGCTGCCGAACACCTGGGTGAAGGTTGGCTTGCCCGGTGCCGCGGCCTTGATGCCCACGGCCGGGTCGAACTTGCCTGGCCCGTGGTAATTGATGGGGTCGTTCTCGGCCAGCTTATAGCCCTGGCCCTTCTTGGTGACCACGTGCAGAAACTGCGGCCCCTTCAGGTTGCGCAGGTTCTCCAGCGTCGGGATCAGCGCGTCGAGGTCGTGACCGTCGATCGGGCCGACGTAGTTGAAGCCGAACTCTTCGAAGATCGTGCCCGGCACGACCATGCCCTTGGCATGCGACTCGAAGCGCCGCGCCAGTTCCAGCAGCGGCGGCGCGTTCTTCAGTACCGACTTCGCGGTGTCGCGAGCATTGGCATAGAAGCGCCCGCTCATCAGTCGCGCCAGGTAGCGGTTCAGCGCGCCGACCGGCGGCGAGATCGACATGTCGTTGTCGTTCAGGATCACCAGCACGTCGGCACCAGCGACGCCGGCGTTGTTCAGCGCCTCGAAGGCCATGCCAGCACTCATCGCGCCGTCGCCGATCACGGCGATCGACTTGCGGTGTTCGCCCTTCAGCGCTGCACCGACGGCCATGCCGAGGGCTGCCGAGATCGAGGTGCTGCTGTGCGCGGTGCCGAAGGTGTCGTATTCGCTTTCATCACGGCGCGGAAAGCCGCTGATGCCGCCGAGCTGTCGCAGCGTGCCCATGCGGTCGCGGCGACCGGTCAGGATCTTGTGTGGGTAGGTCTGGTGACCGACGTCCCAGACGATGCGGTCGCTCGGGGTGTTGAATACATGGTGCAGCGCGATCGTCAGTTCCACCGTGCCAAGGTTCGACGACAGGTGGCCGCCGGTCTGAGACACGCTGTGCAGCAGGTAGTCCCGCAACTCGTCGGCCAGGGCGTGCAGCTCGCTGCGCGAGAGCCGCCGCACATCGGCGGGTGATTCGATCGAATGGAGCAATGCTTTTTTCATCGTCAACGGTCCCGTTCCACCACCTTGTCGGCCAACAGGCCCAGCCACACCGTGTCGCGCAGCGCCGAGCGCGCCAGCGCCGAGTGCGCCTGATCACGCAGTTCAAACGCATGTCGCCGCGCTGCATCCAGCCCCATCAGGCTGACGTAGGTCGGCTTGTTCGCATCGACGTCCTTGCCGGCCGTCTTGCCGAGCTTGTCTGATGCCTGGGTCACGTCGAGCACGTCGTCGATGACCTGAAAGGCCAGCCCGATCGAATCGCCATAGATCTCCAGCGCAGACCATGCCGCTGCATCGACGTCGCCGCAAGCCGCGCCCATCATCACGCTGGCCCGAAGCAGCGCACCCGTCTTGCGGTGGTGCATGTCGCGCAGGCTTTGCTCATCGAGCGGCCGACCGACACTCGCCAGATCGATCGCCTGGCCACCCGCCATGCCGGCATGTCCGGCCGCGCGAGCCAGCAAGCCGCACATCTTGGCCTGCAGGGCAGCAGGAACAGTCGACTCAGGGTTCGAAGGTGCGTCAGGGGTCAGCACGTCGAAGGCCAACGCCTGCATCGCATCGCCAGCCAGCATCGCTAGCGCCTCGCCAAACTTCACATGAACGGTCGGTTTGCCCCGTCGCAGCACGTCGTTGTCCATGCAGGGCATGTCGTCATGCACCAGCGAATACGCGTGGATCAACTCCACGGCACAGGCTGCACGCAACGAAGCGATGCGCAGGCCACCCACCGCATGCGCTGCGGCCAGGGTCAACAGCGGCCGGAGGCGCTTGCCTCCATCTAGTACTGCGTAGCGCATGGCGGTACCGAGATGGGCCGGTGCGTCGGCGGGCACCCACTGGCCCAGGCAGTCTTCCACCGCCGCCAACTGGGCACCTGCCCATGCATCGAAATCAGCAGCGGTCATGTCGGGTTCCAGGGCTTGAGCTGGCCGTCTTCGAGTACCTTGACCTGCTGCTCGACCGCATCGAGGCGCGTGCGGCAGAAGTTCAGCAACTCGGCACCGCGCCGGTAAGTGCCGAACAAGCGGTCCAGCGGCAATTGTCCGGCTTCCATGGCGCCGACAAGTCGCTCAAGTTCGGAGAGCGCTGCCTCGTAGGTTTCCGGCAGCGGTTCAGTCAGAGGCATGGGCAACGATGCTGAAGCGGGAGCAGCGGGCACGGATGCCGCGGGGGCTGATGAGGTCTTGGCCATGAACGATTGAAGTATCAGATCATTGTAGTCAGCGGTCTTTTGCCGCGTCGGCGCCTTAAAATGAGCACTGATCAGCGTTTCGAACGAAGCGCCGAGGCTGCGGCGCCGTCATCGTTTGCGCCGCACTGCCCACCGTTTACCAGGAGAGACTCCCGGCCATGTCCGATCTGTTCGTCGAGCGCGGCACTGCGGTGTCCGACGCGAGACACCCTGTGCGATCCCGCGCCGCAAACAACGCGCTGCCCCTGGCTGCATCCGCCTACTTCGACGAAGCGCTCTTCCAGCGCGAGGCGGACACGCTTTTCCGCCATGGACCGCGCTACCTCGGACACGAACTGTCGGTCCCGCAAGCGGGCGACTACTACACCTTGCCTCAGGAAGGCGATGGCCGTGTTCTGGTGCGCACGCCGAACAGCGTCGAGTTGATCTCCAATGTGTGCCGTCACCGCCAAGCGCTGATCCTCCACGGTCGCGGCAATACCCGCAGCAACATCGTCTGCCCGCTGCACCGCTGGACCTACGACCTGACTGGCCAGCTGATTGGCGCTCCGCATTTCGCCGAGTCGCCGTGCCTGCACCTGAACAACTACAAGACACGCAGCTGGAATGGCCTCGTGTTCGAGGACAACGGCCGCGACATTGCCGCTGACCTGGCAGCGCTCGGGCCTCGGGCCGACCTCGATTTCACCGGCCATGTGCTCGACCGAGTGCATGTGCATGAATGCGACTACAACTGGAAGACCTTCATCGAGGTCTACCTCGAGGACTATCACGTGGGTCCGTTCCACCCCGGCCTCGGCAACTTCGTGACCACCGACGATCTGCGCTGGGAGATGGGCTCGAACTACTCGGTGCAGACCGTGGGCGTTGCCACCGCGGCGGGCGAGGCGCTCGGCAAGCCGGGTTCCAGCGTCTACAGCCGCTGGCACGACGAGGTGCTGCGCTACCAGCAGGAGCACCACGACGGCCGCCCGCCCAAGCACGGCGCCATCTGGCTGACGTATTACCCCGGCGTGATGGTCGAGTGGTACCCGAATGTGCTGGTGGTGTCGACGCTGTACCCGCGAGGCCCGCGCCACACCACCAACGTCGTCGAGTTCTATTACCCGGAAGAGATCGCCGCTTTCGAGCGCGAGTACATGGACACCCAGCAGGCTGCCTACCTGGAAACCTGTGTCGAGGACGACGAGATCGCGATGCGCATGGATCAGGGTCGCGCGGCCCTGTGGCAGCGCGGTGACCACGAGTCCGGCCCTTACCAGAGTCCGATGGAAGATGGCATGGAGCAGTTCCATGCCTGGTACCGCCGTGCCATGGGCGAGTCGCTGGTGTCGGCCAGCGATGCGCCTGCCAGCTCGTCGCATCGCGCGCTGAACCCGGTGATCGCTGTGGTCGGGGCATGATCGGCGAGCCGACGTCGCCTAGCGCCGACAGCGCGCTGATCGGCGCACAGGCATTGCAGGGCTTGATCGAAAGCGGCTCCTCACCCGTCGTGCTCGATGTCAGCTTCGACCTGACCGACCCGTCTGCCGGAGAGCGCGCCTACCTCCTTGCTCACCTGCCTGGTGCCTTGTATGTGCATCTGGACCGGGACTTGTGCGGTCCGAAGACCGGTGTCAGCGGTCGCCATCCGCTGCCGGATCGAGCGGCGTTCGCCGCCACCGTCGGGCGCCTTGGTGTCACACCGAGGACGCAAGTCGTTGTGTACGACCGCCAGGGCGCGATGTTTTCGGCGCGGCTGTGGTGGATGCTTCGTTGGCTTGGTCATGAGGCGGTGGCGGTACTCGATGGAGGGTTTGCGGCATGGCAGTCGGTCGGTGGCGCCGTCCAGGGCGCTGCAGTCAGCGTGAAGCCGCAATCGGCCTACCCGATCGGTGCCGAGGTATCGCCGCTGGTGCGCACCGTCGATGCAGACATGCTGCAGGCGCAGCTCGGTCGCATCAGCTTGATCGATGCGCGGGCACCCGAGCGCTTTCGCGGCGAGGTTGAGCCGCTCGACGCGCAGGCTGGGCACATCCCGGGCGCGAGCAACCGTTTCTTCAAGGACAACCTCGCTGCCGACGGATGCTTCAAGCCGGCCGAAGTGCTTCGCGCGGAACTGCTGACACTGATCGGTGCGCGTTCCGGAAGCGAGGTCGTGCACCAGTGTGGCTCGGGTGTCACGGCCTGCCACAACCTGCTGGCGATGTCGGTGGCCGGGATCGACGGCGCGGCGCTTTATCCTGGTTCCTGGAGCGAATGGTCGTCTGATCCCTCGCGCCCGGTCGCCCGCGGCTGAGCAACCCTGAAGCGATTCGGCATGCCCTGTGCGGGCCCACCGCGCTGGTCGCAGCGTCACGGTTTTCCCCGACAATGATTTGATGGATTTGACCCTGGCTTCACGGCCTGCCTCTTTTGACACAGCCGGCACCCGCTGGCGCGGATTGCTGGCAGCCATCGACATGGGCTCGAACAGCTTTCGACTCGAGCTCGGCCAACTCGATGGCGCGCGCTATCGCCGAGTCGATTACCTGAAGGAAACCGTTCGCCTTGGCGCGGGACTCGATGAAAACGGCTTGCTGACCGAAGAGGCCATCCTGCGCGGGCTCGCTTGTCTGGCGCGCTTCGCCAAGCGGTTGGAGGGCGTGTCTTCATGGCAGGTGCGCGCGGTGGCCACACAGACCCTGCGCGAGGCGCGCAATCGCAATGCTTTTCTGGCGCGTGCCGAAACTGTGCTCGGTCACGCGATCGAAGTGATTTCTGGTCGAGAGGAAGCACGGCTGATTTACGCTGGGGTGGCACGGCTGCAGCCATCGACGCAGCCTCGCCTGGTCATCGACATCGGCGGGCGCTCCACCGAGATGATCCTGGGCCATGGCCGCAAACCGGTTCTTGCCGAGTCGTTCCAGGTCGGCAGCGTCAGCCTGTCGATGAAGTACTTTGGCAGTGGACGCTATACCGAGGCCGCGTTCCGGGCTGCGCAGGTGGCTGCGGGTGCGGAGCTCGAAGAGGCGCTGCAACCATTTGCACCTGAGCACTGGGTCGAGGCCCTGGGTTCGTCAGGCACGGTCGGTGCCGTGTCGCAACTGCTGCAGGCCAATCGCATCACCGACGGACGCATCACCCCGGGCGGCTTGCGCTGGCTGATGGAGCAGTGCATCGCCGCCGGCCGGGTCGAACGTCTTGCGCTGGCTGGGTTGAAGGAAGACCGCCGCGCGATCATCGCCGGCGGGCTGTCCATTCTCTACACGCTCGCCACCCATTTCGGCATCGATGCGCTGATACCCGCGCGAGGCGCACTGCGCCAGGGCGTGATCTTCGACCTTGACGAACGCCTCAACGCCAGCCAGCAAACGAATGACGGCGAAGACATGCGCGACAGCTCGGTGCGCGAATTGCAGCGCCGGTTCCTGGTCGATGAGCCCCAGGCGCAGCGTGTGGCACAGGTCGCGGAACAGCTGTACCTCAACGTGCAGCCCGATGCCAGCCGCGATTCGCGTCGCGAGTTGCAGTGGGCCTGCGCCTTGCACGAGATCGGCATGATGGTGTCGCACCACGATCACCATCGCCACAGCGCCTACATGCTGGGCCATGTCGATGCGCCGGGTTTTTCGCAGTCGGAGCAGCGACGCCTGGCCGAACTGGTGCTGGCGCAGCGTGGTGGCCTGCGCAAGGTCGAAGCCAGTCTGACGCAAGCAGACTTCGCCTGGCAGACCTTGTGCCTGCGGCTGGCCATCATCAAATGCCATGCCCGCGGCACGGTGGACAAGCATGCGCTCGCCCTGCGGCGCAGCGGCACCGCGGCCGAGTTGAGCTGGCAGCCTGGCTGGCTGGAGAACCATCCGCGTACCCATTACCTGCTGACCGAGGAGGCCGCGATCTGGCAGCGCAGCGGACCACTGCAGCTCGAACTGCCGCGCACGACGGGTTATTAGGGCCTGTTAACGCCATGGGAGGGTTCGCGTGACTCAGCAAGCGGCTGCCAGCGAGACGCAAACCACAGACATAGCTACCGCTATGGCGAGGATTTGCAACGCTGCTGGCGGCCGCTTGCTGAGATCACCCTTCGGGCCGGGTCACTGCAGACCGCAGGGCGTCGTTGCTCGCTCGTTGCGTGCTGCGGGCACGCGGCCTCGCACGCGCCTAGCCCTGCGGTCTGCAGCGACCCGGCGCGAGCCCTCCCATGGCGTTAGCAGGCCCTAGCCCTGTGGACCGGTCAGCGCAGCAGTCCCCTCAGCCCAGGCCGCGCATCAGCGCAAGGCGACAGCCGCTGACTTTCGCGCTGCTCCTGTCTCTGCTGATTCACGCGCTGTTGTTGAGCCTGACTTTTGGCGGTCAGGGTTGGGGTCTCCCGGGGTTCTCATTTCCCTGGCAACAGCGAAGGGCCGAGGCCCCCGACCTGCGCATGTTGCTGATACCAGTTCGCGAAAAGGCTGCCGCGGCAGCGGTGGTCACGGCCGCCGAGCCCTGGCAAGCGACATCGACCGTGCAGCGACCGGCCGAAGGCCCGACCGCTGCTACCCCCGCGGTGGGCGAGGCACCCCCGGCCCCAGCGACCGAGGCGATTCCTTCGACGAGCGAACTGACCGTGGCGGTCGAATCGACGTCCGAACCCACACCCGAACCCGTGCTGCCGCCACAAGCTGACGTGGCGCCCCCTGCCGCGCCCGCCCCAGCTGCGTTGCTCTCTGAAGCGCCCCGCGAGGTCGCGTCAGCCACGCCCACGCCGCCGACCGTGATGGCGGTGGAGCAAACCGACATGGCCACGTGGGTGGTGGCCCCTGCAGCCTCCGCGCCGATACCTGCGTTGGCCGTGGCATCCGCCGCATCGAGTCCGGAAGCCGCTGCATCGGCGCCAACAGAAGTGGTCGTTGAAAAGCCAGACCCGACCATGGAACGGGTCGTGGTCGATCGTCTGGCACAGGAGGCCCAGCGACAGGCTCTGTTGTTGGAGGCCGAGCGGCTTGAGAGTGAACGCAAGGAGGTGGCCCGCCAGGAAGCTGAGCGCCTCGAGACAGAGCGGCTTGAGGCTGAGCGTCAAGCGCTCGCGCGTCAGGAAGCCGCCCGTCGCGAAGCGCAGCGTCTCGAGAGTGCGAAGCAGGAAGCGGAGCGCCAGGAGGCCGCGCAACAGCAGGCCACGCGCCAGGAGGCCGCTCGACAGGAGGTGGTGAGAAAAGAGGCTGCTCGCCAGGAAGCTCAGCGCGTCGAGACCGCGCGGCAAGTGGCTGAACGCCAGCAGGCTCAGCGCCAGCAAGCCGAGCGCGAGGAAGCCGCCCGTCAGGAAGAACAGCGAATCGAGAGTGCAAGGCTGGAAGCGGCGCGACAGGAGGCTGTTCGCCAGGAAGCGCAGCGCGTCGAGAGCGCGAGACTGGAGGCTGAGCGCCAACAGGTTGCGCGACAGGAGTTGGCTCGACAAGAGTCTGCTCGCCAGGAAGCGCAGCGGATCGAGAGTGCGCGCCTGGAGGCCGATCGCCAACAAGCGGCACGACAGCAGGCGGCTCGAGAAGAAGCGGCGCGTCAGGAGGCCGCTCGACAGGAAGCCGAGCGCCAGCAAGTCGCGCGACAGGAAGCGGCCCGGCAGGACGCCGCTCGTCAGGAAGCCGCTCGTCAGGAGGCAGGGCGGCAGGAAGCCGCTCGTGCCGAAGCCGCCCGGGACGAGGCAAGACGCGAAGCCTCGCGGCGCGCGATGGGCCGCCAACTGGATGAAGAAGCGGCCCGGCGCGCAGCAGCGTCAGAGGCTGCGAACCTCGCTTCCAGGCTGGAGCCATCCTCACGCGGTGCGCGTCGAGGCAGACTGTTCGGGCGCACCGATCCCAATGCCGAACTCGTGCTTTATGCCGAAGCGTGGGCACGGAAGATCGAACTGAACATGACGGTCGATCGCATTCGCGACGTGGCAAAGCGCCCGCACACAGACCCCCTCGTGACGGTGGCCATCCGAAGCGACGGCTCGGTGGAATCCGTGACCTTTCTGCTGTCAAGCGGCGTTCCGGAGATGGATGAGGGGATACGACGGATCGTGGAAAGCCTCCTGCCTTACCCGGCGTTCCCACCGGGACTGGCCCGCGAGTTCGATGTGATCGAAATCCGCCGGACGTGGGTCGTCGACACGGCCGTTCGCTTGTATTGACCGACGTTCGAGGGGCTGCGGGGGCGGCTGCCTCAGCCCAACGGTGCGCCGTGGCCGAGTCGTCGCAGACGGGCATTGAGCGCATCGACCTCGTCGAGCAGATCGAGCACCAATGCCACGCTGGCGGCATTCAGATGCAGATCGCGCGCCAGGCGCAGCGCGGTGCAGGCGCGGCTGAACGCGCTGCCTTCAAAGCGCCAGTTCGAGGCATCGTTGCCCAGTGGCTCCAACGCGCCTTCTTCCACCAGCTCGACCAGTTGCGCGCTGTCGGCGTGACAAGCTTGGCTCAATTCGATCAGCGTGAACTGCAGGTTGTTTTCGACGATCACGCCGTGCGTGACCATCAACTCGCGCTCGACCATGGTCAGCCCTCCAGTGCCTGTCGCGGGTTGAAATCTGCAAACGCCGTGGCGAGTTGGGTCCAGGCCTCGCGAGCGGCCGTCGTCTCGCTGGGCGGCATCGCAATCGCCAGCACAGCGTAAAGGTCGCCGGGTGGCTGGCTCGGAATGCCCTTGCCCTTCAGGCGCAGTCGCCGTCCGCTGGCCGAGCCTGGAGGTATGGACAGCTGCACATTGCCGTCGGGCGTCGGCAGCGTGACGCTGGCGCCGAGCGCAGCCTCCCAGGGTGCTACCGGCAGATCGATGGCGACATCCCGGTCATCGACACGAAAGCGCGCATCGGGCGCGATCTGAATTTCAAGGTAGAGATCGCCCGCCGGACCCTCGCCGAAGCCCGCGCCGCCCTGGCCTGCAAGGCGCAGGTGCTGTCCACTGCGCACGCCCTTCGTGATGTTGACAGTCAGCTGCCGCGTCGTGAGCGTCACCCGTCCATCGGCGTCCACCTGCGGTGTGCGCAGTGACACCGTGCGGCTTGCGCCGCGGTAGGTGTCCTTGAGCTCGATCTCCACCTTCGCGTGGTGGTCGCCGCCGGCCTGGCTCGCGCTGCGGCGCGGTCCGCGAGCCCCAGCGGTCTGACGGCCGAACAGCGTTTCGAAGAATGCGCTGTGGTCGCGTGCATCGTCAGCGTCGCCGCGGCCGCTGTATTCGAAGCCGCTGTCCCAGCCGGGTGGGGGCGTGAACGATCGGCCGTCGCGATGATCTGCCCCCAGCGCGTCATATGCCGCGCGTTTTTCGGGGTCTTGAAGCGCCTCGTAGGCCTCGGCCACATCCTTGAAACGGGCCTCGGCGTCGGCCGCCTTGTTCAGGTCCGGGTGGTACTTGCGGGCGAGCTTGCGATAGGCACGCTTGATCTGGTCGGTGGTGGCCGTCTTCTCGACGCCGAGTGCGGCGTAATAGTCCTTGAACTCCATGGCTCAGGGGCCAGCGCAGTGGCTGACAGCGACATCGGGCGAACCTCGGTGTTGCGGTCGGCGCTGCGATGAGGGGTGGAGGGTGTTCACGCGAGACTTCTTCTGCGCTGGCTCATCAGCCATCGTGCGTCACACCATGCCGTGGCGTCTGTTCGACGCCGCACCGACAGGACGCCCCGATCCAGACCCGGAAAATCACGACTCACCCGGACATGCACGGCATGACCGTGCAGCGGCTCAGGGAACCACTGTCAGGAAAAGAAAGGCCGCGAAGAGCACCAGGTGAACGGCGCCTTGCATCACGGTGGCGAGACCGCTGCCCAAGGTCAGCGTACCCAGCACCAGCACCAGGCCAGCCAGAGCGAGGCCCCACAGCGGCAGGCTGTGTACGCGCCACCAGGCGGCAGGGGAGGGCAGTTCAGCGCTGCGTGTCATTGATCGATCCTGACGAAGACCGCTGCTTCAACTGGAGCCGGGAAACCGGGCCTGGATTTCGGCTACAACCTGAGCAGGCTGCGCGGGGGGGCTGAGCAGTGGCCGCAGCGGCAATCGACCACTCACATTCCAAGGGAGTTCCGGATGAACATCGAATCGATACAAACCTTTCTCGGCACCACCGCGATCGACATCGCGCTGAAGGTGCTGGCGGCGCTGGCGTTCTGGATCATCGGGCGCTGGCTGATCGGCCGGGTGATCGGGCTGATGCAGGCGGCGATGAATCGCAACCACGTCGATCCGACGCTGACCAAGTACCTCGGTTCGATCATCGCCATCGCGCTGAACATCGCACTGGTGCTCGGCATCCTGGGCTACTTCGGCATCCAGACGACATCGTTCGCCGCCATGCTGGCTGGCGCGGGTGTGGCGATCGGTGCGGCGTGGAGCGGTCTACTTGGCAACTTTGCCGCCGGCGCCTTCATGCTGATCCTGCGGCCGTTCAAGGTGGGTGATTTCGTCAGCATCGGCGGTGTCGTCGGCACGGTGCACGAGTTGGGCCTGTTTGGCACCACCATCGTCACTCCCGACAACGTGATGACGCTGATCGGCAACGGCAAGATCTTTGGCGACACGATCCAGAACTTTTCGGTGTTGCCGGTGCGTCGCGTCGATCGGGTCGCACAGCTGGCCAACGGCGTGGATCCGCTGGATGCCATCGCGCGCCTCAAGGTCGCCGTGGCGCTGATTCCAAACGTGTCGAAGGAGATGCCCCCCGAGGTGAACCTGCTCGACATGAAGCTCGAGGGCCCGCAGATTTCGGTGCGGCCGTACACCCACACCGATCACTACTGGCAGGTCTATTTCGACACCAACGAGGCCATCATCAAAGTCTGCCAGGAGGCCGGCTGGCCGGTGCCCTCGGCACTGCACCAGATTCGCCAGATCTGAGCGGCCATGGTGGTATCGATGAGGTTCGTCAAGCGTTTGGGGTGGGCAGTCTGGCTGTGGTCGGTCGCTGCGGCAGTGTGGGCGCAGCCCGCGCCAACGACGGTCACGGAAGCGCCTGGCGCTGCAACGACTGAGGTGCCCGTTGTGGTCGACAACCGCACGGTCACCATCTTCCGTGCCCCATACCTGGGCGTGCCACCCGAGCGTCGCGCGCAACGCACCGAGGCGATCCTGAGCGAGTTGCTTGACCGGGCGGTGCAAGGCGAGGTGACGGTCCAGGTCGAGCCCCAAGGGCATGTGTTGCTGGTCGATGGCGAACTGGCACTGGTGCTGGTGCCCGCCGATGCAGACCCGCTCCGCGCGCAGACGCTGACGCAGGCCAGTGCGGCCGCACGAGACGCTCTGCGGTTGTCGCTGGCCGAGACGCGCGAAGGACGTGACAGTCAGCGTCTGCTGTGGGGCCTGGGGCGAAGCGCGCTGGCGACACTGATCGCGCTGGCCATCGCGATGGTGGCATGGCGGGCGCGCCGCTGGGCAACGGTTCGGTTGGCGACATTCGTGACGCAGAGTGCTTCCGGAGTGCGGCTGGCCGGTGCCGAGCTGTTGCATACCGAGCGACTGGTAGCGGCGGTGCGACTCGCCGTGCGTGCACTCTGGTGGACGCTGGCGTTGGTGCTGGCCTACGAGTGGCTGGGCTATGTCCTGCGCCAGTTTCCGTACACCCGACCCTGGGGCGAGGAACTTACCCGCTACCTGCTCGATGTGGCGGACCGCATCGGCCACGGCGTCTTGGGCGCGCTGCCCAACCTGGTGGTCGCCATCGTCATCTTCCTGATCGCGCGCGGTGTGATCGCGCTGTTCCGCCCGTTCTTCACCCGGCTGGCCGCCACCGGCGATCGGCAAGGCGGTTGGCTGGACGCCGACACCGCTCGCCCCACCCAGCGCCTGTTCGGCATCGGTGTGTGGCTGTTCGCTGCCGTGATGGCCTACCCCTACCTTCCGGGCGCGCAGAGCGAGGCCTTCAAGGGCCTGTCACTGCTGATCGGATTGATGGTGACGCTCGGCGGGTCCAGCCTGTTCGGTCAGGCCGCCAGCGGGCTGGTGCTGATGTACTCGCGCACGCTGCGTGTCGGCGAGTACGTGCGGATCAACGAGCATGAGGGCACGGTCACCGAGATGGGCGCTTTCATCACCCGCATGCGTACCGGGCTGGGCGAAGAACTGACCTTCCCGAACTCGCTGGTGCTCGGCAGTGTCAGCAAGAACTACTCGCGCGCGGTGCATGGGCCGGGATTCGTCGTCGACACCACCGTGACCATTGGCTACGACACGCCATGGCGACAGGTGGAATCCATGCTCATCGAGGCGGCGCGCCGAACGCCGGGCATGCTCGCGATGCCGGCCCCGCGCGTGTTCCAGACGGCCTTGTCCGACTTCTACCCCGAGTACCGGCTGGTCTGCCAGGCCATCCCCAGCGAGCCGCGGCCCCGCGCAGAGGTGCTGAGCGCGTTGCACGCCAACATTCAGGATGTATTCAATGAATGCGGCGTGCAGATCATGTCGCCGCATTACCTGGCGGACCCGGCCGAGGCGAAGGTGGTGCCACCCGGGCAGCCCTACACCGAGCCGGTGCGCGGGTCCCGCGGCCATTCGCAGGCGCCGGACTGAACATCATCGGTCCGAGCCGCTCAGGCCAGGAAGCGACCCCGCTTGCGCAGTGCCTGGAGCGCAGGCGACTCCAGGTCCAGCCAGGTCAGGAAATCGATGGTGCGGAATGCACGGTCGATGGCCGGCGGGCCGCATATCCCAGCGCCGAGCGCCAGGTAGGCTGATAGCAATCGCGGGATGCGCGGGATCTGCGGCGCGACCATCTCCATCGCACATTCAAAGGCTGGCAAGGGGCGAGTGCGCCAGGCCGGTGGCGTCAGGTTCGGCGTCAGTCGCTTGTACGCGGCGGCACCGACCGCCTCGTCTTGCGAGGTCAGCGAACTGCAGCCCAGCAGATAGCGTGCGCCATGTTGCTGCGCGTAGCTGGCGATCCCTTTCCACAGCAGATTGAGCACCGTGAAATTGCGGTGATCGGCATGGATGCAGGCGCGGCCCAGTTCGATCGTCTGCGCACGCATGGCTTCGAATGGTGCGAAGTCGAACTCCTGAGCGCTGTAGTAGCCCAGCGCATGGGCGGCTCGCTGTCCGGTTTGCAGTCGGTAGGTGCCGACCACACGACCGCTTGCCAGATCGTCGACGATCAAGTGGTCGCAGACCGCGTCGAACGGGTCGACATCCAGGCCAGTGTCATACGACTGGGCCAAGCCTTCATTGAGTTCGAGGTTGAAGACCTCGAAGCGCAGCGCCTGAGCAGACTGCACATCGCTGGGCTGCGCCCCGAGGCGCAGCGCATAGACCGGTGCGCTGTGGGGCTGCGTGGAGCCCAACGGCGCCGGGGTGGATAGCAGGTTCATCGTCGTATCAATCGGGACAGGCCGTCTTAACATGAGCACGACCGCAGCGAAATGCATGCCGGCAGCCGCCTGGACCTCCAGACGATGCGAGATCCTTGCAAACTCTTGGTCGCAGCAGCGCCCTGCTTGCTTACAACCGCTTCCGTAAGAATCAAGGCGATTCATCGACTCAAGCAGATGCCTGTCGTTCGCTCGCAGGCCGCCCGCCGACAGGAGACCCGGAGATGCCTCGCAGTACCGCGCCGACCGCGGGAAAACAACGTGATTTCGCCACTCACCCAGATGCTCGTGATGCGGGATCGGCGGACGTGCCTCGGGCCTGGACGCCGAAGCCCTGCAGACTGTGGAGCGCGTGTGGTGTGATCGCCGCGACCATCGGTCTCCAGCCCGCCGGGCTGCGCGCGGCCGACGGTGGTATTGAGGCGCTGCGTCATCGCATCACAGTCGGTGCACCGCTGAACAGCACACTCAACTACCTGCAGGCCGGTGACCCCGCTGCGCCGCGTCTGATCCTGGTGCACGGCACCCCAGGCTCGGCTTCGGGCTGGTCCGAATACCTGACCAACCCGCCCCCAGGCGCCGACGTGGTGGCGTTGGACCGGCCGGGGTTTGGCGACAGCGGCCCGGATGGCGCGGTCACGAGCCTCGAAGCGCAGGCAGCAGCGGTTTACGCGCTGTTTCCGACCGACGGGCGCCAGGTGGTACTGCTTGGCCATTCGCTGGGCGGCCCGATCGTTGCGCGTGTTGCGGCAGCTCATCCTGACCGCGTGGCTGCAGTGGTGCTGTTGGCCGCTTCGCTCGACCCCGGGCTTGAAGAGATCAATCCGATGCAATGGGTTGGCACCTGGGCCGCAGTGCGCTGGGCCCTGCCACGCGCGATCCGCAACGCCAACGCTGAACTGATCGCGCTGAAGCCCGAACTCGAAGCTTTGAATCGCCTTCTGCCGAAGATCACGGCGCCAGTTTTGATCGTCCATGGCACCAAGGACAGTCTCGTGCCGGTGGCCAACGTGCCGTTCATGCAAGCCAGGCTGAGTGGTGCGCGCTGCGTGAAGACAGAACTGCTCGAGGGCCAGAACCATTTCCTGCCGTGGAACTCGGTCGCCGTCGTGCGAAAGGCCATGGCCTGGGCATTGGGGGCGTCGTGCTGAGCGACTCTGGCACCACCCTGGTGTGGGCCGATTGGCATGCGGCACTGGCCTGGTTCAATGGCGTGCTCTCGGGCATGGCCGATCCCTGGGTGATCGCGCTGGTGCTCGTGCTGACCACGCTGCTGCTCGAAGACCTGGCGATTGCCGCCGGCGTGGCGCTGGCGACACAGGGCGCAATCTCCTGGGGCCTGTCGTTTGCCGCGGTGGGCGGCGGCATTGCTGCTGGTGATCTCGGCCTGTATGCGCTCGGCATGGCTGCCACCCGTGTGCCCTGGCTTCGGCGGCGCTACATCGGCGAGCGCAGCGCCTGGGCGCGTGAGCAAGTGAACCGGCGGCTGCCCACCGCCGTTCTGTTGGCCCGAGTGATTCCCGGCCTGCGGCTGGTGACTTACACCGCTTGTGGCTTTCTGCGTGTTCCCTTCGCGCCGTTCACTGCCTGGGTGCTGCTGGCGGTAGCGCTGTGGACCGGCGCACTGTACGGTCTGAGCCTTGCTATTGGTGCCGCACTCGCGAAACAACTCGGCCTGCCACTGCCTGTGGCGGTTGCCTTGCCCATTCTGGTGCTGGCCGCCGCAGTGCCGCTTTGGCGCCTGATTCAACAACGTGGGCGACCGCCTGCTTCGTCAACGCCATGACTTCTGTGTTGCCCATCCCCGACACGACGACGCCACCGCTCGACGCGCCAACCCCATCGACTCTGCCGCCGCGTCCCCACCACGGCATGCCGCCCTTTGACCAAGGCGGCCCAACGACCAGCTTTTTCGAGTTCTGGCCAATGTGGGCGTTCTACCCACCGATCGCGCTGTATGCGGCATGGCAGATGCTTCGCTACCGAGGGATCCTGCTGCCCACCGTGACCAACCCATCGTTTCCAGGCGGCGGGTTCTTCGGTGAGTCGAAAGCCGACATCCTGGCGCTGGCCATGCAACACGTGCCGGAATGGGTCGCGCCGTTCATCCGGATCGAGCGACCCGCCGTGCCGTCGGACGTCGTTCAGGAGCGCGACACGGCGCTGGCTGCACTGGCCGCGGCGGGCCTTGCACTGCCCGTGGTTGCCAAGCCCGACCTCGGTTGCCGCGGCGCCGGTGTCAAGTTGGTGCGCACGACCGCCGAGCTCCAGAGCTACCTGGCTGCGTTTCCGCCCGGCGCAACGCTGCTGCTGCAACGGCTGGTGCCGTTCGAAGGCGAGGCTGGCGTCTTCTACTGCCGCCGGCCTGGCCAAGCACGCGGGCGCATCGTGTCGATCACGCTCAAATACTTTCCGTATGTCATCGGTGATGGCCAGCGCACGCTGCGCGAGCTGATCCTGGCCGACCCGCGCGCCGGTCGGCTGACCCACCTTTACTTCAAGCGCCACACTGCACGCCTAGATACGGTGCCGGCCGATGGCGAGGCGATCCGCCTGGCGTTTGCCGGCAGCCACAGCCGCGGTGCGATCTTCCGCAACGGCACCCACCTGGTGACGCCCGAGATGGAGGCGCGCTTCGACGACATTGCACAGCGCCTGCCGGAGTTCCACTTCGGTCGCTTCGATGTGCGCTTCGAGAACTTCACCGAGGTGCAGGCCGGGCACGGCTTCACCATCGTCGAAGTCAATGGCGCCGGCGCCGAGAGCACGCACATCTGGGACCGCCGCACCGGATTGATCGAAGCCTGGCGAGACCTGATGCGTCAGTACCACTGGCTGTTCGAGATCGGCGCCGCCAACCGGGCACGCGGATTTGCGCCGATGAGCCTGGCTGAGTTCCTGCGTGGCTACCGGCGCGAGAAGTTCCTCACGCCGCTTTATCCGGCAACCGATTGAGTCGAGGGGCACGCGCTCACGGTGAAATTGTCTTGAGCCGTGCGTAATCTCTGGCGATCTGGTTCGACTCTGGATCATGTTTGCCACCTTGTCATCGCATCCGCATCCGCATCCGCACCTGCAGCCTGCAGCGTCGATCGCAACGCCTAGACCGAAAGTCCCCACCATGTCGTCCACGCGCGCCCCCGATGGTGCTGTTTCCGGAGATGCTGAAAGGCTGCTGCACTTCAATCGCCAATTGATAGACCAGGCGCTGGCGCTGTTGGCTGCGCATCAAACTCCCGGCGCTCCTGCCTACGAGCAGTACACCGGCCCCCATTTGCGTCATGTGATCGAGCACTACGAAGCTTTAGTGCTGCGCGACACCGACAGCATCGTCGACTACGACCGCCGCCCGCGCGACCGCGACATCGAGCGCGATGCCAGCCTGGCGCGGGCTCGGTTGAGAGCACTGAAGCAGCATCTGGCCGAATGGTCCGACGACGCGCTCGAACAGACACTTAACGTACACGGGCAGGGCGGCCCGGCTGGTGAATTCGATTTCGTGACCCGCTCCAGCATCGGCCGTGAACTGGTGTTCCTGGCCAGCCACGCGATTCATCACTTTGCCTTGCTGCAGGTCTACTGCGAGCAACAAGGCATCGCTACCGATCCCAACTTCGGCCTGGCGCCATCCACCGTGGCGAACGCCTCGGGCGCCGGCAATTCATCCACTGCAAGCACAAAGGAATCTGTATGACCCGCATCTCAACCTGCCGCATGAATCGCCGGACTCTGCTCGGCATCGGCCTGTCCGCCCTTGGTGCCAGCACCGCCGCACGCGCTGCCCAGCCACCGGTCAACACTTTGACCGGCGGCTTCTTCGGCGGTGCGAGCGACACCGCGATCCTGGGCTACGACACGGTTGCGTATTTCACCGATGGCAAGCCCGTCAAGGGTTCTGACAGCTTTGTGGCGACCTGGATGGGTGCGAAGTGGAAATTCGCGTCGCAGGCGCATCTGGATCTCTTCAAGGCCACGCCGGAGAAATACGCACCGCAGTACGGCGGCTACTGCGCCTATGGTGTTTCGGTCGACAACCTGGTCAGCATCGAGCCCGACAAGTTCAAGGTCATCGACGGCAAGCTTTACCTGAACTACGACGCCGATGTGCAGCAGAAGTGGCTGAAGAATCCGATCGGCTTCATCAAGACGGCCGACTCGAAGTTCCAGACGCTTTTGAAGCAGTGATGCGACTCTCCCTGTTCTCTTTTGATTGAAGGATTCCCCATGGACTGGCTCAAGCGCAACGGACACTGGCTGCTCACGATCTACATCGCGTTCGTGTTCATCCAGTCGCTGTTCTTCAAGTTCACCGGCTCGCCGGAAACCGTCTACATCTTCCAGGGCAAGCTCGACCCGTGGGCGGCGTCCCTGGGTTTTCCGGGTGTGTTCGCACCGGGCGGCATCTTTTCGGCCAAGGTGGTGGGCACGATGGAGTTGATCGCATCGATCCTTCTACTGGCTGGCGCGGCCATCTCCAGCCAACGCACGGTGCAGGTGCTCGGCGCAGCCTTGGGTCTGGGCGTGATCAGCGGTGCCATCTTCTTTCACCTGTTCACGCCCTTGGGCGTGGCAGTGATCAACACCGATGGCAGCAGCGACGGTGGCCAGCTGTTCGCGTTGGCTTGTGGTGTCTGGCTCTCGTGTGCGGCGCTGTTGTGGATACGCCGTGCGATCTGGCTGGGTTGGCTGGGCGTCAAGTGACGTCTTGGACAGTCGCATCGCAGCCATTGTTCTGGGCTGGATCAGGGGCGCCACAACGCGTGCTTGTTGCTTCACGGGAAATGGGCTGCACGCTGGCTTGAGACCACCCTCGTCAGCTATGGCTTGAGGCGCGACTTGATCGGGTGGGCGTGAATGCCCATGCCAATCGACTTGGCAGTCGCCACCGCATCTTCAAGGTATCACAGGGTCCAACATGACTTCGACTGTTTATCGGCGAGCCAGCGCATTCTGTTTTTGCGCGGTGAGCATGTTCCTGATCCTGTTCGGACTTCTGTACTCGAACGTGAGTCATCTTCTTTGGTTTCATGCTGCGGCGGTGCCGCCGGACGCCCTGGATAAGGTTCGTCCTTTGTATTTCGCACTGATGAAACTGATCGGCGGTGCCTCGATCGGACTGGGCCTTCTCGGGACTTATGTGGTGCTGGGTCCCATGCGTCAAGGCGTTGCTTGGGCGGCACCGATGGTGACTGTGGCCTATTGGATCGCTTTGGCTGTGGCGGCGCAAACGGCAATCCGTCTCGCTGAGCAGACCGGCGCTCCGGTGGCTTGGTACAACATGGCCCTCCTTGCTGGTATCACTGCGCTGGGACTGTTGGCGCACATCCTCTCCAAGCGACGCTAAGTCCTCCGCTGCGGCGAATCTATTAACGCGGACACCGCTCAGACGCCGAGGTGACCTAGCCTTGGCGTCCCCATGTGCGGTTTATCTGCATCGCACTTGCGATCGTCGCAAACATGGCGATGAACGCGATCCAGGCGTACGGGCGCAAAAGCGGAATGCCGATCAGGATCAACCCGTCGTTCGACCCCGGAATGAGCAGGCTTCCCCAGGCCATGACGACACCGCCGGCGAAGCACTTAAGCACTTGAGATGCAGTCACGGGAGTGGACTGCCAAAGCCCTGCGGTGTGGCCACCGATCAGTGCACCCACGTACAGTGCCAGCATCAGCAGCACGGGCAGCGCGAGGGGAACTGTGCTTCCGCCCATGGCCTGGGCCAGATCGGCCAGCACATCGGTATAGGCCCAGCGTCCAGCCAGCAGCAGCGTGAGCACGAAAGTGACACCAATGACAACGGTCGCCGCGTGTGGCGTCCAGATTTTCTGGCGCAGAAAGCTGCCGCGATCCCGTCCGCGCATCGCAAGCAGCCCAGGCCAGAGACGCCACAGTGCGAAGGCCACGAACATCACGGCGAAAGCGCTTGTCCAACGGAACAGCGGTGAGGGTTCGGATAAGGTGCTTGCCGTTGGCCTGGAGAACAGCGGCATGACGCTGAGACAGCCTACGTAAAAGCCGACGGGCGTGGCCGCATAGGCCCACTGCCCGGACCCCAGGCGCGCCACCGCCCCAAAAACACAGGCCGAGTTGATCCAGGCGCCCAAGCCCAGCAGAACACCGCCCACGATGGACCACACACCGGCCTCGTAGCCGCCCGGCATGCTGCCTGCAAACTGGGCCAGTTGTGCCAGTGCCAGCCCGCCAGCCACCCACAGCGAGGCTTCCAGCATTGCCAGCAAGCGGTGAGCTCGGCGCTTGGTCAGTATTTCGTCAACCGCAGCCACCATGCAGGTGGCGCCGCGCTGGATCGCAAAGCCCATCGCGCCGACGCACAGCACGCACAGCAGCCAAACCGCCGTCATGGCGACACCCCATTGATGTTTGCCATGTCGGTCGCTGTCGGCCTAGTGGTGCTCGACCACGCCCTCGATCGGGTCGGTCGGCTCCCGCCAGGGCGCACGCTCGACCATCTTCATCGTGTCGACGTAGCCGGCTTCGCGGCGCGCCTTGATGCCCGCGGGACTGAAGTCGATGTCCTTGGTGTGGTCCTCGCCTTCCAGACGCGGTGCGAGCAGATGGGCCACATGCATCGTGGTGCCGCAGCCCCATGAAGACAGCTCCTTGACCACCGGGTCGGACTGCTTGCTGGCGGGGATCTGCAGCGTCAATTCGCGGATCACATGGCGCAGCCGGTGGATCTGCTTCTGCCTCGCGATGTGGCTGTCGGCTCGGCTGGCGAACTGGATGTCCTTCTGCCGGCCCATCACCTGCCAGATCGACTCCGGCTCCGGTGCTGTCTGGTGCCAGACGTTGACCGCAAAGATCAACGAGTCGCGTCGCGGTCGGTCGTCGAGCACGGCCTCGATCGGCGTGTTCGAGTAGATGCCACCGTCCCAGTAAGGCTCGCCATCGATGCGCACGGCCGGAAAAGCTGGCGGCAGCGCACCGGAGGCCATGACATGCTCGACGCCCAGCTTCTCGTCGCGGCTGTCGAAGTAGCGCATGGCACCGGTGCAGGCATTGACTGCACCCACGGTCAGCCGTGTAGGCCCCTTGCGCAGGCTGTCGAAATCCACCAGCTCGCCCAGCGTGTGGCGCAGCGGCTCTGTGCTGTAGTAAGAGGCCGATTCGACGCCCACGTTGGCCCGCGAGCCACGCAGGGCTGCCGAATTGGGCTCGAAGAAGGCCGGGATGCCACGCATCACCGTGGTCATGTTGGCTGCCCAGTTGCCCATGCCCAGCCAATCCAGTGGCCCGGCAATGGTGGCTGGATGCTCGACGTGGTCCCAGAACGCATTCAGCCGTTCCATGCGCTGCTCGAGCGGGTTGCCCGCGATCAGCGCGGCGTTGATGGCGCCGATCGAGGTGCCGATGACCCATTCGGGTTCGATGCCCGAGTCATGCAGCGCCTCGTAGACACCCACCTGGTAGGCCCCCAGTGCGCCGCCGCCCTGGAGCACCAGCACCACCTGCCCGGGCAGGCCAGACTGTGGAAGTGTGCGGGCTCGGCGGCTGCCAACTTGCTTGGACGGGGAAGTGCTCATGGTGAGTCGCCTTGAAAAGGGAGTTTGGGGTCACAGCGCAGGCCCGCGCCGACACCGGTGTGTCGGTCGCGGGCCGTTCGATCACATCATCTTTTCCATCGTCGCCGGCTTCTTGTCGTTGACGATGTCGCCGATGGTCAGGTCCACAGCCTGCGTGCCGGTGTTCTTCCACCAGTGCTTGGTGCCCAAGAATTCGCGCGCGACGTCGCCCGCCTTGTGCAGGATGGGCACCGTGCACTTGCTGCTGTACTCATAGACCTCGCCGCTGTTGACCATGATCAGCGCCGGCCGGTCTTCGTGGCTGTGCATAGGCACGACGCCGCCAGGGGCGATGGTCATGTGGCGCAGGCGCAGGCGGCGCTGGTCGAGCTTGACGTTTTCCTTGGCCAGATCGACGGACGCGAGTTCGGTGTCGACAACGCCGACCGGTGCGGTGGCCGCGCCCGGAAGGTCATTGGCGCCTACCTTGTCGGCCGGGCACTGGCCGGCATGCGCGAAGCCAGCCAGTGTGAGTGCGGCAGCGGCAGCGAGCGGGCGGAAGTTGAAGCAATTCATCGGGGTTCTCCTCGGGGTTTGGCACACAGGCCAGGTTGGTAAATCGAAATGGAAATGAAGTGCAGGGCTCAGTGCGCCGTCCAGCCGCCCTCGATGGGCAGGATGGCGCCGGTGATTGAGGCCGCGTCGTCAGAGCACAGGAAGCACGTCAGAGCGGCCACCTGCTCGACGGTCACGAACTTCTTGGTCGGCTGCGCAGCCAGCAGCACGTCACGAATCACCGCTTCCTCGCTGATGCCACGCGCACGGGCGGTGTCGGGAATCTGCTTCTCAACCAGCGGTGTGAGCACATAGCCCGGGCACACCGCATTCACGGTGATGCCGACTTCGGCCACTTCCAGCGCGACCGTCTTGGTGAAGCCGGCCACACCGTGCTTGGCCGTCACATAGGCCGACTTGTAGGGGCTCGCAACGAGCGCATGCGCAGAGGCGATGTTGACGATGCGGCCGAAGCCCTTCTTCTTCATCGCTGGCAGCGCCAGCCGCGTGGTGTGGAAACCGGCCGACAGGTTGATGGCCAGGATCGCGTACCACTTGTCGACCGGGAACTCATCCACCGGCGCCACATGCTGGATGCCGGCATTGTTGACAAGCAGGTCGATGCAGCCGAACTCGGCCAACGCCTTGCCCATCATCGCTTCGATCGCCTCCGGCTGGCTCATGTCGGCACCGTCGTAACGCACCTGGACGCCGTAGCGCTCGGCAAGCTCTGCCCTCAGCTGTTCGATCGAGCCGGGTTCGCCAAACCCGTTGAGGATGACGTTGGCGCCCTGCGCAGCCAGGCCGCGTGCGATCCCTAGGCCGATACCGGACGTCGAGCCGGTGACGAGTGCTGTCTTGCCGCTAAACATCATGAACACCTCAGCAGTGAATGGGAATTTCGCTGGGTAGCGGCTTGTCAGGCCGATCGCAGCAACACAGGTGAGTCGAGGCGGTGGCAGGCCGCTTACACAGCAACCGATATTTCGCAATGGCTGTAAGACGCGGTGAGGTCGGCCGACAGATGCTCTTACCTGATTCGCGCAGCCGCTGCGGCCGCGACCGCCAACGAGGAAGCGCAAAGTGAGCAAGCACAGATCGATCATCGTCGTCGGCGGGGGATTCGCCGGCACCACCGTGGCGCGACGCCTTGCCGGAAGGCTGCCGCCCGATGTCACGCTGACGCTCGTGTCGGAGGAAAGCTACACCACCTTCAACCCGATGCTTCCGGAGGCCGTCGGCGCTTCGATCTTTCCCGAGCAGGTGGTGGCGCCGCTGCGCGAGATCGTCAGGCCAGGGCCGATGCAGCGCTTCATCATGGGTCGCGTGGGCGGCGTCGATACCGCATCGCGCACGCTGCGCTGCGCGACGCTGGCGGGCGAACAGTTGCTGCCCTACGACCATCTGGTGCTGGCCTTTGGCAACCGGGCGCGTCTGGACCTCATTCCCGGCATGGCCGACCATGCGTTGCCGCTGAAGACGGTTGGCGATGCTATGGAGATCCGTAATCAGGTGCTGCGCCGCGTGGCGCGCATCGAACTCGAGACCGACCCCGCGCTGCGCCGTGCGCTCGGCCATTTCGTCGTCATCGGCGGAGGCTTCTCGGGCGTCGAAGTGGCGGGTGAACTGGTCGATTGCCTGTGCAGCATCCGGCGTTACTACCCACTTGTTGGCGATGCTGAACTGCAGGTGACCGTGCTGCAGGACCTCGACCGCCTGTTGCCGGAACTCCCTCCGGCGCTCGGGCTGTCGGCGTTGAAGTCGCTGCGCGCGCGCGGCGTGCAGGTCCGGCTGCTAACGCGTGCTGCGGCCGTACAGGAGATGTCGGTGCAGTTGGCGTCGGACGAAGTCCTGGCCACGGCGACCGTGATCAGCACCATCGGTACCCAGCCCAATGCGCTGGTCTCGGCGCTGGGTCTGCCCGCGGAACGCGGGCGCGTTAAGGTCGATGCCGACCTGTCGGTGCCTGGTCACCCTGGCGTCTGGGCGCTTGGCGACTGTGCGCTGGTGCCGAACGCGCATGACGGTAAGCCAGCGCCTCCCACGGCACAGTTCGCCGTGCGCGAAGGCCAACTGCTGGCGAGCAATGTGCTCGCCGTACTCCGCGGAGAGAAGACGCAGCCCTTCGACCACGGGTCTCTGGGCGCGATGGCGTCGATCGGTCACATGAAGGGCGTTGCCCAGGTCTTTGGCATTCCACTGTCTGGCCTGCCGGCATGGCTGCTCTGGCGCGCCTACTACCTTACGCAGATGCCAACCCTGCGCCGCAAGCTGCGCATCTTCGTCGAGTGGACCTGGGGCATGTGGAGTTACCCCTATTCCGCAGACGGTTACGTGCTGAGGTTCTCAGCCTTTTCGATGTGATCGGGCGCAGGGTTGTCCACCGGCGGCGTGGCGCCCGCCACGCAATCGCCGACGGTGGGCAACTCGT
>Ga0214921_10002311_pt1 | contig 31201 bp, 22 predicted proteins | sample LL1505_MetaG_FD_177992 | JGI IMG/M metagenome (GOLD analysis project Ga0214921, IMG submission 177992) | Freshwater microbial communities from Lake Lanier, Atlanta, Georgia, United States - LL-1505 | ecosystem: Environmental > Aquatic > Freshwater > Lake | place: USA: Georgia | collected... | reverse complement strand
AAACGGATATTGGGCAGGTGCTGTAGGAGAACCTATTGAAACAATCAAAAAAATCAGATTATTTAAAAGAAATGCATTGTTGCCTATTCATATGTCAGCCACTTTCGATATAAAACAGAATACAATATTTATTTATACAGATATGGGACGTTTATGTCGTCCCATTTTTTACAAAGATGAGAACACGGGGAAAATGTCCTATGAAAATAAGCAAATTATTGAAAAACTGAAAAAAGACGAGTTCTCTTGGAAAGACCTCATTTCCGGATTCAATGAGAAACGGGTCGGAAACTTCAACCCCACTATTCCAAAAATATATGAACTACCTGATTTGTATGAGGGAGTAGAAGTGGAAACAAATCCGGCTAAATTGGACAGATTCCTTAAAAATAAGGCCATTATAGATTATATTGACCCCAGCGAAAGTGAAGATATTTTAATTGCGGTTTCACCAGACGAAGTATTGCCAATCCATACCCATGCAGAAATACATGAATCACTTATTTTTGGAGTTATGTGTAATCAAATCATTTTTCCGGAAAATAACCCCCCGGTGCGTAATTCATTTTCCACTGGTCAAAGCAAGCAGGCAGTTTCCATGTATCATACCAACTTCCCTGTAAGGATGGATAAAACCGCGGTTGTCCTAAATAGTGGCCAAATACCTTTAGTCAAATCCAGATATATGGAACATATCAATCACGAAGAAAACCCATATGGAGAGAACGCAATCGTAGCTATTATGTGTTATACTGGATACAATGTAGAAGACGCGATTTTAATAAACGAGGGTTCTCTGAAACGCGGCCTATTTCGAACAACATATTACACTACATATGAAGCACACGAAGAAACTTCTAAAGTCGGGGAGTTCATTAGTGAAAAAAAGTTTTCCAATATAGAAGGAATAGAGAACATCGTAGGAAAAAAACCGGGATATGATTATAGTAAATTGGATGCATATGGCATTATTCGCGAAAATACTCCGGTAGATGATAAAACGGTGTTGATAGGATTGTCTTCCAATAGTTCTCAGAAAGCACATGTCCGTATTGATGGGTCGAAAACGCCTAAAAAAGGTCAAATCGGGATTGTTGATAAAACATTTATTACAGAAGGTGAAGAAGGAGAACGTATTGCAAAAGTGCGTATTCGCGAAGAGCGAATTCCTTTTCTAGGCGATAAGATGGCGTCGCGAGCAGGTCAAAAAGGAACAATTGGAATGGTTATTCCGGAATGTGATATGCCATTTACGAAGGATGGTATTCGCCCGGACCTCATCATAAACCCTCACGCCATACCAACACGTATGACTATAGGTCAATTAGTAGAATGTATTATAGGCAAAGCATCCGCATATTACGGCGCATTCAGTGATTGCACTGCCTTTGTAAATAAGGGTTCTAAAATAGAAGTATATGAACAAATATTGGCCCGGGCCGGGTTTCATTCACAAGGGAATGAAGCATTGTATAATGGTATGACAGGAGAACAAATAGAGACCGCTATATTTATAGGGCCTACCTATTACATGCGATTGAAACATATGGTCAAAGACAAAATCAACTTCAGAGCGAGAGGTCCCAATACAGCATTGACCCATCAACCCGTCAGTGGTCGCGCAAATGACGGTGGATTGCGTATAGGTGAAATGGAACGTGATTCTGTTATATCACATGGTATTTCCAATTTCCTACAAGAATCTATGATGGAACGTGGCGATAAATATCAAATTGCGGTATGTAATCAAACCGGTATGATTGCTATATACAATCCATCCAAAAATCTGTTTATGAGTCCGGCGGTAGATGGGCCTTTGCAATTTACAACTGCTGCGGATGGAAATAGTTTATATCTCAATGATATAACCCGATTTGGTAGGTCATTTAGTATAGTTTCTATTCCATATACAATGAAACTTCTTATGCAAGAATTGCAAACAATCAATCTCCAAATGCGCATTATTACCGAAGACAATATTGAACAGTTGGAAAATATGTCCTATTCTAAAAATATATCAAAATTATTAATGACCCCCAATGCCGATGAAAATACTGTTGCAGAAATGATAAAAACCGAAATGAAAAAACGCGAATCGGATAATGAAAACAGGGTAAAAGATAAATTGGAAAGTATTTCTCCAATGGCGAGCTATAATGAATTACCTATAGACAGTTCAGAATACAACACTAGAAGTCCACAATACCCATATGGTTCTCCTGTATACGAACCATCATCTTCCGAAATTAGAGAAATGGAGAAAAATGCAAATTCGCCAGCATATTATCCAGGGTCACCTGCATATGCTCCAGGGTCGCCGGCATATGTTCCTGGATCGCCAACCTATGTTCCTGGGTCGCCTACCTATTCTCCTGAAAAAATGACTGCGGCAGATAAAATGGAAGAAACTATGAAAGAATGGCGTAAATATTGGGACCCAGAAAATCAACGCATGACGCATCATTATGATGAAGAATCAAAAACATGGATTAAAAACAAAACATATGAAGAAATATGGAACATTAAAGGAGGCCAGAATAGTGACTTTAAAATAGGAGAACAAGTATATTTAAGAGGCGGACGAGATAATTCGATATGGAATGTGAAACATGTAGGAGACAAGTTTGTTACTGTTGAAAATGATGCCCCCAATTATGCTGGAGACGACGATAATATACAGGTAGTGTCTAGACATGAATTATTACGCCCTAGTGAAGTTTCTATTGCAAAGAATGACGGATTATCTTTTGACAAACCGATGTTTAGTCAAATGGGTGGAAGAGAACGTAATCCACAAAATGATTCAAATGATGGAAAAATCGTCTTCGCACCGCAAATCGTTGTAACCACTGGCAATGATAATAATATGACTATACCAGCCACTTCCTCTACAACTGAAATGCCGAATGAACATACCCCCTCGCCATTTAATGGCGAATCCAGTGTTATACGAAACATTTCTATGGATAAAATGGAACCAGCCAAAACAGATTCTATTTCAGAAGCTCCATCAAAAGAACCCGAGCCATCATCTAGTGGAGGTGGGTTATTAGACTTTGCAAAGGGGTTTTTCATTAAAAAAATGACATAGTATTCGTGATTATCCTCGAACACCTACGCTCCTTCCGAGCTCCTGTGTTCTCAAAATGAGAAAATTGAAATACTTTTTTTATTTTATTTGTATAGCATTATATAAATAAATATTATTAATATCCCCTCCCGCCGAAAATATTCAAACTGTAAAATGTCAAAATTGTCTAGAGCCGAGCAATTCCAAAACGCGTTCGAAGAATATATGGAGAAGCAATATTTACAATCAGGTAAGATTCGTAGTTGGATACTCAACCTTATTACAGAAAACACCAGAAAAAAAACCCATACATATAAGCTAGTGTTGCCGAAAACATATTTGGCATACCACTTGGATACAGCGGTTTTGCGTAAAGATGGAACAATGGAAGGACCCGGTCCGATTTATTTACCACAAGAACTTCCTACAGTGGAAGAGTTTATTCAACAAACCCATGCGTATTTCGGTCCATTTTATCTTGTGAAATATGGAAAGATATATTCCGCAGTATGTATCGGACCCTCGGATGACGTTGCAAATGGCGATATAGGTATGAATATTCACATAGTGTATTGCAAGAATCATCAACCGTATCCAACACGTCTTACTCGCGAAGAAGAGTTGGAAATGCAGTTAGAAGACGAGAAGCTCCGTGCAAAAAAGCTTCAGAAGGAGTATGATGCTGCCATTGAAAGTTTGGGTCATATATATACCCAAATGAGTAATATGCAGCAATCTTACAATCGCTACTTACAAATGCAAGCCGACCGATTCGCCAAACTGGAAGGCGTATTCAAGAAAATGGCCAAAGAAGCCTATGTAATAGGAGAGCCAATGGATTGCCCAATATGCATGGACACAATTACCGAAGAAAACTTTCATATTACACTTTGCGGACATCGTCTATGCGCTGCATGCAACAGTAATTGCAATAGATGCGCTATGTGCCGACAAGAATATTAGCATAAGAATATGAATACATTTGCACAAATATATATGCGCACATTATATGTTATATGTAAACCATTTAAAATTGTAATAACCATTATTTATTATTATGTATAATTACTTTTTTTTTATCTATAGTTGTAAAAAAAACATCAAAAAAGCATCGTTAATATATGATATATTACACAATAGACTAACCGATTGTAAAATATATATAATATATGGAAACCCTGACGCATCTACATATGAAATAAAAGACGATAAATATTTGATTTTAAATGTGGGAGACAATTATGAACATTTAACAGAAAAAACATTTTGTTTAATAACAACTGCATTGTTGATAAACCCAAACATCAAAGGTATATTCAAATGCGATGACGATATTATTCCAAATAAAACATATTTGAAAAATACTATAGAGTTATTGAAACGAAAAGATATTGCTTATATGGGTATGTCAATAAAAATACAATCCCATTATTCACCATGGCATTATAACAAATGTTCCGATAACAGTTTCAATACAATGAAACTTGTTCCTGGATGCCATTATGCAACGGGTCCTATATATTATTTAGGATTAAAAAGTATGCAAACATTGGTAAATAATCCATTAGAAATCTTTTTTCCAGAAGATACAACTATAGGATATAATTTAAATAAATATAACATCGAACCATTGAATATACCGTTATACAAAAACAACGTGGCAGACATATTCCAATACAATTTCCAAAATATTGACAATAAAACGAAAACACTTATGGTTAGATTGCACGGTGGATTAGGTAATCAGTTATTTCAAGCCGCTACTGGATATTATTTGGCCAAAAAATATTCGTTTATTTTGGTTTTAGTGTATTCGAAGAATCTAAACAAAACTCATGGTGAAGAGTTCTCAAATACGGTATTCAAACGTTTCAATGTTATAATAAGTGATGAGATACCTTATTTTGACAGATGTATTCCATTAAATGAACCAAACAATAACCAAACATGTTTTGAATATCACGGGGAGGAGATAATTGGTGGATATGAGAACTATTTTTTGACAGGATATTTTATCAACAAAGAATACGTAAAAAGAGCAGGAAAAGACTTCATCAAGTTATTACAAAACACTGAACTATGTGATACTTTAAGACAAATGCACCCCAATGTAGCCAGTTCTTATTTCATACATATTCGGAGAGGTGATTATGTTGGGAATTCTCTATATGTAATAGATTATGATGACTATTTCCAAAAAGCAATCAGCTATATTCTGTCGATAGAAAAAGATGCGCATTTTTTCATATTGAGTGATGATATACAATATTGCAAAACATACACATTATTACATAATCTAAATAAAACATTTATAGAAAATATGGATACTCTTCATTCCATTTATCTGATGTCATTGTGTAAAGGAAGTATTTGTAGTAATAGCACATTTTCTGGATGGGGGACCATATTATCGGATAATAATAATAATAAAACGGTTATATTTCCAAAAAAATGGATAAATACACCACAAAAAGTAGATATTCCATTTGACCATACAATTGCATTTTGATGTCTGGACGTATAGACCGCGATACTCGTGGAGGGCATCAGACAAGACATCAATATTTTTGCGATATATTTACTATAAAATTGAAACTTATGTTGAATAAAAATATATAAACAAAACATAGTAGTATTATATAACAAAATGTCGTCCAATTCTAACCGTATTTTAAGCCTATACAAATCCAGAAATAATATTTTGGAGATTTTGGAAAGTTTAGGATATAACATATCCGATTATTCGGGGTTTAGTATAAATGAAATAGATGCTATGTTTGTAAATCAACAATTGGATATGTTGCTTACCCACAGAAACCCGTCAAAGAAAACATATGTAAAATATTTCTTGACTGCCAAACAAATCCGTCCGCAAAACTTGGATGAAATCATTGAAGACCTCTTTGTCATTGAAAATGTTCTCAAAAAAACGGATACTTTAGTTATCATTATGGAAGAAGAGCCAAATGAAACACTTATTGCAAAACTCAAATATTTGTATGACCATGACGGGGTGTTTGTAGTGGTTCATAACATCAAGCGCTTACAGTTTAATATATTGAAACACCGACTTGTTCCTCCTACCTCTATTTTGGAAGATGACAAAATAAATGAGTTAAAAATAAAATACAATTTGAAAGATCTCTCGCAATTGCCGGAGATTTCTAGATTTGACCCAGTTGCGCTTGCTATTGGATTAAGACCTGGTCAAGTTTGCGAAATATTACGATCTAGTGCAACAGCATTAGACTATAAATATTATCGTATTTGTGTGTAATTGTGGGAGAACGCTGGAGATCGGAACGAGCGTAGGTGTTCGATGATTATCCGGAGAATTATATTATCGAAGGATAAATCCGGGGAGCTGATTTTATTAGTAAGATAAATATATTATTTAGCAAAATAATATATCTAATTATCACAAGTAATTATATAAAATGCCCGTAGTAGAAGTAGCTTATAGTCCAAATGATTATTATTATATAACATCTGGTAAATATGATGATGTAAGTGAGTTATGTAAATCAACCTATATAAAAGATTTAGATAAGTGGAATAGCGATTGTTGTGTAGATTATCCAGATAAAACAAATAGTGAAAAATGTCCAAATTGGAATCAAGACAAATGTTATGAGTTTGAAGTTTGTAAAAATAAGGAATATGCTGTTTTAGCAAATACTTTAGAAAACAATAGTAGCGGATCAAGCGAAAGATACAACAATTTGAAAAAGGAATATCAAAATGAAATCATAAAAACAATAAATATTAGTGCGAGTATTTTTTTAATAACTTATTTATCCGTATATTTTTTTAAGAGCTAAATATATAAAATGTCAAAACCGGAAATACCTGGATATATATTTGCTTTAGAACAAGAAGTCATGAGAGACCTCACTGCATATAATAAAGCACATCAGTTGTATCTTAGATGTAGTGCTAACAATAAAAACGCTAATCAAAAATATATTGACAAAAAAAATTGTCCATCAACTGGGTCAGAATTGCTTAACAACTATAATAATGCATATGCCAAATTAATGAAGCGTTCTGGCCCTCCTGATACACATGGTAGTTTAATTCGATTAAAAAACAAAATGAATTGGGTTTCAACAGCTAATCCTAAAGAAATAAACCAATCTGAATATATGGCTATATACAGTGACATACTAAATAAATATAAAGTTATAAATCAACAACGGCAAGAACTTGATTCTAAGCTAACAGAACTGTATCAAATTGGGGATACAACCACCAATTTTTATGAAAAACAATTAATAGCGACATCTTACACCAAAATATTATTAACAGTTATAGCAAGCACATTAACTATTGCAGCTTTTTTAACTATGCAAAAATCTACATAAATTATTCTAGTGAAGAATATAGTGAATAATATAGTGTAAAATATTTATGCAAAGTGTTTAGCAGAATATCTACTGAGATAATAAATAGTATTTGAATAATCATACATTTTTATGTTATTCATTACTCATTCAGGTTATTGTATAAATATCTAAATATACAGTTTTATATTTAGAAATAATAATATTAACAGGTATGATTGTTATAATAATTATATGAATATATCATATAATTAATCTATACATAATATATAATATGACAACACCAAGCCTACTAAAATATGCAAATAGCGACTTTGTCACAGGCATTACAGATATAGAAACAAATGAACAAAATGCAATAAATAAAACTACTGGCCAAGTATTAACAGATGCCAATTTCAATAATGTATTTACGCCCGTGCAAGTATCTAATATGTCCTCTGCTGAATTGGTTCAAGCTGATAAAGCATTTAAAGCAGGATATAAATATACAGCAGTTGATTTTATTCCAATTGCAGAAACGGCTGCAAAAAATGCGCGCGTTGGATGTAAAACTGCACCTGAATATAGTAATAGTAATAATGTAAACATGACTAGAACAGATAGTGCTTATCATACATTTGAAACTTGTTCCAATAAAGCTGCTATGTTGAACAAAAAATATTTTTCTATAATAAAACCATTACCTTCTGCTGGAATAAAAGACCCCAAATTATTTGAATGTCACGTTGGAAACGACCCATTAATGAAAGCAACTACTGGATCAGATACAAATACTTATTATGACTATGTTGTATGTTGGACAATGGGACCAACTGTAAAATCATTTGGCGTAGATGCAGATACAGGGGATATCATTATAACTGCGGATAATATTGCAAATATGGGTGTAAAACAGAATAAATTTAACACTACAACTACTAGTTATACGTATGGAAACTCTGGAACATTTTTACCTCCAAACTCATATGTATCACTAAAAACATATATTTTTGATATAAATCAGTTGAGTATAGAAGGGGGATCTTTAGCAGGTGGGTGGATTGGACGAGATATTCCCATTTCTGAGATAGAACTGGTTGATGGAACCAATGACCAATATATACTAGCTGCGATGGATGGTCCATACAAAAAAATGGTGAAAGTTGCAGTTGCCATAGGCGATAATAAAAAATACCCAGGTATTCCAAATGATGGATCGCTATATGTAAAGGCAGTAGAAGCGAAATATTCCCCCGCATATAGATTTGTCCGTATAACTGCAACTTGTGGGAAAGACAGTTGGTTACAAATATCGCACGTTCAAGTATTCAATAAAGATGGGGTTGATGTTGCAAAAGGGAAGGCGACCAGTTCAAGTGGTGTATATAGTTATCAATCTGCTCCGGCGAATGCAGTAAATGGAACACCTGGTTTAAAACCATGGAATATGGGTTATCACAGTAATTCGCCTTGCAGTTCGTGGTGGATGGTTGATTTAGGTCAAGATACCGATATAGATAAAATTGTATATTACAATAGATTAGATTGTTGCAAACAGCGCATTGCTGGTGCAATTATACAGGCAATTTCATCTACCGGTGAAATATTATACACTAGTGTAATGAATACTGGTGATGTGCAAACATTCACTGTAAGTTCTCCATCTACCGTAGCGACTAGTACTACCAATTCATCATCACTTTCACCACTCAATAAAACATGGAAAAATGGTATTCCAGTTAAGTTAGTTGGGGATGAAACCAGTCTTGGATACGGAGTCAAAGGAATACGTATCAGAGTAGAACCAGTTGCATTGGGAAGACGCACTCCTGGATATGTAGGTCAACCAAACTCGCAAGTTCAGACTGGTCAAACGACTCTGTATACATTAACGAATGTTGAAAAACAAACTTGTGAAACAAAATGTGATAATGACCCGAATTGTCTTGGATATACCACTTATGGTGATAGTGTTCAGGATGTTGAAAATGAACCACAAGAATTAGGATGTTATAAAGATACTGTGACAAGAGCGATGAATACATATACTGGTAGTGGAAAAAACATCGATAGTTGTTTAGCAGATGCACAAAAATATGGTCATAAATATTTTGGGTTGCAATATTACGGTCAATGTTTCACCACAAACGATGAAACCCCTGGAACTGGATATGCTAGATATGGTAAAAATGAAGCGAATAATTGCGGACCTTTAGGAACTGCATTTCAGAATCGAGTATATCGAAGAAATATTGTGAAAAAGAATGTAACCAACTGTAACTTTTATGGTCCAAACATAGGTACTGGAACAGAACCTGCTACTGGTTCTAATATTGTAAAGAGAACACAAACTGCAGCACCTGTAAATAATACAACGCTTAATCTTACGAATAATGCATTAAAATTAGACCTTACACAATGCGCGTCTAATGGATGCAAGTTTCGATTAGAATTGGGAACAGATGGTAATGTAAAATTATTCCGTACTGTTGCAACAAATGGAACAACATCAAGCACTTCATCCGGTGAAGTTTTATGGGATTTATTTGCGAGTGATAATACTGTGTCAGAAAAAATAAAAAAAATTGCACCAATAACACAATTGGATTGGAAAACCGCATTTAATAATGGAGCCAACAATATTCTCTCTTTAGGTGAAAGTCTACCCGCAACAAAAAAACAAATGATATCCTCAAATGGACAATTTAAACTGGAAATTAATGGAGGATATTTACAATTAAAAGCAGCAGTATATGGGTGTTTCTCAGCAGACCAGACTTATAAAGATACTAAAGCGCCTATGTTTACAAATGCAGTTGAAAACGGTGCTCAGCCATATTATGTATATCAAACAGATATATCTCATCCTATTCCAGGAAATATGTATTACGCTACGATTGGAGAAAAGGGTGCTGCATTTAAACCAATTGATAGAACAAACCCCGCTATAATTGGGACAAGTTCATACACTGCAAGTTCTACCAAATATATGCCATATAATGATACAAATCCAAATGTAACAAACGTAAAAAGTATAGCGGAATGTCAAATTCAATGTAGTCAGAGTCCAGATTGTAGATATTTGTATATGAAAAATAATACTCAATGTATGTTAGGTAATCAACTGATACCAGCATATGTACCTGTAGCAAGTGATTCCAATGATAAATATGCGTTATATTTGAAAAACTCGCAAATAAATACTACAGGGGTTGAATCTACAATTGGTATTGAAACTGGCGTTGCATTTTTACCCGTTACACCAGCTACAACGCCTGCATATATGGGGCCTAAAGTAGAAGGTCCTCAAAATATAGGTATGCTATCGACCCCGATTGGAAAAGCTATAAAAGAAAGGAGAATAGATTTACAAGGAGGAGCAGATAAACCAACAAATATATCTCCACCAACTAACACCGTCCCATCTACATATCCATCAACCGCATATGCATCTCCACCAAAAGGAAATACAAACAATACAAATACAAATACATATAGTAGTTTTTTCGAAGGATTTGACACGCATGGATGGTATGACCCAGGAGCTGACTGCGGAACAAATGGAAAACCAGATTGTTATGCCGGTATTTTGTATGGTCAAATAAAGCCATTGCAAAGCATCGCACAAGACTATAGTAATGATTTGAATAAAATGAACACTCTTTACACAGATATAAGTGGCAATATAGACAAATATAATGCACTTTACGGCGTTTTAAATAATTCGCCACAATATGATTTTTCAGGAACTCAGCCAATTGTATTCAGTGGAAATACAGATTTAAATACGGAAATGAAAAATGACGCGAAACAAATGGCATTGCAAACTAACAATATGTATATAGCAGGTAGTATTCTAACAACCACACTTTTAGTTTCTGCTATATATTTAGGAAGGTCATAGAATATAAGAACAAATGACATAATCCTATGAATGTAACTATTCTCAAAATAATTCTCGCATATCTATGCAACTACTATGTCGTTGCCCCCGGTGTTCTCGCAATACACATATAATAAATGTTCTTTAGGAATCGACAAATATTATAAAATACAAGTGAATAAAAATTGTATTTTATAGGAATACGTATAAATGAAATATAAGAGTTTGGCATAGTTAAGACATTTATTAATAGTATATGTATTTTTATAATTGCACAATATTTCATGTTATATCTATATAATATATACAATAATATATATATATTATATAAATTATGTCAACTGTTTATTCGGACTTATCTGGAATATTTTATATTCAACAGCAATATCTTGCTGATTTAGCAGCTATATCATCAGGGGATACTGGTGCCCCGGTATTAACCAATATGCAAGAATTACGTACACAGCTTACTGATACATACAATAAATATTATGGAAATAGTAATTCATCTAGTGCAGTTTTAGATAGACAAACTAATATGAAACAAATCATAGATAATGAATTAAATAGATTAAATGACAAAAAATCGTCAGTTGATAGTGCTTTATATGGACAAAAACGTATGGCGGATTTTTCAAGTAGTTACAGTAAAAAATATTTTGCGCAAATCAAAATTTTGTTTATTATTATTATTATTTTATTAATATATTTAGGATTAACATTATTGAACAACTTTATACCAGTTCCAAGTGTCATTTTCATATTTGTAATGTCGGTTGTTGGTATATTTGGATTTGTAATAATAACCATGACTTTGAAAGATATAAATAGAAGATACAATATGGACTTCGACAAATTAAACTTAGTTCAACCATCTAGAGCAGATATGAATGGAGGTGATGGAAATACTACAAACGGGTCAGTAGGTGGTTTATTATGTGTTGGAGAATCATGTTGTCCTCCTGGAAATAAAAATGGTTCCATATGGGACGGTAAGACACAACAGTGTTTATCTATTAACATTCCCAATGTTGTATCTGGATTTACATTAATGAATGGTTCAGAAAGTGTCTCTTCTCCAAACGCCAAACGTATAGTCAATCCATACGAACCTTCTGAAATTAATAGTTATAGTAAAATATAATTTATACACATAATATAACTATTATGCCAGAAGATTTTAAGGAAGATGAATTAGATGGTAAAATACTAGCCGATAGTTATGAAAATGAAGGTATTACACTTCCGAAACCACCTCCACCACCAAAAATACCTCCCCCACCAATACTACCTCCACCACCTCCACCCTCTGCAGTTGCTAATTTTTTTAAAAAAACCACAACGTCAGTTGCTTCTTTTTTTAATATTTTCAAACCACCAGGACCACCACCTCCACCACCTCCACCACCTTTCAATTGGGGGTTATTTAATGTCTTAAACCAACAACAAGCCGATGCTGATAGGAGATTAGCGGATGCTAATAAAAAAGCCGATGCAGAAACAAAACGTGCAAATGATTTAGCTGCAAGTATTAGTGTATCAAATCAAAGAATACGCGGGTTAGAAAGTCAAATAAAACAATTACTAGAACAAATTGTCAGATTAGAAAGAATCATTCGAGAAAAAGACAGATTAATTGACAGAAAAAAAAAACATATTGCATTTTTGATTCAAGAAAATAGGCGTTTGAGAAAAAAAACAAACGCACTTTTAGACAATTTGCAATATTACAGGACAATGGCATTGGGTAATGAAAAAGTTGATGGATATGAAAATGTTATTGTAAAACAAGAAATTAGATACAAAGAATTATCGGAACAAGAAATTGGAAAACCTATTCGGAAACCAAAAAAAGAAGGTTTTTCTGGATTACCAGACCTTAATTCTATAAAAAAAAAACTCGATGAAACAAATCGGAATGTAAATTATGCTATAAACAGGGGTAATGCACAAACTATCCGTGCGCAAGATTTAACAAATAAGCTTAAAGTTGCAGCCGACAGAATACGAAACTTAGAAATACAAATAAAACAATCTACTGCAAGGATTGCTCAGTTAGAAAACATAATAATAGAAAAAGATATATTGATAGATAGTCTGAACAAACAAATCGAAAAATTGAACAAAGAAAATATGCGACTGCGAAAAAAAGTGAATGCAATTATAGACAATCTACAATATTTCAGAAAATTAGTGATAGGTAATGACGAGGTAGATGGATACAAAGATACTGTTGTAAAGAACCAAATGAAATATGAGGATTTATTACAAAAAGAAATAGGAACTCCTGTTACACCCAAAAAAGAAGGCTTGGTAAACTATGAACCATCATATGAATCGGTTCAAGAAGGGTTTGTAGAAGGAACTGCATCATATAACGCGGTTTTTACTGAAAATCAAGTATTAAAAAACAAAATAGACAATACAACAAATGTTCATTCTGTTGATAATCAATTATTTGCAAATACAAAACGTAAAATAAACAACTGGAAGTTTGCAAACTATATACTCATTTTTGTATTCTGCGGAGCATTTCTATACGGATGTTACAATTTATATAAACAACCTGAAATGAATGATTTAGTAAAAATATTATTCGCAATAGGCATGTTGTTATCTATTATGATATTACACACGATTGAATATGCCATATTCATTATTTTTCCTTATATAAGTGCATTATTAATCGGCACTCCATATGATCCATCTGAGTATTGGAATAAACCAGGTATTTACGATTATTTACCAACTCCATAAGCCATTACAATAATATATTATTATATGCAATAAATCATATAATAATCTTCTAACATCTACACTCGTTCCGAACTACGGCGTTCTCACAACAACGAGTTCATATTTCTTATAGTCTAAAATAGTAATAGTATTTTCCGGGAAAAGCACACTATCATATTTTTGCAAGGGTTCCGATGTTATCAATATACCATTGTCCCCATGTTTTTTACATTTGTTCCAATATAATGACGTCGGTATTTGTTTTTCGTTATATTTAGATTTGTCATAGTGTATATATCTAGTTAGTAATACTATATTGGAATTGGCGTAAATAATATTCGCAACCAATTCAATAGTATGTTCTCTGAAAATAGCCGTAAGGATAAAAAATGCATTTATGTGATTATGGTAGTTGTGGGTTTTTGGTTTTAGTGAAATACCACTAATTATTTTTTCATATTTCACGATTTGAGATTTTGTAAAATACGGCATTCTCGCGTTTTTTTTCCGAGTTGCATTTTTTCGCAAATAACGCGGCCGGTTCTCTAAATATTTTACACACGAAATATACATATAAAATAGACATTCCGTATCCGTTTGGCCTTGTATTTCACTTAAGAGTGGATGTAATATATAAGAATGCAATAATGGTATGTGTTTAGTAAAATCTTCTATTTTACCGTTTTGTGCAAATATTTGACCGTTATAATGAAACGGATGTGTATTTTCCATAGAAACATCTCCATCGGTTTTTTTTCTTATATGACCTATAACCAATTCATTGGGTATAGTATCCAGAACTTCATCTAAATTGTCGTCTTCTGTAAATACGGTAGGTTGTTTATACACATTCCAGTCTTTTTCACCGTGATTTTTCCAAGCAATCCCAAATCCATCTGGATGGTTGTCATGATCTCTATCATTCTTTAGATTGGGTGTGTTTTTTTCAGAGTGTATAGATTGTGATAAAAAATCTTCTAGTAATGGTCGAATTGCCTTATTTCGAAAGGAAAAAAATAGGCGGCACATAGTTTTATTATGTATATTATATGTATATTTTTGTTATATAATTACTATACAATTCTATAAATAGGTTGGTGGTTGGTGGTTGGTTACAAATCATTCTCGCCAATGTCTTGCGGATCTTCATCAGCATCATCTTCTTCCTCTACATTTTCATCTACGCGAATAGAAATACCTAACCAGGCACGTTTTTTTTCATATTTACCATACTTTTTATCCATATATGCGTGAACTTCCTTAATATTTGGCAGTTTTCCGCCATAGTTTGATGAATGCCATGATTCGAACTCGTATTTCACAGTTTGTTTCGTTATTTTACCGGCTGGGTCTAACACAATACGATCGCGGATGAAATCTCCAATAAAGTCTAAACTTTCTTGGTATGATTTACTCGCCGACAATACCCGGTCACAATCCTTAACCACCCCTTTCGTTTTGTATGCAATATTTACCAACATTGCCATAAACACCGTCTTCCATTTATTGAATCGTTCGGTTATATGACGGTCAATCAAGAACTGGTATGGCTTCTCCGGGTCATTTGACACCGGTTTATCGGTAAATAGCGATACGAAATCGACTACGCGGATACGACGCCAAGTTCCATGATCCTGGCTTTTTACTACCATAAACTCATTACTGCAAACAACTAATTTGAATTGGGGAACAAATGACACCGCTTGCAACATATAAGGCGCTCGTGCTTGGAGAGGCTCAATACCACTAGTGAGTTGTTTCATAATGCCTTCGTTGATTTGGTCGCCTTTGGATGGCTCATTGATGACCGCTAAACGGGCTCCTTTCAGTTCCAACAATTCCGGGGCTAAGCCACCAATTTTTGTGCGCTTGTCGGTAATCAAAGGCAGAGGAACACCTGCATAATAATCGCCTAAACAAGTAGACATGAAATCCATCAATACCGATTTGCCATTTTGCCCAACCCCAATATACATATTGAATGTTTGAGTTGCGGCTTTCCCAATAAGAACCGATGCCAAATGTTCCCACATGTATGTGTGTATTTGTTCTATAGGGAATATTTTCCCCATAAAATCTTTGATTTCTGCTATATTTTCGGCATCGCGCTGTTCGTCGATCGGAACATAATCCATGTTGGTGCATTTTGATAAATAGTCTTCCGGATATCCCTTGCGGAATATTCCTCCGCCTTCTGGATAAAACTCTATAACACCATTATTGAATGACAATAAATAGGGGTTTGTATCCAGTTTCTTAATGAATTCGCCATCATAAAACAATTCTTTCGCCTCTGTCATAATATTGTTTTTTCCGCCGGAATTGCCTATGCGCTGACAAATAGATAGAATACTGTTTGCATAATCTTGAAGACGTTTTGTTCTGGCTTCGTCAGGTGGGTCAATCGAAGCCGCCTGTTCCATAAAGTCCGAGGCCCGATTCCAATACAAATCACGCATGATTGTAGAAATCGCCTTTCGCAATGTCGTTCCAGAATCATTTTCTATCCAGCGGTGTCCTTTCAGCTTATACCATACATTGTTTTTCACACTGACACATACAAACTCGTCTTTATACATTTGATATAACACATTCGCTAAATCGGAATCGGTGCATCCGCGCGCATTTTTGTCTGAGCCCAAACTGTCTAGTGTAATAGATTTGACTGTTTGGTCGATGTAGTGGTCAATCGTAGTTGCTCGCACTTTTTTATATGCTTCCGGAGCGTCTTGTTTTGCCCAATGCATTATAGACCTTTTTGTGAGACCTTTTGGATTTTTCAAATCGAATGTTTGCCAATTATTGAACAAGTCCGAAATAGAGCTATACAAGAAATTATTGGCTTTGGCAGAAAATGCAACCCAAACAATGAATAGTTTATCACTGATGTTTCGCAAAGCCCAACCTACGCGAATCCATTTTGTAAACGACCCAACACCGTAATACGTCTCTGGCAATATCATTGTATAATCATATGCCTCTTTCAGCTCATATTCTTGCGGCATAATGAGTTCATCTAAGAAATTGGCTAAAGATTGTTGCAATTGTTCTGGTGTAGAAATCCGCAATAACCCGCTATTACTGGTATCGACATTTCCCAGCATACGTCTTGCGCCGGCAGGTTGTCGGTTGGTTGCAACCGCAACTGGCGAATTACTGCGTTCGGTTACATATTCACCAGTAAAGAAATAGGAAGGGTGTGTTTTGCATCTAGCGGATAATTTTTCGATATTTTGAACAACATCAAATGATTCTAACGGGACTTCATGTCGCTGAATACTGTTGTCGTCTGTGTCATACTGAATATTGTAAATATGAGTTAATCTGTATACGTCGTGATTTGGTTTTCTGGAACCATATAATTGCCAACCATTCGCACCGGATGCGATAGCATCATCTACAACATCTTCCCATCCGCCTGTGTTTTTTATGGGTAAATCGGTCCAGATGTCCTGAATGAATGGAATGATTCGTTTGCGTAAATCGGATTGTGTACGTCGGTCGGCTTTTATACCTATAATAATATGAATACCGTCTTTTGTAATAGATTTATCTTCCAAAACATTTACGTCTGGTTTTTCTTGAATATAAATATTGAAATTCGTATTTTCGTCAAATTGCAACATTTTGCTTAATTCTTCGGCCAACCCATCTATCAAATCCTCTATATGGCCATTATTATGCAATCGGGTTTTTACGGAGGCATCGTATTTTAAATCCACGTCTATCAAAATGGGACCTTCTTCCAATTGTTTTTCTGTCAAGTTTTCCAATGCGTTCGTTGCAACTATTTTTTCTGCATACAATTTCAAGAACGCCGGATATTCCTCGTCTGAAATATGGAAATTGCCACCGCTCATTTTGAAGTCTCCATGTTCGCCTTTAATACGTGTATTTGTAGTAGGAAGAGGGTTTTCAGGATCAACGTAATGGGATTTTATAAAATCCATATAGCGTGTATCGTGTGCTTTAGCTTTGATAGCGGGACCTTTTTTTGCAGCAGACATATTTAGAGACATTATTAATAAGTGTATTGATATAGATATAGAAAATATATTTATATCCTTAAAAAATCAATTTTATGGTTTGTATAAATAAAATTGCGAAAACAATGAATGGAGAACTTACAAACTCACCTCGAACTCAAAATAAGTGTTTGTGTTCGAGGATTATCCGGAGATAATTTATTATTGAAGGATAATGTAAAAAATAACTATAAAATTGAAAAGTGATATAATAATATAATATTATATCATATTATACAATTATCTTATTACAATGAAGTTTTGCAACCACTGTAGCAATATGTTATACATCAGTATTAACGAAGAAAATACAAACGAACTCGTATATTATTGTCGCAAATGCGGAGCGAAAGATGCAACCCTGACAAGTGAAAATATTTGCGTTTTAGAAACTCATCTCAAAAAAGGCGAGCAAAAATTCAACCACATTATCAATCGGTATACCAAAAAAGACCCCACTCTTCCCCGTATTTCCAATGTGAAATGTCCCAATCCAGAATGCCATACAAATGTAAAAGAAGACGTTGTTCCTGAAATCATCTATATGCGATATGACGACGATGCACTCAAATACTTGTATATATGTGTTACATGTGATACAGTATGGAAAACAGATGACAACAAATAATCATCGCCTGAGAATTATTATAGAAAAATGCGAAAATTGTAATAACATAAACAAAAAATTGAAACTACAAATAAATAATTATTATCTAATACATTTAGACATATACTATATATATATAACAATTACAAGATGAACGAAAAATATGGCGATGATGAATATGACGATTATGACGTAGAAAAGGAACAAGAAACCAAATCCAATAAACAAAAAAAAGGAAACGCAAGCGATACCGACGATTCGGATGATGACAATGAAAGTAAACGTTCCGATGCATCCGATGACGAAGATGCAGATGAATTATCAGACTATGATGATGGGTCAGACGATGAAGAAGCCAGAAATAGGCGGCTATTTGCAAAAGATGCAAGGGAAAACATGGCTGAAACTCAAAACTATGATTTGAGCGATGATGATGACGATGATGATGACGATGAATACGAAGAAAATTATCTGCAAAAGTTCGATGAATCATTGAAACAAAACATCATTAGCGAACATCATCCGGAAATGCAACAATTAAATTATGGCGAAGTTGAATTGCTTACTGTTATTCACCGAGATGATAATGGTCAAATATTTGACCCACTTCATCGCACTTTACCATTCTTGACTAAGTTTGAAAAAGCGCGCGTATTAGGTGAGCGCGCAAAACAAATCAATGATGGAGCTAAACCTTTTGTGAAACTGACAACCAATGCTATAGATGGATATTTGATTGCTTTGGCTGAATTGGAGCAGAAACTCATACCGTTTATTATCAAGCGACCTTTGCCAAATGGTGGATGTGAATATTGGAAACTCAAAGATTTAGAAATATTAATGTAAAATCATAATCTAGTATATTAGTAGTATATTAGTAGTATAATATAGTGTAAAAAACAATACATACAAACAATAAAAAATATATTTTTATTGTTTTTTCATTATTTTTGATGGGTTGAATATATCACGGCATGAAGTATATGTAAATAGATAAATATAATAAGAAGAGCACGTTTATGATTTCCAGTGTTTGCCGCAATCCAAACAAGTAACGAAAATAGTCGCTGGCTCATCCGCACTTCTTGTTTGCAACTCGTAATAGGTGCATCGTTTGGATTTACAACGCTTACAAGTAAACATGTCAGTGGATGCTTCTATGTTTGTGGTAAACTTAGATGCATCGCGCTTGATTTTTTGGTCAATTAATACTCTCCAATGTGTAGGATTGAACTCTTGATGTGTCATAAACGCAACTGTTTGCGGAGCAACTTCGCCATCATGTATTTGTTTCAGTAGATCCGGGTTCTTCAAATTGATATATATACTTCTCAATCGGTCAGTGTATAGCTGGACAAATGGGGGGTTTTCCCATTTTTTCACTATTTTATGAGAATTGGCTTCTTTGATTGCATAATTGAATACGCCTTTTTCCAAATTGGTTGCCATCTTTTCGTCGCCAATAATTGGCTCCAATTTATCGCGAATATTTTGACGAAATGTTTCGGGGGATTTGATTTTGAGAGACATAGTAATAGTGTATATGATATATGAAATAAAAATAGAATATACATATTGTATTCAATTTTCTAAATTGTTTTCCGTATTGTAGTAGTATTTGTTATAATAAATTATAACTCCTTAAAAATACTTTCCGTTTTTACACAATACATCGGTTCACCATTATCCATAAACATAATCAATGAAACAAACGGTAAGTTGTTCTGTATATCACCATTTTCAGATGGTTCAACCTCTGGTTCAGGTTCTGTTTCAGGTTCTGATTCAGCTTCTTCATCGTCACTCAAAATCAAATTATCCGTTGGTTGAGATATATCATTATTTCCTCCAACTGATTCTTTTCTTGGTTCTGCGAGAACGCCGGAGCTCGGAACGAGCGTAGGTGTTCGAAGATTATCCGGAGATAATGTATTATCGAAGGATAAAGGCGATTCCGCAATATGTTCTCCATTCAAATCAATTGAACCATTATCCTCCAAAAAATCCGCATAGTTCTTTAGGAAAACCACGCATTTTCTATAATCCTCATTTACTTGTGGATTTTCAGCTGGACTCGGTTTCAATGATTTGAAATAGTAAAAATTGCCATATGTATTATGAAACGACCGCGGTTCTAACCATTCCGACTTTGCCGACTTTTCCATGAACCGTTGGGCGACCGTGTCATACAAATACAATGATTTCGGCATTTCTACTACATTGTTCAAAGGACCGCGAATCTCTTTCATATATTCATTTTCTTTGAAAAATTGCAATACTTTAGGAGAAAATGAGAGAACTGGATTCAAAATATCATCTAAAACTATCCAAGCTGGATTTTGCCTCTTTCGCAAAGGCATATTTAGAAAACCAGTTATATCAAAAACGGCTACAAGTTCTCCTTCACCAATTTCTGTATATCCGCGATACGAATGATTTAACCGTTTTGTAAAATCGGCTTCTTGTGTAAATTGTCCCTCTATAACAAAAAAATCCAACACACGTTTCATACATTCATTATGGAAATAAGTATCCATTTGAGCAGTTGCATTTTCCGTTTCCGGCGTAGAACATAGTATTTCACATTTAGGAAAACCAATAGCGGAAGCACCATATTCCATAAGAAATCGTAAAAAAGGTAAATGTTCTCCCGAATAATTACAATGAAAATCCAATCCTACCATACAAATATGTATTTTTATAGCAGATGATTTATTTAGACAAAAGTCATATGTTTGTTCTAGATGTTCTCCATGTAAATAATGATATTCTTCGGTTTCACCAGTTTCTATATTTTTAACTAGGTATGGACGTTTGTCATATATATTATGTGATATAGGAGTATTTATGTTCGCAAGGGGGTCAGGTTGGTCAATAATCGGTTCATTATCATCTTCCACAACACTACTTATTGTATCTAAAGGTTTAGATATAGTTTTTGGCAATGGGTTTAGTGAAAATATGGTGTTCTTTATAGCGTCAAGTGCTGCAAACATCGTATATAATTGATATATATAATCTATTTATATGTTTCCCCATTATATTATTACCAAAAATCATTTAAAGATACAATACTAGTATATGTATCCAGTCCCCCACTAAACTACTCTCAGTTTATTACTAAATCTACTTACAAATCATTATGTGCGACGAATACGGAAACTATGTTGGTGAAGGATATAGCGATGACGGAACTACAGTGTCTATGTCACATGCAAGCACTACTGTTACCAGGTCGAGAAAGAACCGGAAAGAAGTAGAAAACGCGAAGCTCCTCGATCCTGGCTATAACAAGTTTTATAGAACAACTACTCGTGTTGTTGATGGGGTGAAAAGCAAGAAGCGGGTAGCACTCGAGCTATATTCCTGTTCCGATACCCCCGGAAGAATGATCCGTAGCGCTATTGGTGGCGCATATCATTCAAACTATCGGGTAGGTAAAGTAGATGAATACATTTTCTTCAAGGTAGGTATGTGCACCGGAGAATGCCGAAATGGAAACAACACCATGTATTTCGATACTCCCGAGCAATATGAAAAAACATTCAACATAACGCTGTCGCAAGACCTGAAAAACCAGTGGTATTCTCGCTTCAATGCTGAGCGAAAATACAGAGAAGAACTGGCAGCAGTTGAATCTTCCAAAACTAGTGTTGCTGTGAGATAAAATAGTTATGCATATTTAGCATTTTTGATTCAAATATAAAATTATCTTGATACTATATAAATATAGTATCAATGAGTTTAATGCAATTCAATAATTTGTCATTCTTGACATACGGTGCAATTGGTCTAACCGGTGTCATACTTGCAGTTGCTACAGCATATGAGACGCCTGAAGGTGATAGTGAATCTGAATCTAGTGAATCACCAGAACCTTCTGCTGCACCGATTCCCGTTGCTGAGCCTATCAAAGAAGAACCCAGTAGTTTTTTGGGTTCTCAATCAGAAGGAGAAGGAGAATCATCTGAATCATTTGGCGCTGCACCGGAAGGTGAAGGAGAACGTGTTGGTGGAAAAAAGAAAAAGAAGCGCAGAACGAAGAAACAACGTGGTGGTAAAAAAGCCAGAAAAACAAAGAATAAAAAACAAAAACAGAAAAAAACAAATTAGATTTATGTATTCCTTATTTCTCAAATACTTATTGTTGTCTAGACGTATGATATTTTACAACATACATCTAGACATGAAACCCAGCATATATATCCTATAATTATTGGACTTTAGCTAAACATCTTTGAAAAAATGCATCTATACCGGCTTTATCTGCCCCAATAATACTATCCGATGGAATATAGTTGAGATTCCCCTTGTCGTAGCATAAAATAACGGGAACACCATTTACCATTTTTTTCGTTTTCAAGAATGCATATAACTCAAAGGATTCATCTACATCAATAATAAATCCCTGAACCGTTGCCGGCATTCTGTCAAGCCAATCATGCACTTGTTTTTCAATTAGTTTACAAGGACCACACCATTCTGCCCCAAACTTTATAATAAGGAGTCCTGGATTGGACTGCAAATGATCGCTAAATTGTCTTACGTTGTCAATCTTTTCTAAAATAGGAAGACCTGGCATTTATATATGTATAAATAAGTATTTTATATTTCCTTTTTTCCTAAATATATTTAGGCAAAAATCCAAAAAACAATTTCAGTCTAAATAGTAATAGTGATGAGTTATAGAATACCTGATGGATATCATCCCAATGGTAACCAGCCCATTCAAATGAATTGCGCAATGAAACGGTCGCCGCCTGCGGCGGCTTCCTCGCAACACAATCTAAATATAAATACGTATTCACTGGAAGAATTACTAGGTATTTTTGACCTGAAATATCATATAACTATCGAGGACCTAAAACGCGCGAAAAAAAAAGTCCTGATGTTGCATCCCGATAAATCCAAATTGCCCGCCGATTATTTTTTGTTTTACAAAAAAGCATTTGATATCGTATGTCAATTCTACGAGAACCAAAACAGACAAAATGCGGATGTTTCGGCTAAAAATACGGCATATACACCCATAAAAGCACCCACGTCGGCGGTCCAACAAGTAAGCACTGTTATAGAAAAAATGGGGGAAAAAGGGTTTCAAGCCAAGTTCAACGAATTATTCGAACAAAATATGGCTAAAAAACCCGACCCGGAAAGAAATGCCTGGTTCAAAACCGATGAACCCGCCTATCAAATTGACCCCAATGTAAATACCAAAAATATGGGTGAAGTGTTGGAGAACATCAAACAGAAAACCCAAGGAATGGTCAAATATTCGGGGGTTCAGAGTTTATATACGGGCGGGCAACCCGGCCCCGGGGCGGGGTTATACGACGATGATGATGGGCAATCGGACGAATATGTTTCGTGCGACCCTTTTAGCAAATTGAAATATGACGATTTGCGAAAAGTGCATAAAGACCAGACTGTTTTTTCGGTGAGTGAAGCTGACTTTGCCAAAGTGCCTAAATACGCATCAGTGGATCAGTATAACCGGGCCCGGGCCGAAACCGCGGGGAAACCTTTAGAGAAAACGGAGGCGGAGGCTATATTGGCGAACCGGGAACGCGAAATGCAGGAGAAAATGATGCAGCGGCAATACCAGTCTAGTTTGCGGACAATGGAATATGAACAGAAAAACAAGAATGTGATGGCGTCGTTCTTGTATTTAGGAAATGGATCGGCGAAATAGACAATAAAATAATGTTTTATTTCAAATATTCCGTTCTATAATTGAAATAGCAAAACCGGTGAAAATAAACGTGCTTTTTATCATAGGGAATTGTAATAAAATTGGAGGAATTGTCAATCCTCTTTTTACACATCAAGCATTCTTTGTATGAATAATCCATTGTATGGCGACTATATATGTAAAACATACTAAAATATCTTTATTATGTTTTTTATCATTTATGCTTACGGGTATATCTATTCAAGAAACTCATAAACCCGGTTTTTTGTTTTCGGGTTTTTCTTCCACCAGCTGAATGGTGTTTCTTTGTTTTTTTTGGTTTATTCGAAGATGTGGATTTTTTAACCGATATAATTTGTTTCTTTGAAGTTTTACTATCTTGTTTTATCGTATGAAAATCTTTGTGTGAGATTATTGGTTCTTCTTGATAATCACTAATTTTAAAAGTTGGAACATATTTTTTAATATCAAACTCTTTGAAACTGGATATTTGGTCTGAAGTTAATCTACCCTCTCCTGTGTTTTTATATTTTTCTATACATTCAATATCTTCTTTGCTCAATTTTAATAATTCTATTAAATATTCATCAGTTATAGTTTGGTTTTGCGTAATTTTAGTTATATCCGGTAATATTTCAAATATTTTATTATTGAAAAAGTTTTGTTTTGTTTTAAGCAAATTAATTATATAAAAAACTATACTTGTATAAAACATTGATTGTATTTGAAGTAATTTTTTAATATTATTATCATATTCAACAACGTGCATCATATTAGATGATGGATATAATACACCATATCTATCTAATATTGGATACCCCATAGAAAAATTAGGAAATAATAGTTTGGCATTATTTGTTTTAGACAAATTACTATCGTAAAAATCTACTGATAATTGTTTGTTTGTTATTGAAACTAATGGGTATTTATATTTGGCTGAGTATTTATTTTTTGTTTTTTCAGAGTCAGGTCGTTTAGTATTATAATAATTATTTTGCAAGTTCCCATATTTATTAGTTAATTTAAATAATTTTTCAAACATAGGAATAGCTTCGGTTGGAACAAAATTATTATCATAAATATTATATTCTATAAAACGTTCTAAGCAATTATCATAAATAAGACTATTATTTTTAGTATTTACATTTTTTAATAAATAATATGTTAATGGTAACTTCCCAGATTCTCCAAATAGTTTTTGAGATGAGGAATAATTATAAAATCTTAAATATACAATTTGTTTATCCAATATTATATCACTTCTATCGTGCTGCAATGATATCCAAGAGGCTGGATGTATAAATAACAAATAACTTTTAGTATTTCGCAATAATGCGATTGATTTTTTAACAAAATCTGGCCATATAGTTTGGGTTCCTTCTTTTGTTTTCTCTAGTTTAGACCGTATTCCTCCTTTATTATAAGGAGGATTTCCAACAATGACATCAAATATTTCTATTCCAAATTGATGTTTCCATTTTGCTTCTTCTTCCAAAAAATCAGCGCAACATATATTTGCATTATTTCCAAATATTTTACGAGCAATTTTTACATTTCTGGGATTTAATTCAATCATATACAACATATTTTTAATAATATGAGAACTTCGTTTTTTTTCATTTGGTTCCCATGATTTTAACCCATCCATTAATCGTCCATAAGCAATCATAGGAAAATTACCAACACCATTTGCAGGGTCAAGCAATTTCAAAGTAGGGTCTTCCCATACATTTGGAGGTAATGTTGAAATCATTTCATCAATCAAAATGGGAGGTGTAAATACTTCTCCGTGTTTGTCTTTTTCTTCTGAACGCACTGGTAAATATTCTTCTATTTTTTTTTGTATCTCTTCTGGTGACATAGAAAATATTAATCCATCATCTTTTACCATTGTCCCTTTAATATCTGCAAAGATATTATTTAATAGTGTATTTAATGCTTCATTTTCAGGATTCATTATGATTTCTTTTATGATTTGCAATAGTCGTATTATGCGTGCTTTTGTATAACGTGGATTATTATCATTAATACTATTCAAGTAACAAACTATTACATTATCTTTATCACAATTGCAAATCGTATTAACCAATGTATCCACATTTTTCATACAATTAACGAGACAATCTTCTAAAGACTCACAATCATAATGCTCTTTATCCGAAAATATTGCCAAAAGTGCAATAATAGGGGGTAATATTTCCGTAAAATTATGAATCAATATAGCTATATCATCTTCTGGGTCTAGTTCATCTTCATCTGCATCATCTTCGGAATCACTTTCGTCATTATTATTCTCTGTTTGTTTTTCTACATGTGTAGCAATCATTGCTTGTCCGTCAACCAATGTTTTTTTTATTTTGTCTGGTCCTTTTGGTTTTATTTTTTGTATAGGAACTACAGAACTCAATCGTTTCAAAACGTCATCTTTCAAGTTTCCAATATTTTTTTTCAAAATACGTTTTATAACTTCCGTTTTTGCCATATGTTCTCTATAACTGGCTTCATCTAATTGCAATTCTTTTACCAATTTATCATATACCATCAATTGTTCTGATGTATCTTGTCTAAATAACCCTAATCCATTATAATTAAACATAAATATCAAAGATTGCAATGCATCCTTTCTTTCTTGCACACTTTTATTTCCAGAACCATATACAATATTGTATTCATATAAAAATGATATAGCACGGTCTTTATTGAAATCTACATAATAACCATATTGTTTAGGAACATTATACCGTTCTGTCAATACACGAAACATTGTCTGATAATTATTATCGATTGATTTTACATCATCAAAATTGAATGCTATATCTGCACATGGTAAGCTAATTCCTAAACGCAATTTTGCACCAGTTAATACAATCAAGCTTTTATTTTGCTGAAATGCTTCTTTTTCAAATTGTTTTATAGATTTAGAAAGGTCCTTGCTATTTAGCGTAGTATTTATATGGCGAGACTTTTCAAAAATATCATTCAAATAAAATGGGGTTCCATCACGCTTTAAATATCTAGGCGTTGTATTATGAACAATTAATACATTATAGTTTTTTCTAAAATATGGATTATCCATTAACAAAAATGCTAACCCGCGAGTCAATGGTTCAATGTTAGGAAGATCATTTTTATCGCTATCGTCTTCAACATAATTATCCTCTTTTTTTTTAATCGTTGCACATATTTTGTCTTGCCTACATTTATTTGCATCTACATATAGATTTTTATCAGGTAAAAACCATAATTCAGTATGAGGACGAACTCTATTTGTAGGTGCACCAATATTTTGCAAATAAGAATATACTGAACTAGGATCTACAATATACCCATCTCTTTTACCTGCAATATATTTAAGTAAATCCCTTACTCTACCCACATCATTGAATATATTTTCAGGAGTTCTCAATTGTGATAAACTTTGTTTTGTAGAACAAGCTTCGCATTTCAAGTTTGATATAAAACAAGTACGCAAATCAACCGTTGTATCCGGTGTAGCAACTTCTGGAACAACTATAACTAATTCGGGATGATTTTCATATTCTTTAGCAATAATATTCAAATAATTTTCATGTCCATACAATTCTTTATATATATCAAATACTCGTTCTAGTTCTCTTGATTCTACTGTATCTAAAAGAGCATCATTGAAAGATTTCTTTTTGCTATTTAGCATTAATTGTTTTGATGTTTCTGTTTCCATTTTTTTCATCATTTGTTGGTCTTCGTAGCTCCATTGTATTATTTTATTTGATTTTTTGTGTATATCAATAAACGTAGTAGAGTTATACCGAATATTTGGTTTAGCAAATGTTGCAGTTACCATTATAAATATATCAATTTTTACATTAGCGTTATGAAAAGCATTTAAAATATTTTCGGATCTATCAGTAGATCCACCCTTATGGATTTCATCAAAATAAATGTCTATTTTACCCTTTTCAAATAAAGGTTGAAACAATGGATCCGTAGATGTTTTAGTTATAAAATGACCCTCTTTGGTTTTATCTTTAAACCACTCTTGGCTTAAAATATAAATATTTTTGCGTTTATGTTTGTTTAGTTCTCTTGCGCACTTTTTGCCAGTAGATACAACTATTATACCATAATCATCAAAATTGCTATATTTACAAAACATTTCTATAAATTGACCCTCTGTCTCTGTTTTAGCTCCTAATATCAAAACAATATCATTTTCTTGTTCTCCTTTTGAACGGAACTTGCTATTCGATATAAAATCAGCTATCATATATGATTTTCCACTACGTGGAACTGCTCCCCAAATAAATAGCTTATGTCCAGCCTTATTATATTCAAGCGTTGTATTTGTAAAATACTGTTGATGAAATCTAGGGTATAACACAGGTCTTTCGGATTTTTTACCTAGTTTTGATTCAATAAACTGGTCTATATTATGCGATACGGATAAATCGTGCAATAATCTACGAAACCAATCTTCCAATTGTTTTACTCCATAAACGTTTTTTTCATAATCCCCTATTAGTTCTCTAGACCTGTATAATTTACTATCTAATGCTTCTTTGTTATTGACCATCAATACAATTTGTTTTTCTAAATCTGTTCCAACACTTTGTAATTTTTGTGCAGTAGCATATATTTTAGCAATATCATATTCATCCTTATTATTTGTTTTTTCTGAATCATAATATTTATTTTGTATCATTATGAGTTTCGGTATGTTAGATGGTATTACATACTGAGAAGTTGGTAAGTTCTCCACACAATCGCATGCCCAATCATCTTTGCAATTGGTTTTTGCAATATCTATTTCTGTTTTGAATAATATATCTACTACCCCACCTTTAGAACTTTCATTTACCGGTAAGTTTAAAATGTCTTTTTTAGAAAATGGACTTATAGTTGGGTCTTTTACAAGATCTTCTAAAGATGTATAAAATTGTTTATTCATACCCAATTCACCATTGTCATAATTAAAAAGCAACATTATTCTACACATAGCTTCAAATACGTGTTGCCTTTTAAACTTCAATGTTTCCATAGTAGATTTAGCAAACATTTGTATGAAATCATGAAATGTCAATAAAAAATCAGGATCGTCTTTCTTGGATTCTTTATATAAATGTAATAATGCATTCAATAAATCATAATTTGTTGTTTTTCCTTTTTTATTAAAATATTTTTGTATAGTAGAATACAATACTTCTTCGCATTGTTTGTTTTTTTCTATTATTTGTTTGGTTATATCTCTTCTGTCACCTAATAATTTTTGATAATCGCCACACGGATCGTCATATTCTATTATTACTTCACGAGAACCATTTGCATCCGGGTTTTCTATATTCATATCGTTTTTATTAGATAAACTAGAAATGGATTGTTTTTTAGCATTATCCTGCGATAATAAATTATCGCCTGATAATCCTCGAACACCTACACTCTTTTCGAGCTCCGGTGTTCTCGCAGTCATTATTACTCTTTCGTTCAAACTCCTATGTTTTCTGCATTTTCTAGTTGCTGTAAATAAACAATCTTTTCTAGATTTACATTGTTTTTCATCATTTATAGATTTACAGGTTGGTATATCACTCATATATATATTATTAAAATATTTTTCAATAGTATACTATAATATTACTTATATTTATTGATTACTTACAAAGTTCATTTTTGAACGTTTGAACAGCCATGGTTTATCTAAATCCAACATCAACCCGCCATAATTCACATGACGACCTTCTATATCACTATAATCTTCACATTGAACCACTGTCGGAGGCGTAATCATATACCAATTGCCGCTTTGTTGCAACGACTTCCAATACATATCCAGTGCATATTGATTACGCTTTTTAGGTTCTCTCAACAAACGCCTAGCACTCTCTCTAAAATTGTTAATAAGAGTATCATAATAATGTGACCGCACAATATAACCAGTTGTTGTCTGATTATTGGATACTTTTATGCAATAGTCAGCTATACGCTCATATGGAGGACTATTGTTTCCGCCGATGATAACAACATCCCAATTTATTTGCGTATTTTCGGAGAACTTTAGCAAGTTCTCTTTTAATATTTCTGGATTTAGGAAACATATATCATCTTCGCAAATAAATACATATGGCCATTCTCGTTCTTTGGCTAATTCCAAACATTTTATATGACTCATTGTGCATCCAATAGCACCATCCGGCATTTTAATCGCAGCTACACGTTCTCCAATAGTTCCCAACTTTTTCATTTCTTTTAAAATATGGATTTGTCTATCTTTTCTATTGTCCAAATTGATATACAAAACATATTTCAATATTTCCGGAATATTTAGGGGATTATTTAGGGAATTATTTGTTATAGTACAATTCGATAAATCTTGCATATCCATTTTATACTATATATACCAACATTTATTTATGTATATTTTTAATAATAGTTATATGGATGACATTATCATATAACTATTGCGAGAACATCGGAGATGGGAATGTGTTCAGGATAATCATGCATTATCAAACATTTGCACTTTTTGCTGATTTGGATGATGCACTTTTCACTGATTTGGACGATGCGCTTTTTGCTGATTTGGACGATGCACTTTTTATTGCACTTAAAACTGACTGCTTTCTGGTTCCTTTAGCAGCCGACTTAGACTTTACACTCATAGAAGATAAAGCACTTTTGTTGCGGATTGTTTTTGGTTTTGACATAGATTTGAATACTGTTGACATTTGACGACTAAATCTACGAACAGACCGTGGGTCATTTATTAATTTATTGTTTTCGTGAAATAAAACACTACAACTGCAATCCAATATATTTATGTCTCCATCTGGACCATATAGTTTTCGTATAAGTGTCGCAATGTTTTTAAATGAGAACTTCATTCCGAT
>Ga0214921_10002310_pt1 | contig 31209 bp, 23 predicted proteins | sample LL1505_MetaG_FD_177992 | JGI IMG/M metagenome (GOLD analysis project Ga0214921, IMG submission 177992) | Freshwater microbial communities from Lake Lanier, Atlanta, Georgia, United States - LL-1505 | ecosystem: Environmental > Aquatic > Freshwater > Lake | place: USA: Georgia | collected... | reverse complement strand
TTGGTGCCTGGAGCTGCTGAGTGCAGTTCCTCGGCTAGGTGCTGAGCCCACTTAGCGCCTTCCTTGATCTGCCAACCCTGCTTAGCAATCCAACCTAGGTGAGTCTCAAGTACCTGACCGAAGTTCATACGACCTGGGATACCTAGTGGGTTCAAGATGATGTCAACCGGAGTTCCATCTTCAAGGAAAGGCATGTCTTCGATAGGAAGGATCTTAGAAATAACACCCTTGTTACCGTGACGACCAGCAAGCTTGTCACCTTCGGTGATCTTACGCTTCTGAGCAATGTGAACAACAACTCTCTGGTTCACACCAGCAGCCATTTCGTCTTCTTCAATGTCGAAGACCTTCACATCGATAACGGTTCCAGCTTCACCGTGAGGCACCTTCAAAGAAGTGTCGCGAACTTCGCGGCTCTTCTCGTTGAAGATAGCTCTTAGCAAACGCTCTTCAGCTGAAAGCTCAGTCTCACCCTTAGGTGTTACCTTTCCAACCAATATATCTCCTGGACGAACTTCAGCACCGATGCGGATGATTCCACGCTCGTCTAGCTGAGCAAGTGCTTCCATAGAAACGTTAGGAAGATCTGCAGTGATCTCTTCCTTACCTAGCTTGGTGTCTCTCGCCTCAACCTCGTGAGCTTCGATGTGGATAGAAGACAGAGTGTCTTCCTTCACCAAAGCCTGGCTGATGATGATCGCGTCTTCAAAGTTGTGACCCTCCCAAGGCATGAATGCCACTAGGAGGTTCTTACCAAGAGCAAGTTCACCCTGATCGGTTGATGGACCATCAGCAAGAGCTTCTCCTGCTTCGATCTTCTGACCAACAGAAACGATTGCGCGCTGGTTGATTGCAGTTCCCTGGTTTGAACGCTCAAACTTACGTAGGAAGTACTTCTCCTGCTTGTTGTCATCGCCTCGAACCACAATGTGATCTGCGTCTACTTCTTCAACAACACCGGCTGCACGTGAAAGCACAACAGCGTGTGAGTCCATAGCAGCTGCACGCTCCATACCTGTACCGACAAGTGGAGCTTCGCTACGTAGTAGTGGAACAGCTTGACGCTGCATGTTTGCACCCATCAAAGCACGGCTCGAGTCGTCGTGCTCTAGGAATGGAATCAAAGATGTTGAAACAGATGCAAGCTGACGAGGTGAGATGTCGATGTAATCAACCTGGTCGTTGTCAACTTCAACAACGTCACCCTTGAAACGAGCGAACACCTTCTTGTTAGCGAATGTGTTGTCTGCGTTCAGTGGAACATCTGCACCACCGATAACCTTGCCATCTTCGCTAGCAGCATCTAGATACTCGATCTTGCCTGAAACCTTGCCATTTACAACCTTGTTGTATGGAGTCTCAATGAAACCGAAAGTGTTGATACGTGCGTATGCAGTTAGGGAACCGATAAGACCAATGTTTGGACCTTCTGGGGTTTCAACTGGACACATACGACCGTAGTGGGAAGGGTGAACGTCACGAACCTCCATTTGGGCACGTTCACGTGCGATACCACCAGGGCCAAGCGCTGATAGACGACGCTTGTGAGCAAGACCTGCAAGCGGGTTGTTCTGGTCCATGAACTGTGACAGCTGGCTAGCACCAAAGAATTCCTTGATAGCTGAAACAACTGGACGTAGGTTAATCAGGGTCTGAGGAGTAATAGCCTCAACGTCCTGAGTAGACATACGCTCACGAACAACACGTTCCATACGGCTTAGACCAATACGAACCTGGTTCTGGATCAATTCACCAACCGGGCGAATACGACGGTTCTGGAAGTCGTCGATGTCGTCAGATGCGATCTTGACATCAACCTTCTTGCCAGACATCTTTAGACCAAAGGTCATGTTGCTGGTGATGTCAGCCTTGTTCTTCAGAGCCAAGTCAAATACCAACAGGTACTTCATGGTTGCAACGATGTCTTCTGGAGTTAGAACTGTGGTGTTGTCATCAACAGCGATACCAAGCTTGCGGTTCAGCTTGTGACGACCAACGCGCGCAAGGTTGTATCTCTTCTTGTCGAAGTAAACGCTCTTCAACCAAGCTTCAGCAGCATCAGCGTTACCTGATTCGCCACGTACCTTGCGATACATTTCCTTCAGTGCATCTTCCTTAGTAATAACAGGAGTTGTAAATGCACGTGACTCGTCGTAGTCAAGAGTGTTGTTGATTAGATCAACGTCAATTTCCCAACCTGGAGTTGAGGTAACTGCGTCCTTGACATCAGCAAAAGCAGCAACGATGTCGTCGCGAGTCATACCCAAAGCCTTTAGGAATATAGTTGCAGAGACCTTAGTCTTGCGGTCAACCTGAACCTGAAGGATTGGCTTACCGAAACGTGACACAGACTTACGGTCATCCTTAACCCACTCGGTTAGGAACTCTAGGTAAGAACCACGAGATGGGATGATCTGAGCCTTGTTGTTTCGAACGTCCAAGTTACCGGTGGTGTTAGTTGAAACAGAGAAGTAAACACCAGGAGATCTAACCAACTGAGAAACAACTACACGCTCAGTTCCGTTAACGATGAAGGTACCTTCGTTAGTCATAATCGGGAATTCACCCATGAAAACGGTCTGGCTCTTGATTTCACCAGTCTTGTAGTTGGTGAACTCTGCCTTGATGTATAGCGGGCGAGCGTAAGTCTTACCCTTGACCTTGCACTCGTCTGGAGTGAAGTTAGGTGCATCGAGAGCGGGTTCCTTGAACTCAAGGCCCATCTTTGCTTCTGCAGGGTTGTTTGGGTTGTCTTCGATAGGGCTTAGCTCTTCAAAGACCTCGTCTAGACCAGTCTTAGCATCTGGGCCAACCTTCTTGCGCCAAGCATCTGCACCAACAAGCCATTCAAAGCTTTCGGTCTGCAGTGTTAGCAGGTTAGGTAGATCGATTGGTTCGCGGGTTTTAGCGAACGATAGACGTTGTGCGGAACGGATGTTTTTGTTGTTCTTCTTGGTGGCCAAGAGATATCCCTTCAAAGGCGGTTGACTAGTTTGAAACGGTCTATGGGATTTGGCCCCAAACAATTGCCGCCAAAATATGCGTGCAAAATAGCGCAGCCGAAATATGCTTACGAGTTGTTGGGGAGCAAACCTCTATCTTATAGGGCTTTATTGCGGTTTTGCAACAAAATTCGTCAATTTTCCTCCTAAAAGAAAAGGACCCCCATTTCTGGGGGTCCTTCACTTAGTTAGGGCTTGTGCTATTCAGCAGCGACCACTACAACTCCCACAGCTAGGACGCTGGTGGACTTGTAACCAGGGATGGTGGCATTCACGCGTACGCGGATTGTCTTACCTAGGTCCCTCTTGGTTAGGGTTAGCTCTTCGGTAGCACCTGCGATGACCTTGTAGTCACGTGACCAGACGTACTTGAAGGTTGTGCCTTCTGGGTAGTCTCCGCCTAGATCGACGGTTAGGGTCTCGCCTACTACAGCGTCACCAGAGATTGCTGGGGTAGGTACTTCTGTGAGAGTACCGGCCTTGACAGCGCGGGTCTTCACAGTAGCAAATGCCTCAACGTAACCTGCAGCGGTAGCAACAACCTTCACTGAGATTGTCTTTAGGTAATCCTCAGCGGTCAGTTCGTAGGTTGCTTCGGTGTTGTCGATCTCTTCACCGTTACGTGACCATACGTAGGTCACCTCGGCTTCGGTTGACAATGTACCTGGGTCAACTTCTAGAGTCTTGCCAACTAGAGCCTGGCCAGAGATGCTTGGCTTAGTGGTAAAGCGGATGATTCCAGGCTTTACGGTTAGCTCAGCACTTACCTTCTCTACGGTTGCGTATGCGGCCAAGGTACCGGTAACACCTACTGAAACCCCTGCATCTACTAGATCTGGAGTGATTTCGAAGGTCTCTTCGGTTGCACCTTCAATAGCTGTGCCGTCTGCGTACCACTGGTAAGCAAGCTCAACATCGGTTGACCAGGTTCTGGCAACTGCAGTCAGTGTTGAACCAACTACTGCCTTGCCCTTGACACCAGGGGTTGGAGCCTTCTTGATGATACCCGCCTCGAACTCAACTGGCTTAGAGATCAGGGTCTTAGCAACACCTGCGGTGGTTGAAACAACCTTCGCACGGATTACGTGACCGAAGTCATCTGGAGTCAGTAGGTAACGGTAGGCAGTTGCACCAGAGATTTCCTCTCCGTCGTTGGTCCACTTGTAAGTAACCTTTGAACCAGCGAACTGGTCCTTGGTTAGCTTCGCGTAGGTACCAACACGGATGGTTCCGTCGGTAGGAACTGAACCAGCAACGATCTCAAGCTCGCTTGAAGCAAGAACTTCGATCTCGCGGCTCTCAGTTGTGTCGCCGTCCTGAGCAGTTACGGTAACTGTGATGGTTGTGTAACCAGATACGTTGGTTACGCTTCCAGTGACAGCTGCAGTCGCGAACTCGTTAGCTGGTATTACCTCAACATCAAGGTCACCTGCATCAACTTCAACAACTTCACCTTCAACAGTTGCAATTCCGTTCACAGATACAGATGCGATTGCAGCATCAGTGTAAGGAAGAACGTTCAAGATAACTGTGTAAGTTGCACTAATAGTTCCGTCAACTGAAGTAACTGTAAGGACTAGGCGGTTTGTGTCACCCAGTACTAGACCAGAAGCACCGTCGAATTCGAAGGTTGCTAGAGGGTCGGTAGTTTCAACTACGACCTCTACCTCTTCGGTGCCAGGCTCTAGGTCAACAATCATTCCATCTTCAACTTCAAGACCGTTCGCTGTAAAGCTTGAAGTTGTGACATCACCAACAGCAACCCAAAGGGTTACGGTGATAACTTCGGTCGCTACAGCATCTGGCGCGGTGATCGTGATAGTTAGAGTGTTTTCACCAACAGCTAGGTCAGTTGCGCCTTCAATTTCGAAGGTTGATGCGCCATCTGTTGGGACAACTTCAACGTCAACTTCCTTAGTGTTTGAAGGTAGGAATACTTCGTCACCATCAATAATTGCTGCTGTCTGTGAGTCGCCAGCTGCGTCTACGTAAGTAACTGAAGCTGACTGGAGGCTTGCGTCGTCACTCTCTGCAACTACAAGAGTTACTGTGTAATCCATTGTTGAGTCATCAGCTGCAGTAACGATAACTGTCAGCACGTTCTCACCAACAACTAGGTTTGAGTCACCATCAATTACGACAGTCGCAAGTGGGTCAGTTGTTTCAACTACAACATCAACTTGGGTGGTGAAAGGTGCAAGCTCAACTACTGAACCATCTTCTACTGCTTCTTCATTCACTGTGAATGTTGAAAGTGATGCGTCAGTGTTAGGTAGCACGTTCAGAACTACTGTGTAAATCTGTGTTGAATCACTGTCAGCTGCTGTAACAGTAACGATCAAGTCGTTGCCGCCAGGAACTAGATCAGTCCCACCTTCGATTTCATACGAAGCTTCTGGGTCGGTTGTCTCAACTTCGATAGACACCTCTGAAGTTAGAGGCTCTAGGTCAACAATGTCCGCATCCTCAACGTCGAAACCTTCAACGTTGAATACTGCAAGAGTTGTGTCGTTGTTGAAAGCAACATTCAATGTCAAGTTGTATGTAGTTGAAGAAACACCGTCAGCTGCAGTAACGATGATTGTTACATCGTTCTCACCTGCGATAAGTTCTTCTCCACCTTCGATAAGAACAATTGCGTCTTCGTCCTTTGTAACAACGTCGATAACCACAGATTCAGTTAGAGCCGCAACTTGAACTACATCATTGTCTGCAACAATAACGCCGTCAACCGCAAGGCTAACAACTGATGAGTCTGTGTTTGGAAGAACAGTAACAGTGATCTGTGTTTCTTCAGAAGAAACACCATCCTTAGCGGTAACTCTCACAGTGACTAGGTTGTCTCCAGTGGTTAGACCGGTAGCACCGGTTACAACGTAGGTTGCGTTTGTGTCAGTAGTTCTAACAACAACTGCTACTGAGGTAGTTCCCCAGTCAACTTCAACTGATTCACCGTTGATTAGCTCTTCGTCTGCAACTGTTACAACTGAACTTGCGTCATCGCTCAGTGGAACATTCAGAGAGACTCGATAAGTTGTGCTTGTTGAGTCAAGAAGTGAAGTTACCTTCACTGTTAAGAAGTTTTCGCCGACAACCAGCGAACTCGCGCCTGTCACTTCAACAGTTGTGTTCGCAGCATCACTAGCTACAGCGGCAACCGAAACAGAAGTTGTGTAGGGTGCTAAATCAATTGATGCACCATCAACAACGCTCGTTCCGTTGATTTTAAAACTCGCAAGTGATGTATCAGCAGGAGCCGCTACCACAAGGAAGTACTTGTAATTCTTTAGAACGCCTGAAGGCGCAGTGACTGCAATATTCACAGCGTTGTAGCCAGGAACGAGACCTGTGTTGCCCGAATATCCGATAGTTGCCGCAGGTTCAGCTGGAACAGCTTGAACAGTTACTTGAGTTGTTCCCGCAGGAATAGCAATGTAATCGACCGGATCTGGGTCGGCGGGGGAAGTTGAGGTACCTGGGATCGCGTTGAGAGTCCCAGCGAAGGTTACAGAAACTAAGTCTGTATTTGAACTCAAATCATCAGCATTAGCTGCTGATGCACCAAGCGTCGCGAGACCCGCAGACGATGGGAGAAGTAGAGCGAAAATAGTTAGGAGTGATACGCGCTTTGATTTAAACACTTGATGTCTTCCTCTGTCGGTTTAACGGTTATAGACCCGCTTATGAATACACTAGGGGAAAAGTAGGCCTTCTTGGCAATCTTTACCTTTTCGCAACCTAATTATTGCCTAATGTTTCAAAGTCCTAAAATTTAAGGGTTTTCAGTCAAATATGGCGGTGACGGTGGGATTTGAACCCACGGTGGGCTTTCACCCACACAACTTTTCGAGAGTTGCACCTTCGGCCACTCGGACACGTCACCAGGTAAAAGAGTATCTCATCGATATAAGCGCCTGAATATTGGCCTAAATCGGCCGTTTTCCTTGAATATTCAGGGTTAGATCCCCATTAAATGGCTTTGGGCTCCCCTTTCGAGGAGCCCAAAGCTTGGTTTTGAAGGTTAGTTCTCTACATGGTAGGCGTCAACACCAGTTGTAACGGTGGTTGTTCCCATGTATCCAGGGTAGATGGCTGTCACACGAACAGTGATTACTGCTCCTGCATCCTTGCTAGTTAGGGTGTATTGGGCTGAGTTCTGGCCTAGAACTGCGCGGCCATTACGGTACCAGATGTACTTGATTGAGCTGGTAGTCGCAGTGTCAACGTAGCCACCGAAAGCAATTAGCTTGGTTCCGGTCATGTTGATACCGATGTTTGCAGCATCAGGTGCGTCCAAAGTTCCAACCTTGATGGTTGCACTCTTTAGAGTGATTGATACTGAGCTGTAGTTGAATGCACTGAAGGAAACAGTAACACTCAGCTTCTTGCTCACATCTGCAGCAACAGTGGTGTAGTCAGCATCGGTTTCACCAGCAATTGCAACACCGTTTCTGAACCACTGGTAGTCAACATCGGCATTAGCGTAGTTAACTTCGCCACCCTCAACTGAGATCTTTGATCCAGTGACGTAACCGTCTTCAGCTGAGATGGTTGGCTTCTCCGTGATCTTCAGAACACCAGGTGTAACAGTGAAGCTAGCGCTTTCCTTGAACAGGTCGTCGTAACCGTCCAAAGTTCCAGTGACTCGAACCTTCACAACTTCACCTTGGTTAACGTTGTCTTCAGATAGTGAGAATGTCTCTGTGGTTGCACCATCGAAGGCAACTCCATTTACATACCACTGGTAGTTGAGTTCAACGTCCTTTGTCCACTTCTTTGGAACAGCGGTAAGTGTTGAACCAATCTGAGCCTTTCCGTTGACACCTGGAACAGATGCAAGAGCGATGATTCCCTTAGTAACTACAAGTGCTTCACCCACGTAAACCTTCTTTACGCCAGCTACTGTTGCAGATACAACTGGGCGCAGTTCACGCTCTAGGTCTTCTGCTGCAAGAAGCAATCTGCTTGTGTTCGCTCCTGCAACAACTTCGCCATCAGCTAGCCACTGGTAAGTTACCTTTGCACCCGCTGGGAACAAGGCAGCAACAGTTGCTGGTGTTGACTTAGCGTAAGTGCCAACACGTAGTGTGTCAGTTGCTGGGTTTGATCCAGATGTAACGTCGAAGTCCTTAGTAGCAATCAGGTTGACTAATACTGCATCTCCCTTTGTGCCATCTTCAGCAGTTACTACGATGCTTGCAGTCAAGTATCCAGAGCCTGTGACAACACCATTGGTTGTAGTTGCCCAACCACCAAAGGTTCCAGTTGTCGGAGCTACAGTAACTTCAACAGTTGCAGCGTCAAATGCTGTGTCAACTTCAACTGAAATTGTTCCAGCAGAAATTTCTGTAATCTCGGCATCTTCCGCAAGTAAATGACCGTTGATTGAGATAGCCGCAATTTCAGTGTTATCTGAAGGTAGAACGTAAACATCAACTGTGTAAGTTGCTGTTCTACCATCCGCACCAGTTACAACAACCTCTAGAGCGTTGTGTCCAGTGTGTAATGCAGCAGGTGCATTGATAACGAATTCTGATCTAGCATCTGCAGTTTCGATTTCTACTTCAGCTGCAAGAGTTCCACCCTCCAACTCAACGCGACCAGTTAGGCCGGTAAGAGTTACATCATCACCATTTACAGTGAAAGTGCTTAGTGAAAGATCAGCTGGGCCAACAAACACAGTGAATGAAACAACTGTCTCTACGTTCTCTTCAGATGTGAATGTCACATAGACAGTGTTGTTTCCGAAGTTAAGGTCGTTTGTAACTTCAACTTCAGCAATCCAACCGGTCAAAGCAGAAGTAGCAGTCACTTCAACAGCCTCAACGCTACCTGGAACGTTGATTGTGCTGCCAGGAGTTGCTGATACTGAGTCGGCTGCGCCTTCCCAAGTAACGTCTAGCGCATAAACACCAACGGTGATTGCATAATCACGAGTGGTTGCTCTGTCATCACCTGTAACAGTGATTGTTAGATCGTTCTGACCTGGCTCAAGTGTTACTACACCTGTTGTTGCGTTATAGATTCCGCCATCAACAGCAACAGTTGCTCTTGGGTCGGTGGTCTCTAGCAGCAAGGTGTTGTTTAGGGCCCATGAAGTTGTAGTGCCACCGTCAACAACAGAGGTGCCGTTAACCTTGATGGTCTTCAAAGTAACATCAGGGTCTGATACAACTAGGTTGAAACCGTAAAGGTAAGTTGTGGTCTGGTCGCCAGCAGTAACAGTAACCGCTAGGTCGTTTCCACCCTGAACAAGTTCCGTTCCACCTTCAACAACATAAGAAGCCTCTAGATCCCCGAGCTCAACACGCACTGTAACGCTTGAAGTCTGGTAAGGAAGAGTGATGTCTGAACCTTCATCGTAAGCAACACCGTTGATGTAAACAGTTGCAGTTGTGTCATCGTTAGGTGCAACAACTAGGTTTAGGTCGTATCTCTGGAAAGTGACGCCATCTGCAGCAGTTACCCAGATAACAACACCGTTGTCACCAGTAATCAAATCTGAACCACCCTCAACAACATAGGTTGCATCAACATCAGCAGTTTCAACTGCGATGTCAGGGTCAGTTGTTCCATAGTCAAGAGGGACTGAATCACCGTCATCCGCCATGATTCCATCAACAGTAATCACAGCAGATGTGTCAGTGTTAGGAAGCACTGTGACAGTCAGCACTGACTCATCGACTTCACCGTTCGGTGCTGTGACAGCAACAGTGATTGAGTTATCTCCGGTCTCAAGACCAGTAACTGCACGAGTTGCAACACCTGAAACCAGAGCAACAGAGGTTCCGTTGATCTTTACAGTTGCGTTTGAATCGGTAGGGACTACCACTACTGGAACTGAAGTTACTCCCCAGTCAACCTCAGTGCCATCACCGTTTACCAACTCTTCTGCATTGACAGTGATAACAGCAGAAGTGTCGTTGTTCAGGACGTTGATAGTTCTGGTGTAGGTCTGTGAAGCAGTTCGAGACTCAGTTGTGTACTCAGTTCCCTGCGCGGGATAAGTGATTGTTGGCTCACCCTGGGCTGGTGCATACTCATTGACTTCAGTTGTTTCTGGGTCGTCCTGCACCTCTGCCACGTAAGCAGGGTTAGCTTCAGTACGAGCTGGAACGTAGTTAGGGTTCTGGACCTGTTCAGTCCATGAAGCCACCACTGACACTGAAAGTGTGTTCGGGCCAACAGCTAGGCCGCTGTCGCCTGTAATGGTAACCGTGGTGTTTGCAGTGTTAGTAGCTGTTGCAACAACATCTGCAGATAGCACACCGGTTTCGCTAACGTTCAAAGTTGAAACGTCAACGCTAAGAGAGTTTGAAGTCAAGACATCTGTGCCGTTGACTGTGAAAGTGGAAAGTGTGGCTGGGACATCAGCAGCCTGTGCAGCTGAAGATCCGAAAAGACCAGCGGTGGTCGGTACTAGCAGTGCAACAATTGTCAGCCATGCAGTTTTCTTGCTTTTAAACATTTCGTCCTCAAGATTATGGGTTATTTGGAATGCTACAGACCTGAGTTTATGGAGAACAGGTGAAGCCGACACCCATGTTTAACGTTTGTAAATCGAATGCTTGCAAAGAATTAGTATTTGTTAATCTCGTTCAGTTCTCGTTCACCCAATGTTGTAAAGGTGAACGAAGTTTTCTATCTTTTTGTACTGAAAAAGTTTTTCAATAGTGTATTGGATTCAATTTCGAGCACACCAGAAATAACTTCAATCTGAGAACCCAATCTCTTATCTCTGACCAAGTCATACAAAGATCCTGATGCGCCAACCTTTTCATCCCATGCACCAAAAACAACTCTGGATAATCTAGCTGCCTGAATTGCACCAGCACACATTACGCAAGGTTCTAAAGACACAACCAAGGTGTATTCGTTTAGACGCCAATCCCCCAGCAACTCAGCCGCCTCTCGAATGGCAACTATCTCGGCATGAGCTGTTGGATCTGCTGTGAGTTCTCTCTGGTTCCTACCTCTAGCGATAATCTCCCCAGAAGCTGAGACAATCACTGCACCAACCGGGACATCCCCCGATGTTGAAGCCGCCAATTCAGCTTGAGCCAGGGCAGCATTCATATAAAGAGCCCAGTCTTTAATCATCACTCACCTCTAAAGTTGTTAGATTTAGCCTATGCGCATTCACGTAGCCGACCATCCTCTGATTACCCACAAGTTGACTGTCCTTAGGGATAAGAACACTCCATCACCTGTTTTTAGGCAGCTAGTCGAAGAATTGGTGACCCTTTTGGCTTATGAAGCCACCCGAGAGGTCAAAACAGTAGAAGTTTCCATTGAAACTCCGGTAACGGGAGCCAAGGGCAAGAAACTCTCCCGCCCAAGACCAATAATCATCCCGGTCCTCAGAGCAGGCCTTGGAATGCTAGAAGGAATCGTAAAGCTTCTGCCAACAGCTGAAGTTGGTTTCCTAGGTATAAAGAGGAATGAAGAAACCCTTCAGCCTTATACCTATGCCAATCGCCTGCCAGAAGATCTAACTGGCAGACAGGTGTTCATTATTGACCCAATGCTTGCTACCGGTGGAACACTAATTGACTCAATTGATTACGTGTTTGAAAGAGGAGCAACAGACATAACCTGCATCTGCCTACTAGGTGCACCAGAAGGCCTCAAGGCAGTTGAAGATCACATAGGAAACAAAGACGTAAAGATAGTCCTAGGAGCCCTAGATGAAAAGCTCAACGAACTCGGTTACATAGTCCCAGGACTAGGTGATGCAGGAGACCGCTTGTATGGATTGGCTGATTAGAGACATAAGCAATTAAAAAATGGCCTTATGCTTTCCCAAGAAACTGAAGTTGACGATTTACTGAATCCAGTATCCAATGAAATAGCAACTTGGGCCGACCTCTATCTCCAATGACCTGCATCTAGGGTTTGACCTGGTTCTAAATACTGTGATCGAATATCAAAACTCCAAAACAGAGTGAGTGACAGTGAGATTACTTCTCTAATTCACGCCTCTTTAAGTGACTCAGTGTCCAAGTCACAGAAACCGCAGCTATCGAAACTTCAACCAACAAAATTATTACTGCCATGGACATAGAGGTCAACGGTTTGGGTGTCAACAAGATGCCAAGCCCTAATGTCAAAACACCAAATGATGCGCTCAAAATATTTATCTTTGTTTCCCCAAGCAGAGGTGTTACCGCAACGCCAATTAGGTTAGTTAAAGATGAGAAGACAGGCAATACCGCCAGAATTCTCGAACAAACAACAAATTGATCATCAACGACGCCGAGCAATAGAACGCTAAGCACAGGTGCAAAGACAATCACGAAAATAGCTAAGACAGAAGTAAGCCCCGCGAGGGTAATTAGGTGTTTCTTGACATGCCGAATTAAGTCTGGATCGTTCAATTTCCGAGCGATTCTAGGGTTCGCAAATACTTCATAGGAATTAGCCCCTGCCTGCAGTGCCCTGACTGGTTTTTCCGCAGACGAATAGACGCCCAAGGCCCCTTTGGAAGTATTGAAGGCAAAAACAATTGGCGTCAATTGGTTTGTCAAAGAATAGAGAAATTTTCCTGCAACTATTGGTGCAGCAATGCTAAAGAGGTTGGATAAGCGATCGGGGATAGTGAATACAGATCCATGCACACGAGTCATAGTGTTTGTATAAATTGACCTGATGAGATACCCAACACCTAAAGACAGCAGTGCGGTAAAGGCTGTGGCGACTTGTGTAGAGATGAGGATCCAAGTAACCAGTGTGCTTGCTCTGGCAATTGTGTCTGCAAAGATAAAATGTTTGACCCTGCCCTCGGCTTGTAGTAACCAGCTTTCATTGAACACCGAGAGCGCCCCGACCATGAGTCCGGTATACATAATCAGCGTTAGCCCTCCTGCCGAGTACAAGATGCAGCCAAGAATCGCTAGCAAGCTAGTTGTGACACAGCGTATAGTTCTGAGGTCTGACTTAGCTCTAGTTTTATCTCTCTGCGAAGCTGCGACCTGGCTAGAAAAAATCCCATTTGTGCCGAAGTCTACGAAAATTGCTCCAATAGCGGAGAACGCAAAACCAACAACATACTCACTAAACCCGACTAAATTTAATTGCCTGATTACCGCCACCAAATAGACAAAAGAGATCAATTGGCCAACGTGAGTATTTGCCCACAGCAAACTAACTTGACCTAAAGCCGACCTTCTTGCCATTAATTTAGATCGCAGAGATTTGAGTTTCAATTTTTCTCTCCCACATGCGCCTCCAAAGATTCAGAGACTCCGCGCACATGATGCCGATAGGTGCGGGATCCTTTCTTCAAAACTAAGTTGTCCACTAACCAAATAATTACCACGACCAAAAGTGCCACTTGAACAGCCTTACCCAACAGTTCTGTCATAGCCAAAAACCCTCGTTCGAAAAGAACAGGGGCTGTTAATATCACCGCTGCGATTGTAAATTGAGGAACTGAATTACTAAATATTCGAGTGGCTGTAAAAATTAGACAGAAATACAGGGGCACTGCCAGTATCACCACTCCGGTAAGCCCACCAAGCAAATATCCTTCCGCGATAAAGCCATCAGCCAAGGAAACCTCGTAATTTTGGATTCCTAAACTAGCCGAGCGTACTGTAATGGACCAATCCGTCCCGGAACCCAACTTTGATATTCCTAGTAATTGCTGAGGCACCAAATTCATGACTGATTGCTGAAAGTACTCGCTTAATGACAGCCATCTAGATGAATTGAAAAACGTGGCATCAGTGGCAGCGCTAAAAAGATCAAAACGCCTCAGAAAAGGCATGATTGGCTGTACGACAGCTGGATAAGAAGAGTTTGCCGCATCGATTTTCTCAGCTATGCCCGATAATTTCAAGGATTGGACCAGCGTGAAAGTTACAGAACCTAGCAAGCCAATCAGCGCAGTGAACCTACCTTTTCTAAGAGATGACTTTGCTGTTGAGAGAAAAACTAGCGTAAGGACCACAAATATCAAGACAGGTGTTTTAGACGAGGACAAAGCGGACCAAGCAAACTCCCCCACTCCTAAAATTCCTACCAAAACAAAAGGTATCCGTGTCTGTTGAAAGTAGTACCTCAGAACTCCAGCCAAGCCCACGTATGTCACCAATGCAAATGTTTCAAAAACAGCGGACGAAAACGTGCCTTTGCCCTCAAATAGGAAGAGAAATCTTGCAGCCCAGCCCAGCACAATTGCGACAACATGCCACGTCTCGAATCTCAATTGCCCGGTCCAGTTTTCGAGTGACTTAGACAACCAGATGTTAGCCCTTGCCCTCATCAACCAAACTATTGATACATAGAAGCACAGGCCTACAAGAATGGGTTGGAAGACTATCGGCATTGAAGCGTCATACCCTAATGAAGCGAGCCGAGGATCTGCCAAACTGTCGTTCAATTTTGGTTCTGGGTTAACGATTAGAAGCACCAGAGGCCTGGCGACATAGCCAAATGCCCAGTAAAAAACTTGGAAATACAACAATGCCCTCGCCGGCGCCTTGTATCCTTTGGAAATCCCCACAAGTACCAAAAGAATTGCCGTTACAGCTGAGATATACAAAATTGAATTCATCTCATCCTTCCTTTGGAACAATAAACAGGAAAATCTTGAAAATCACACGCGGCACAGGCCGCCAGCTTCTGGCCATGGAAACCGATGATTCTCACTCGTTGGAATTATCGCTCTTGCCTAATCTACTTCACCAAAAATTCGCTCAGCGATGCTCTCGATCTCAAGAGCTGTCTTGTGCCATGTCCGATCGATCACTTCAGCTCGAAAAGTGGCTTGAGGTTTGCTGCAATTAAGTGCGTAATTTACTTTCTCCACTAGGTCATCAATCGAACCCGTCTCGAAGCTAAAGTCATCCCTGAAATTACCCAAAGCCTCAGGAAGGCCGCCAACTCTACTTGCCACAACTGGCACTCCCGACGCCAAGGCTTCCCAAACGACCAACCCGAATCCTTCAAAGCTCAGGGTTGGGACTATGACCACATCGGCAGCATTGAACAATAAGCCGTGTTCCTCCTCTTCAACTCTGCCAAGAAATTGGATGCGCTCGTGATAGGACTTGGAATTGGCAAGTTCTCGGAGTCGATTGTCCAATGATCCTGTACCTGCGATAACTAAAATTGCGTCCTCGAGATGCTCCAATGCTTCAATGGCTAAATGGATGCCCATCCGAGGCTCAAGCCTCCTAATACATAAAATCACTTTCTTGTCAGGGCTAAAATTAAAGTGCTCTCTCGCCATCTCTTTGTCCCTGAGCTTGAACTTAGACAAATCGACACCTGGATACACCACTTTTACGCGTGATTCGGGAACCCCGAACTCCTCCAATAGAACTTCTTTGAAGGCCTCCGAGTGAGTTGTCATTACTGCCTGGCTACGGTACACGATGACCTCTACGGAACGCTTGGCTAATGCCCGAAGACTTCCGTTTCCCTGCACTTTTCCCTCTAAAAACCAAGGTCCATGAAAATGGAAAATTCTTGGCATTTTCTTTGAAGCGAATAGCGGGAAAGTCAATAAGGCTGTTTGCGCAAAGTGATATTCAATTAGGGAGTCTGGATACGACAATTTAGAAGAAGTCGAGTTAAGCGCACTGTAGTTTGAATATGAGACAAAATTCCTTAGCAAATAAGGCGTATTTATTTGGTCAACTATTCTGGAGTCAAAGCCCAATTCGGACTGTGCATTTGCGATGCTCGATGCAACTGTATGAAGGCCGCCTCTTCGACTTATAGGATCACCCGTTGCAATGTGTATTCTGCTTTTGGTCACTTAGTCCCTCGTAACTTCTAACTTATTTAAGCGTCCCACTAATCGTCCAAAGTTATCTGCAGTTGATTGGTCAAAGTTTTTAGGAAACAATTTCCGTGTTTCGCTCTCCAGCCTAAACCTTAGATTTGGCTTCTGGACGAGCTCCATCATCTTTTCACTCAAGTCATCAACGTCTCTGGGCCGAACTTTTAACCCATTCACCTCATTAATTACCCATTCACTTGGCCCACCCTCGTCGGTGACAATGGTGGCCTTCCCTGCGGCTAGGTACTGCAAAACATTCTGACCAAGAGGCTCAGGCTTGACTGAACATTGAACGCAAATGTCCACTTTGGAAAGAAGATCTGGAACATTAGAAATATGACCGAGAAACTTAACCTGACTCTCAATTCCCAACTGCCTAGCTTTTTGTCGAAGCAGCGACTCAAAATCAGAAGTTTCATAGTCCGCAGAACCCGCCAACCAGAGCTCGGTGTTGGGTTTCTCGAATGCTATCGGGGCAAAAGCATCAAGTAGAAGCATCTGCCCTTTCCAAGGGCTAAGCCGAGCTACACAGCAAAAAACTATTTTCGAGTCGGTGCGACTCGACAGAAATTTTTCATGTGCAATTGTGTAATCACTGCTTCCAATGGGGCTGGGAATCACTTCTCGAATCACGTGCTTTCTAGTCTTGCCTAGTTTCTGCAAGGTATAGCCCGAATTAGCCACAACTGCATCAGCCCTCAAATAAAAAAGGGCCTTAACTACAGATCTTCCTAAATAACCGCCATTGGAATCGCTCAAGTCGTCTCGCAGGTGAAACAAAAGTTTCTGGCCACGACGTTTAGAGATGGATGCAGCAAAGAGCGCTTTGGTGGTATTCGCGTGAATAACTTGGCAGGACCTGAACTGCCTGTCACTTCTCAATCTGATTCCAACTGCGATCAAGCTTGTTATAGATTGGGCAGCTTTGACAATCTTGACTTTGCCGTGTTCTTTTACTGTCGAGTAGCTCCATGAGGTATCGATTAGTCGTTGACGACCCAAACTTTGAAGAGCATCTACAAAGACCCCACCTTTTAGATCAACAAAAGCTTTCGTTTCCCAGTTGGTATCGAGTAACAAGGTTCTGGCTAGAGCAAATTCGGCACCGCCTCTAAGGTTAGAGTGATTCAAGTGAGCGACTGCCGTCTTGGCCCCGGTCAAGGAATTAGATGGTCCAGAAACTACCAAATTTAAGATTTCCGATAAGTGCGCTGTTATCGCCTCTTCGGAGAAACTACCTTGGTGTGTTTTGATCGCATTCATAGAACAATTCACCAATTGTTGAATTGTTGATTCCGAAAAAACTTCGACAATGCTGTCGACGAAAATTGGTCCAGCCGAATAGGCCAACCCATTTAAGCCCGCGTAGGTGAAATTATTAGTGATGTCTTCATTATCAGTTACGACTACGCAGCCTCTAGATTGTGCTCTAAAGGTGAGGTAATCAAAAACGCCATTTGGATTGCGGACTTGCACCCAGATATCAATCTCGTCAAACAAAGTATTGGAATAAACATTTTCATTTAGAAACGTTATGTGCTGAGAGAGCTTGCTTTGCCTAATCTGATCCAGAAACTCTTTTCCCGACTCTGAAGAACCAAGTGGCAGAGAATCAAGAATCAGCAATTTAGCATTTTTATACAAGTCCAATTCTCTGACTTTCTCAAACATCTCTAGAGTCCGCTCCCTCCTTTCAAAGTCAGCATCACAGAATGTCACTCCAAAGATGATGTCTCGGCCCACGAAATCCCTTGCTGTTGCTCTTTCCCTAGTTCTTGGAAGCGCTTTGTCCATCACTATCGGCGACGTTCTCCATAAGAATCGCTCGAAAATCTTTTTAGAAGGTTGAGAGTTGGTAATGACTTGGTGCGCGTTGAGGAACAGCAACACACTCGAAACCCGACTGAGAACTGATTGGCTCGAAGCCCCGAGTGGGTCTTGTAAGTGAACAATCAAAGGCACTTTAGATCGCCGAGCGGCAACTGCTGCTGTTGTGTGGGCTTTGTCTGAGTAGCTGTAGACGACATTTGGCTTAAAAAACTCCAGCGACGAAGATAATCGTCTTCCGTTTTTGAGAAGGAGATACCCCCTCTTTAAGCTGTGCGAAAGAGTGCCGAATATTGACGAGCTTCTCCAAGAGTTATCTAAGGTGTCCACATACTCAATCTCGACGCCTTCAACCTGGCCTTGAGGATTGAACTTGCCATCGTGTCCCAGACAGAATATTTTTACATCGAATGCATTTAGGAGAGATAAAATCTTTATGAAGTTGCCTTCATTTCCTTGAATGTCTGACACGTGGAAGACAAACGCGACTCTTGGGATCATTGAAGTTTTCCGATGAAGCTGTCGGCGTTAAGCGCAAAAACGCCCTCATCGAAGCTCGCAACACTTGCACAAACTAAATCTCTAGGCAACCCTTGGGCTTCGGTAATGATGCGCTTTATGTCGCAATCATCGAAGTCATCGATTAGGAACCCTCCCACCCCGTCAACAACAGTTTCAAGAGCACCGCCCAAATCGCGTGCTAATACAGGCGTACCAAGGGCCATTGCTTCAACCGGAACAATTCCAAAATCTTCGATTCCTGGGAAAATCAGAGCTTGTGCAAAATAAATTGCCTTTGCCACTTCAACATCTGAAAGTCCTTTTAGGAGTATCAGTTCAACCCCCAATGAACTGGCTAGTTTCGTATATTCTTGCTCTAGCTTTCCCGAGCCAATGAGAACTGCAGGGAGTCCGGCTTTGGATGCAACCCTGATGACTTCATCGAGGCATTTGTATGGCACGAACCTACCTACCCCAATCAAGTATTCGCTTGGGAGCGTTATGCCATTGACAACGACATTGCTATTTCTCTGAGCGTAGAAAGAATGAGATTGTGATTTTAATTCATCAACTCGCACGGGAGGGTAAAGAACCTCAGAGTCAATTCCCCAGTACTGCTTGATTCTCGCTTGGACGTTTTTACTGTTTGCAAGATATTTGAAATTTGAACGTTCCGCTGACTTCTTATCTACAACCTTGAACGCATGGACAGCTAAGTTGAGCGCAGGTTTAGAAGCCCTGCCATCCAACTCTGGGCTCCAAAGGTACCTTGCCGGGGAATGAATATAGTTGATACCAGGCAGATCCTTGAACTGTTTATTCAAAGAAACGTGGTGGGCAAACAAGTGAGAACTAACGAATAACCAATCAGGTTGAATCAACAACTTCGAACTCCTCCACGTAGCAGACATGAGCGGCAAAGCAAGGGCTTTGCGTTCTGCTAGAGGGGATTTAGCTAGCCAACTCTCCGTGATGTTTACGCTCTTGAGGTCTGGGTCTTCCGAATTTGACCAAAGACAAAAAAGTTGGGTGTCTTCCCTCAACTTTAGAAGGGATTTGACGACTCTTTCTGCTCCACCAATCGGCTCCATCCACTCTTGGACAACTAGACCTGACATAGTGTCATCCCTACTTGCCTGTCCCGGCGAACACATAAACCACAGTCTTGAAGATGATTGATAGGTCTGTGAGCACTGACCAGTTCTCTACGTAGTTGAGGTCTATGGCCACTGTTTCTTCCCAGGTTAGAAGTGATCTTCCGCCTATTTGCCATGGACCTGTTACCCCTGGCTTAACGAGAAGTCTTCTGCTTTCGTGCCCTTGCCACTGTTCGACTTCTGAAAGAAGTGGTGGTCTAGGGCCGACAAGGCTCATGTCTCCTTTGAGGACGTTCAGGAACTGAGGAAGCTCATCAATTGAGTACTTGCGAATGACCTTGCCAACTTTGGTTACTCTAGGGTCTTCTGGGTCTTTGAACATATTGGAGTTAGTTAGCTGATCTGCTAGAGCTTGTTGTCTTTCAGCATGCTCCAGTTCCGCTCCAACTTTCATGCTGCGGATTTTATAGATTGTGAATTGTTGTCCGTTAAGTCCAACTCTAGTTTGTTTGAAGAATGCTGGGCCTCCATCTTCTAGTTTCACAAATATGGCCGTTACAAGGACTACAGGCAGAGAAATTAGGAAGGCTAAAAGCCCACCCACTAAATCCATCACTGTCTTGAAAAAGTGTTGTGGGCCAGTGAACTTGGTTGAGGTAATTTTCAACAATGGAGAACCGGCAATGACTCTTGTTGTTAGTCTCGCACTTGATATTCCAGTAATTGACGGTGAAACTACGAAGCTGATATCCCAACCGTCTAACGCCCAGTGCAACTTCTTGTGCATCTCTGCTGAACTAAGACTTACACCAACTACTTGGAGTACCTGAATGTCTTCTTTAGACAATACTTCTGCTAAGTGAGTTAGGTCTGAGGAAACGGTCTTGTTAGAACCAATGAATTTGAGCATCAAGTCGTTGCTATCTTCAATGGTTAAGACTGGCTCAAACTCCGCTTCCTTGTGAGAGGCATACTTTTCTAATTGAAGTTTTACGTCACTAATTGGCCCGTAAATGGCGACTCTTTTGGTGTAGTTGCCCGCTCTGCGCTGGTTGTTCAACCATGTTCTACCTAACCTTCTAGATAAAAGCAGCGCAAAAAGTCCGATGACTACAACTTCGGTTACGTAGAGACGAGACACGTCTACCTTGAAGTACAAGGAAGCCAAAGCTAAGAGTCCAAGAACAGTAATTGATGAGTTGAGCACTCTTTGGTACTCCGCGTTATCAGAACCAACAATCTTGGTGTCTCTGCTTCTGAACAATGCAAGTGTCACAAACCAGGTAACAGCCATGCCGACACCGATTAACTGAGGGCTAACTGCCAGTCTCAGTAAACCTTCCTCATGAATGCTTTCGGTGCTCTGCAACGATCCATAGTTGAAAAGGTAGGTGATCATTGTGGTTGCAAGAATCACTAGTGCATCAACAATCATTACCCCTCTGGAGTAATCGCTCATATGCTTTCTTCTCATGCGTTCATCCAGTCCACAATGATCTCGAGCATTACGTCGATGTGCTCTGCTACTTGGTTATACACTTCAACACTTTCACCATACGGATCTACAACATCTTTAGGGTCAAGATTGGTTGGGACCATGCCTCTTAGCAATACAGCTTCCTGTATTGCTCTCCTTAGATACTGTTCTCTGGTTTCTCGAGGTTTCTTCTTGAACTCTTCTTGAAATTCTGGGTCTGCACTAAGAAATGAGGTGAGTCTTGCAAACTCATCAATAGTGAAGGAATACTTACTAGCCTTAGGTAGCATTCTGGCTAGTTCGCCTCTGTGCTCCAATGTCGCTGTCAACACTAGATCTGCTTCTTCTAGGATCTTTGGAGTGAGATCCTGAGAGGTGTGCTTAGTTGGCGTGAAACCCCTTTTTACCATTGCATCAACTGACTGTGGCGTCATCGGATCTCCAGTCATCGCCATCACTCCAGCGGATGATACTGAAATTGGAAGCTTGGACTTAGAGGCCTTTTCGATGAGGATTTGTTCAGCCATAGGAGAACGACAAATGTTTCCTGTGCAGACAAAAACAATTTTGAAGTATGCCTTTGGTGCTGACATGATTAGACCTTTTTGGATGGCTTGAAAGTCAGTTTATTTTTGGTTGGCTTCGCTTCTGCGTTTGCAATTGCTTCCGCTTCTGATCCATAAGCCTGTGTGTAAGCGCCGTAGTTGCCGTAGTTTCCATATGCCCCATAGATGCCATAAGAACCGTACTTGTATGAGTATCGGTAGCGATATGCGTCTACGCCTTTGGTCGGGATCTTGTTCATAATGAAACCAAGAACGCGACCACCAACTGTTTCAACGTGGCCAAGTGCTGCTGACAGCTGAGGCTTAGTGGTTTTACCAACAGCGACAACTAGAACAACACCGCCTGTCAACTTGGAAAGGATTGCCGCATCGGTTACTGGAAGTAGTGGGGCGGAGTCAATAAGAACAACATCGTAGTCTTTCTCAGCTTTGGCCAGGAACTTCTTCATAGCTTCGCTACCCAGCAACTCGGATGGGTTAGGTGGAATCTGCCCTGCTGGAAGAAGGTCAAGGTGTTTTCTACCCCAACGTTGGACTACATCGCTTTGCTTAACCTGACCAACTAAAAGGTTAGTCATTCCAACGGCACCTTCAATAGAAAAGTACTTGTGCATTTTAGGTTTACGGAAGTCGCAGTCAATTAGTAGAACTTTTGCTCCGGTGTCTGCCATGGCAATGGCTAGATTGGCAATTGTTGTCGACTTGCCTTCTGAAGGTACAGAAGATGTGACAACAATTGACTTCTTTACTTCGGCTGCCTCGATAAATTGAATGTTTGTTCTAAGTTGTCTAAAGGCCTCTGCTCTACTGCTCTTAGGGCTGGTATGGACAATAAGAGGGTTTGAATCAGCATTAGGATCGAAGACAATGCCACCTAGAACGTTAGCTGAACCTGTCTTTTCTGGGATATCCTCAACACTTCTGATTCGAAGGTCCAGGCTTTCTCTAAGAAGTGCCGCACCGAAGCCCAGCGCTAAACCAATTAGGCCGCCCAGAGCCAAGTTCAGAAATGGTCGTGGTGCTGAGGGGTCTTTTGCCACCTGCCCAGGTTGAATAACGGTCAGCTTGACTGGAGGAGCCAAAGTTGGGTCGACGGTCTCAAGGTTGTTCACCACTGTTTCTAGAGAGTGTGCCACCGAGTTGGCTATGTTGGCTGCCCTATAGGGAGAGAGATCTGTCACCGTGATTTCAAGAATTACAGTGTTTAGTGGAACAGTTGAAGCTATTCGGTCTGGGAGTTTGTCCGCTAGGTCCTGAAGGCTTAGTTCAGCCACAACTGAGTCCAGCACTGCCGGTGAAGTTACGATATCGACATAAGACTTGACTCTTTGCTGGGTGAAGGAGTTACCTGTCATCAGGTCTGATGTTGATTCGTTCCCGCTGGTGGAGACGAAGATACGGGTCGTTGACTCGTAAACAGGGGTAGTCAGAGCTGTAACCGATGCCGCAGCTGCCAGGGCTGCCAAGAAAATGGCCGCCACAAGCACAATGCGCTTACGGACTACTAACAGATACTCATTAAAACTCACGGTGGTCCCTATGCCTCAATTAATTCAAAACTACCCGATATTTCTACCCATTTGGGGGTTTGGGCTAAACACTTAGAGAATTGTCGCTATTTGGGGACCAGCGTAGGCGGATATTGTTGATTCCTATGGTCTAGGCTGTTATTATCAGGGATGTACTCCCTTCAAATCATTAGGACTCTATGAAAATCAAACTGACGACTTTGGCTATAGCTTTTGTCTTAGCCGCTATGCCTTCTATTCCTGCGCTAGCCTACCCGACAGGCCAAGCACCTACCCTAAGCCTTTCTGCTTCGGGCCGTCTGACTCCAGGACAATCTGTTTCCGCAACCATTGCGCGTGTAAAGCCTGGCTGCCCAGTCTCAATTAGCTGGAAGAACGCAGCTGGTATCAGTGCCGTTTCAGGAACTTCAGCTGCCAACGGCAACACAGTTCTAACAATTGCTTCTCCGGCAATCTCAGGAACCTATGTTCTAACAACTTCAGCAATCTCTGCAGAATGTGCCGCCGGTGCAGCAGCGGTGACGCTAACAAGCAATGTTTCATTTGGAAAAATTGCCACAATCACGACCAAGATTGCCACAACAAATGTTTCTGTAAAGAAAAAGCCGGTTATCTCAGTGACTGCAACTGTAAAGTCTGGAACCGCACTGATTAAGAGCAAGTCAATTACTGTTGATCTCAACCTAGCTGGTAAAAAAGTCAAATCTCTAAAAGTAAAGACTGACGCTAAGGGTGCCTTCACAGCAAAATTCACTGGCATCGCCAAGGCTGGTAAATACACCGCGGTTGTAACTTTTACTGCCGATCCAATGTATGACGCAGCAAAAGTCACTACCAAAGCCCTAACACTGAAGTAACGGGAAGCTTTGCAATTTAGCACTAATAAACGAAATGCCATCACTCTTGCAGTGGTGGCATTAGTTTTTTTTATTCTGTATGGAGTAATTCGAATAACCCTGATGTTTGTTTCACTCCAAGGCGCAATCGGCGAAGTCCAAAGTCTTAGAGCAGCGGTCCAAAACAAAGACCTAGGGGAGATTAGTCGAGGGCTAGGAAAAGCAGCCGACTCTATCGCCATGGCTGATTCTTCTGCGAGCGATCCCATTGTTCAGCTCTTTGGCTTTGTTCCAATCATTGGCGGAGACATTCGAACAGCGTCTATTGTGTCTTCCGATGGGCGCTTCGTTTTGCAGGCTGCTCAAGAAGTCACACATGTTGCCAACCAACTTGTGAAATCAGGTGTTGGAAAGAAGCCAATAACTGATAGAACTCTAGTTTCTTCCCTGAGAGAAGGGATGGGTGCGCTCGACAGCGCTGTCCAGAAACTAAACACAGATCTAGCGTCGGTAGATGAAGCCGGGCTCCACTTTGGTTTAGATTCAAAGATCAAAACCGCTAAAGAAGTAGTGGCATCACTTGCGATTGCAAGTTCCAGAATCACCCCCCTAGTCCAAGTTGGCACAACAGTAATTGAGCAACCTGAAAAGAAGCGTTGGTTTGTTTCTATTCAAAACCTTGCCGAGCTTCGTGGCACTGGAGGCATCACTGGAGCCTACGCTGTTATTTCAACCGAGAATGGAAAGTTAAAGCTCGAAGAATACGGTTCAGACAAACGCCTTCTCCAGATAGGCCGAATAGATTACAAAAACTACCCTCAAGAACTGAGAAAACTCTGGGGTGCAGATTTATCTGACTGGAGAGACATAAACGTCTCTGCGCATGCACCTTATTCGGCTCAAATGCTTGCTGACGGTTGGCAGCAAAACAGGGGGAAGCGAGTCGATGGAGTTCTTTTCATTGGTCAGGGTGTTGTAAGCCAGCTATCAGGAGCCGTTGGTCCAATTGATGCTCGCGGTGTTGTGGTTGATAAAGATAATGCGGTTGAATTCCTCTCTAAAGATATCTATGCTCGCTTCACTAACGTTCAAACTAAGGATGCTGTGGTGGGTGAGCTTGCCTCGGAGATGTTCAAGCGTTTAATCGCTGGCAAAGTCAGTGTTAGCGGATTGTTTGCGGCAGCGGCTAACGATACAACTGGAGACCGCATCCTTGCCTGGTCAAGAGACAAGAGCACCCAGCAAGTCTTTAGTAAATACAGAGTTTCTGGAGAAATTAGCCAAAGCTTTGGCCCTAATGTCGCAGTGACCCTAAATAATGCTGGTGGCAACAAACTAGACGCATACACGACCCTCAAAGCCTCCTATTCTCTTGGGGTTTGCAATGTTGATACTTTCACCGGATACCAGGGCCGAAGGAGCAGAGTCACTCTCGACTTGAGTAACAACTCTCCTAAGAGTGGTTTACCTGCCTATGTTGACATGAGATTAGACACCGACTTCGGCGAGGCGAGACCTAAGGGCTCTAACCGCGAACTAATGACCGTCTACGGTCCTGTGGGCTCTGAAGCTGAGAGCATCACAGTTGATGGGGCACCTGGTTTTACCATTAACGGAATGGATCGGAATAGGCCACTGTGGATTTTTGATTTGAACATGCTGCCTGGCACAACAAAGAAGATTGTTTTGAATCTGGTCGAACCAATCAATGATGATAATGATGAAAAGCTCTCTGGTAAGCCAAGCCTTCAAGGTCCGGTTATGCTCAACGCTCCTTCTTTGAACTCCTCATCAACTGGCGAATGCTCGCTGCAATAAATAGCCCCAGAATCCCTCCTAGAGAGTTTAGGAAAACATCGTTCGCTGTCGCATAACGATCTTGCAAAAACAATCTCTGCGAACCTTCTGCCAAGAGAGAAACCATTATTGGCACTAAACACAAAAGCCAAACCTTTGTCTTGTCAGATATGACTACAAGAAGCACACCCAGCGGCACGTAGAGCAACACATTGGCTATAGCCTCGAGTTGATCGTATTTGAGCCAAAGCAACCAAGAAACTGTTTTGCTAAAGATCAATATTTGATTGGTGATGTCGGCTAAGAACCCTTGGCCTTCAATAGGCTTAGGCCAAACGGAAACCAGTAATAGAACAATTAGGTAGCAGCCTAGTGATATCAGTCCGAGGAGCTTTCTCAATTTGCCCGCCTTGGTGTTTCGCAACTTGACGAATGTTGCCTATAGACCTAAAGTTTATGTTATGACTAACAAGGCTTTTTCAAATCTCATGTCGGAGGCGACCTTTGGACGCCCTGCCATGATGTGCCCTGTTATGTGTATGCGAATGTGTCGCTAAAACTCACCCCATAAGTCGGCTTAGCCGCTACGAGTTTAGACACCAACACCCCAGCAATAGCGCTAAATCTGCGCACTAAAACCCCCATTCGCAAACACAACCCTAAGGATTTTCAAAATGACAATTGCACCGACAAACCCATTCGTAAGAACAACCCCTACCGAAACCGAAGCCAGAGGCTTTGCCCTCTACGTTGGTATCGATGAAGACACAGCTAGAGCCGCTGGAACCTCTCTGGGTGCAGTGGTAGCGGCACTTAGAAACACGCTGGATCAAATAGCACCGGGGCTAGCAGCCGAATCTTTTGCTGCAGTTGCTCTAGCAAGCAAAGGCACCGGAGGTCGGAACGTTGATGTAGTGAGAACAGCATTAGCTGACCCTAGAGCACTATCGAAGCTCATTGAGAAAAATGTAGACGACGCCGCCAAGGGTGTTGTTATCGACGTTCGTCGTCACAAGGTATTCATTGATGGCACTAACGCTGAACTCACCTATAAGGAGTTTGCTTTGCTTGAACTCCTGGTTGAAAATGAAGGAATAACCATCTCACGTGATGAGCTCATCCAGAGAGTTTGGGGAGATGTTCATGACACATCAGTATTCGGTAGAACCATCGATGTTCACATCAGAAGACTTCGAGCCAAGATTGCAGGCTACGAAGACATTGTTAGAACCATTCGAGGTTCTGGATACCGGTTTGATGCGCACCCAGATGTCCTAATCGAAGGAATTTAATTACTAGGCTTTGGGTATGGAACTACTCCCCTACGAAGATCTCTTAGAGCGGGTAGCTAGCCAAACTCTTGAGCTTGTTGATAGCGGTGTAGTGACACCAATCATTCTTATTGACGGAAGGGCTGGTTCTGGTAAATCAACCCTGGCCGCGAAGCTTCAGAATGAACTCTTCAAGCAAGGTGAATCTATGCCGAGAATCATTCACATGGATGACCTATACGAAGGTTGGCAGGGACTTGCTCTTGGGGCAGAGTATTTACAAAGAATCATCCTCCAGCCACTTCTAACTAAGAAGAGTGCCAGTTGGCAGGAATACAACTGGGTACTAAAACAGCGTGATCGCTGGCGAGAATTCTCCGGGGGAACACCGTTGATTGTTGAGGGCTGCGGTTCTCTCAATCAATACACCAGCACTATTTCGAACATAAGCATCTGGCTTGAAGTTGATGCAGAAATTAGACGTGCACGTTGGCAAGAACGTGATGGCAATACCTTCGATGAATACTTTGATATCTGGGCAGCCCAAGAACTTGATTTCATCGCTAGAGAGAAATCTCCAAGCCTTGCAGAGTACGGGCTAAGCAGTCCTGCGGTTGATTAACCAAACTCTAAAACCCGCAATCAAACTTGCAGTGATAAATAATCCAGCTATTAGGTATGAAGCATCTTTGACTGCAGGGATAGAAGCTGAGTAATACCCGCAGAGAGTTAGGCCAACTCCCCAAGCAGCTGCGCCAACTAAGTTAGCGCTAAAGAACTTGTAGTAGTTCATCTTTGAAATACCGGCAATGACCGGAACGAAGACTCTTGCCCAAGGCATAAATCTAGAGATTACAACTGCCCACCAACCCCAAGCTAGGAAAAGTGCCTCGCTCTTTTGAATACCAGTTTTGATCCAGCGACCTTTCCGTTTATCTAGATAAGGTCTTCCGTAGTGACGACCTAGGGTGTATCCAACCTGATCACCTAACCAAGCAGCAACACCAACACCGGTTGCCATCACCCAAATGTTCACACCAGTGCTTGTTGATGCAGCAACTAACCCAGCCGCAAAGACCAAAGAGTCACCAGTAATAAATGGAATGAACGCACCGATCAGTAATCCTGTGCCAGCAAAAACCAAACCCCAGACAGCTAGATAGAAAAGGTTAGTTCCTAACGAAGGAAACCAGTCAACTATCTGATCACTGATTGCAGTTTTGAATGCAGGTGCTAATGAACTAATCAACTACGGCTTTCCGTAGAGCATGATTTCATCGAGCTCTAGTCGAACTCTTGGTGCAACTTCACGCTCGAAGGCAGGGCCTTCTAGTTCTTCTGCAGGTGCTACTTTTCCAACAGCAATAACTGTCAGAATCTCGTAGTTCGAATCTAGCTTTAGTAGTTCAAGAATCTCTTCGCGAACTAGACCACCAATGTGGTGAGTATGTAGACCAAGCTCCTGAGCTTGGACAACCATCATCGACGCGGCTAGTCCTGCATCGTATTTTCTACCGGTGTTCTCTTTGCCATCAGCGGTATTAACCTGAACAGCAACGACAATCAGTGCTGATGCGTTAGGTGCCCAAGACTGGTTAAAACCAGTTAGACCTTTTTCGCATATCGCTGGGTGCAGTTCATCAGTCTTGCTGATGTATGCAAAGCGCCAAGGCTGGAGGTTATTAGCCGATGGTGCCCAGCGGCCAGCTTCAAGAATTGAAAGTGCTTCGTGCTGAGTCAGTAGGTAATCTTTGTTGAAAGATCTAGGGCTCCAGCGTTCAGCAAGAACAGGGGCAATGGGGGCAGCAGTAATTGCGATTTTGTTTGGTTGCATGCTCTAAGCCTAAACCTTTAGAGCACTCCTCAAAGCATCAAGTAGCCCCTGGACATCCTCAGGCCTAGTATCCCAAGCACACATCCAACGAACCTGACCAATCCTGTGATCCCAGAGGTAAAACCAATACTCCTCCTGAAGGGTCTCAATAATCTCACTTGGAAGCAATGGGAATACCGCATTAGCCTGAGTTGGGTTAGGGACACTAACTCGGCCCCCAGATAGCTCTGCCAGTTCACGAACTCCAGCATCCAAAGCTTTAGCCATCGCATTGGCATGACGAGCACTTCTAATTGCCAAATCGTTTTCAAGAAGAGCCATTAGCTGAACACTCACAAAGCGCATCTTGCTAGGCAACTGCATTGAAGTTTTTCTGAGGAAAGGAATTGCCTTAGCCAATCGCTCAGAGTTGAGAACTACTACTGCTTCAGCAGCGAGAGCACCAATCTTTGTTCCACCAAAACTCACCAGGTCAACGCCAGCGTCAGTCGTGAAAGCTCTGAAACTAACATCTAGCGCAGCGGCTGCATTAGAAAGTCTTGCTCCGTCCATGTGTAGAACGAGGTTGTTCTCATGAGCGAACTCTGCAAGTGCTCTGACTTCTGCAACTGAATACAAAGTTCCTAGCTCAGTTGTTTGAGTGATGCTAATCGCGGCAATCTGCGCCCTGTGCACAGAGCCAATATCAAACAGATGAGGCTTGATGAGTTCTGGAGTTAGCTTTCCATCTGGAGTTGGAACGGTCCAGAGCTTTATCCCCGCCATCTTCTCAGGTGCTCCACCTTCATCGGCGTTGATGTGAGCAGTCTCAGCACAGATGACCGCTTCCCAGCGATCTAACACTGATGCAAGCGCAACTACGTTAGCACCGGTGCCGTTGAATACCGGAAATACTTCTGCTGAAGGGCCAAAGTGTTCTTTGAATACTTTCGTTAACTCACCGGTGACAAAGTCATCGCCGTAGGCCCTCTCGTGACCTTCATTGACAGCCATCATGGCTTCAAATAGTTCTGGGTGAACTCCCGCGTAGTTATCGCTTGCGAAACCTCGCCACACTTTACGGTCTTCTAGACTCACTTTTTCTCCTTACGCCTTCGTAGTTCAAATCTATCCCCCAGTACTAATCTTCTAGCCAAATAACGAGTCTGGGTCGAAGGAATCTAATCGCATGGCCTCATAGTCCAAGATCAAACAGGAGATACCTCGGTCTTTGGCCAAGGTCATAGCCTGAGGCTTGATTTCCTGCGCTGCGAAGATACCTCGAACAGGAGCAATGGCAGCATCACGGTTGAGGAGCTCTAGATACCTGGTGAGCTGTTCAACACCGTCAATCTCGCCTCTGCGCTTAATCTCAATGGCAACCGTTTGCCCGGTTGCATCTTTGGCCAAGATGTCAACAGGTCCGATAGGGGTCATGTATTCGCGGCGAATGAGCTGGGCTCCTTCACCAATGAGCTCAATCTGTGCAGCAAGTAATTCCTGAAGGTGAGCTTCAACACCGTCTTTGATAAGCCCTGGGTCTTTACCAAGTTCATGATCAACATCTAGGTGTATTTCGTAAATCTGAATCCAAAGAATGTCTGCTGTCTTTACTTGGCTAACTCTCCATCTGGAAATGACACCGTCGTTTAGGTGTTCTTCCTCTGGTTCGTGAATAGAGAAATTACAAGGAGGGTTCATCCAGTTCAAAGGCTTGTATGAACCTGTTTCAGAGTGGATAAGAATGCTGCCGTCACCTTTGAGCATTAGAAGTCTTCTAGCTCTAGGTAGATGGGCGGTTAGTCGACCAGCGTAGTCGACCGAACAATCGGCTATAACTAAACGCATTATTTGGTTTTTGGCTTTTTGACTTCAAGCTGTTCAAGACGATCCACTAGATGCTCTAGGTATTTGTCTTGGTGATCTAGGTGCTTCTGAATCTTGATGGCTTCCTCTAGAACAGCGGCTGCGTCTTCATAGGTGAGAGTTGCTCTCTTCTCGGCTGCGGCTGCTTGGATGTTTTGACCAACGATGATTACCGGAAGAAGGACCAGCTGAAGAAAAGTTTGAGCTATCCAAGCAATTATTAGAACAGGGTCTCCTGAAATGATTACCGCTGGAAGGCTAACCAGTGTGAGCGCGATAAACACGTAGGCAGCCCACATCGTTCCAACGCTCTTTGTGATTGCAAAACCGATACGGTCATTTAGCGTCTTAGGTTTTGAATCAAATGGATCCGGTTGGCTTGGATCTTGCGACTTCCTAGCTTCAATATGTGGGTGCTGAGAGTATTCAAACCCTTTAGTTGGCTTGGGAGACACTAAGCCTCCACGTCAATCTTCATGGTTGCTGGGCTTGTGGTTACTGAGCGAACTCTTATTGCACTAACTGCGTGGCCTAGTTGCTCTTCAACCCTGCTCTTGAGTTTCTCTGAATCGATCTCAACATAGTCAGTTGACAGCGAGAACTTCTGAATAGTCCTCGGTTTCAATATCTTCGGGTGATCAACAACATAGACAGCTACAGCAAGGATCGAAGCGTAGATGGTCTGCACAGGGATGTCGTAGGCAGGAAGCCCAAGGGTGAGCCCCATGGCTAAAGCTACAAGTAGATAGACAATCTCATTCCACCCCAGAGTCTCTGAACGAAGTCTAAAGATCGAAATAACGCTAAATAGCGCAAATCCCAAGCCCAGTGAGATTG